>Ga0180009_10000023_pt1 | contig 299023 bp, 272 predicted proteins | sample OS_PC_MetaG_FD_123537 | JGI IMG/M metagenome (GOLD analysis project Ga0180009, IMG submission 123537) | Groundwater microbial communities from the Aspo Hard Rock Laboratory (HRL) deep subsurface site, Sweden - OS_PC_MetaG | ecosystem: Environmental > Aquatic > Deep subsurface > Groundwater...
CAATGAATCATCCCATTCCCATTCATAAATCACGCCCAATTCGCTTAAAGCATAGACCCGGTTTTTGCCGTCATTGCGGGCATCCCCAACCACACCGGCAGCCATATCGAAATTATAGCCATAATTATATGCGATTGTATCCAATAATACTTTATCCCAGAAACTATCTTGACTTGTGCTGTCATTGTAACTCCACTCCCAAACATGAATATCACTAAATATCGAATCATTTATTATCATGCTGCTACCTAAGGTGTACATTCTTTGTTTGCCATCATTGCGCCCGTCACCGGAAAATGGATAAGTTCCGTAAGCTATAGCTGAATCGCTTCTCAGCCATTCTGTACCACTCCATTCTATCTCATGTATTCCAGACTCTTTAATATATAACCGTTGCAAGCCATCATCTTTAAATGCACCCAGTAACTTGCCTCCCGTGTTTACTATAAATTGATGGTGTGTTGTATCCCATTTATCTCTGTAGGTATACTCTACCCAATAGATGTCACCACTAGAATAAACTCTGGTTGTATCATCATTTCTTCCTTTTCCAATAACAATATCCTGAACTATACTCCTCTTAATCCCCATGGTGTCCTTTTTCCAAGTTCCACTTCCATTTCGGTAAGTATAAGCTATGGTCGTGCTGTCATCGCATCCTGCAACTACCCTCATGGTGTCGTCATTCTTTATGTTTCCTATCTCTATGGTTCGAATGTCATACCAATTGCCAGCTTTTACTATCACACTATCCCATGTAGAACCATTATAGCTATACTCTTTTATGTTGCCACGGGCCATATCACCAGTATAAACCCGACAAACTCCGTCGTTTCTGCCAAAACCGGCGGTAATTGATGTCGGATTGCAGGCATATTCAGATAATGGGCTTTTAGCCCATCCCGTACCATTCCAGGTAAATTCGTAGGGATAGCTACCTGTAGTATATAATCGGTTTATTCCATCATTGCGTCCCGGTGCAATAACAAGCCCACTGCCACTTGCATTACCAACAATGGAGCATTTATAATCGCCGGCATGGGCTATGCTGAAAAGCATAGCTGATATTGTTACAAAAATAAACTTCTTCATAATATTACCCTCATTCGCTTTATTGCGCCGCGCATCGGCTTAATTTCAAACATAAAAAGCCCCTGCCCGTAGTTTTAAAACTGCGAACAAAGGCTTTTAAATTATGGCCCAAATGCAAGCAAGCCCGTGGTATAAGGCTTTCTTATTTTTCACAGGAGAAACGTATCACAACTGAGGGCGTTTGTCAAGAAAATTGTTTATTTATTATAGGCATATCCGTTATTTCTTCAGCCTTTCCTCCAAGATGATATACAGGGTCGGCACGAAAACCAGGGTCAGCACAGTGGATGCCGCCAGGCCCCCGATCACCGATACGGCCAGGGGGGCATAGGTCTCTCCGCTCTCCCCTATGCCCAAAGCCATCGGTACCATCCCGAAAATGGTGGTCAGGGTGGTCATTAATATGGGACGGAGCCTGGTCCGGCCCGAGGTTATTACCGCCTGGTACAGTTCCATGCCCTGCCTTTTCAATACATTGGCATAATCCACCAGCAGGATGGCATTCGACACCACCATCCCCACCAGCATGATAACGCCAATAAAGGCGATTACCGAGAAATTGATCCCGGTAAAGAACAGCCCCCAGATGACTCCGATTATCCCCAGTGGCACCGAGAACATTATCACGAAAGGGTCCAGCAAAGATTCGAACTGGGAGGCCAGCACCATATAGACCAGCATTATGGCCAGCAGCATGGCATAGAACAGGCTTTTGAAGCTGTCAGCCATGTCCTTGGCCGAGCCGCTGACCTCGATAGTGAAGCCTTCGGGGACGGTCAGCTTTTTGAGCTTTTGGGTCAGCTCCTGATTGATGACGCCCACTGCCCGGCCAGCCACATCGCAGGTGACGCTGATGATCCGCTGCTGGTTCTTGCGCTGGATGTCCACCGGCCCGAAGGCCTTTTCGATACGGGCCACGTTGCTCAGGGCCACCGGATGCCCCAGGGGGGACATGATGAAAAGTCCCGAAAGGTCGCGCAGCTTATCACGATCTCTCTCCTGCAGCCTTACCACAATATCGTATTCCTTGCCGAACTTGCTATCCCGGAACCGGGATACCACGTTGCCCTTGAAGGCCGTCTCCACCGTCCCGGCCACCTGGTATACCGAAAGCCCCAGGCTGCCGGCCTTGTCGCGGTCGACCATTACCTTAAGCTCCGGAATGCCCTCCTTGCGGCTGATATCCACATCCCTGGTGCCTTTGATGCCGGAAATTATTTCCTTGACCTGCCGGGCCAGTTTCTGCCCGGTTTCCATGTCATAGCCCTGAATATCAACCTGCACCGCTCCTCCGGCTCCGAAACTCATCATTTGGGACATCATTCCGCCGGTATTGATGATTATCTTGGCATCCGGAATCCTGGCGAATTTAGCCCGGAGGCCTTCGACGATCTCCTCCACCCCCCGCTTGCGCTCGGAACGGTTTACCAGCTTGACCCGCATGTCGGCGTAGTTGGGCCCGGTGCTGGACATGGACCTTCTCATGCCTTCGCCCTCGCCGTATACCGAATAGACCACCCTGGTCTCGGGGATATCCTCCCTGACTATATCCTCCAACTGCCTTACTATCTTTCCGGTCTGGGCAAATGAGGTCCCCACCGGCATGGCCAGCGACAGGCTGAACTCATTCTCGTCGCTTTTAGGGATGAATTCGGTATCCACTAATTTTAGCGGCCAGATCAGGGAAATGGTCAGCAGCACGATGCCTAAGGTTATGCCGATCACCTGCTTTTTATGTCGGATCGCCCAACTGATGATATTCTGGTATACTATATCCAGCGATTTGAGCCACTTATTGAATTTGTTGAGCCAGTTCCGTATCAGCCAGCTGTCCATTTGATCATTGCTTTCCACCTTCATGAATTTTTTGCTGAGCAGTGGAATAAGCATCATGGAAACGAAATAGGAAGCGATAAGGGAAAATGACACCGTATAGCTCATCGGTTTAAACATCACCCCGGCAATGCCGCTGACGAACGCTATGGGAATGAAGACCACAATGGTGGTTATGGTAGCCGCCAGCACTGCCATGGCCACTTGGGATGATCCCTGCAAGGCAGCCTCCCGGGCATCATGCCCCTCCTCACGATGACGATAGATGTTCTCCAGCACCACTATGGAATCGTCCACCAGCCGGCCCACCCCCAGAGCCAAGCCGCCCAGGGTCATGATATTGAGGGTCATGTTCTGGAAATACATCATCACGAAGGTGGCAATAATCGAAAAGGGAATGGAGATCCCGATGATCATGGTGCTGCTCCAATTCCGCAGGAACAGCATGATGATCAATATGGCCAGGATGGCCCCGATGACGGCTTCGCTCTGCAGGCTCTTTATGGACCGCCTGATGAATATGGAAGAATCGAAGGCCACCGACAATTTGATGTCCGAGGGCATTCCTTTCTGCAGTTCGGCCAGTTTTTTCTGTACCCGGTTGCTTACCTCCACGGTATTTGAACCCGACTGTTTCTGGACCACCATCACCACCGACCGAACCCCGTCGATCCTCGTCTCGCTGTCCCTCTCGGCATAAGCATCCTTGACCTCGGCGATATCCCTCAAGGATATCGGCACCCCGTTGCGATTGCCGATCACCGTGGCCCCCACCTGCTTGATATCCTTGTATTCGCCCGGGGTCCGGATCAGATAATCCAAATTGCCCACCCGCAAATGCCCCCCCGGCAAATTGAGGTTGGCGGCGGCCAGGGCCATTTTGACCTGGTCGAATGAAATGCCCAAACCCTCCATCCGGTTCCGGTCGATGTTGACGTGGATCTGGCGGTCCATGCCCCCCTGAACCACCACCGCCGCCACGCCATCCAGCCTGGCCACCTTATCTTTAATATTATCCTCGGCAAACTGCTTAAGCTCCGAGACCCCGCGGGGGCTGGAGATCCCCACCACCAGTATGGGCATCAGGGCCGGATCGTATTTCACCACCATCGGGCTTCCCACCCCGCCGGGCAGGTGGTCCCGCACCAGATCGATCTTCTCCCTGATGTCTATGGAGGCCGCATCGACGTCGGTCCCCCAGTCGAACTGGGCGATCAGCAGCGATGATCCCTCCTTTGAGGTGGAGGTGACGTTCTTGATGTTCCTTACCATGCTGATGGCCGCTTCCAGCGGCTTGTTCACCATCGACTCCACCTCGGCCGGGCCGGCCCCGCTGTATTCCGTCATCACCGCTACGATGGGCAGGGACATATCGGGAAACAGGTCGATATTCAGGTTTATCAGGGACACCAAGCCGATCACCGTTACTCCGATGAATATCATCAGCACCGTGATGGGACGTTTGATGCCGAATTCGGACAAAATCATCTTACTTGCCTCCCACCACTTCCACCGGAGAGCCGTCGGTCACCGAGTGCTGCCCGGAGATTATCAGCTCCTCCCCCAGCGACAAACCGCTCTTGACGGCCGTCCTGTCCCCCAGGTCAAGCTCCACCTCGATGTTCCTGGCAACGGCCTTATTACCCTTTAGGACAAAGACCAGCTTCCCTACCTCCCTTTCGATTATGGCCGAGGTAGGTATGACTACGCCCTTGGTGTAATGCCTGACGTTTATCACCGCCCGGCCGTACATACCCGGCCGAAGCTTCAATCCCTGGTTGCCCACCGATATCTCGGCCTTGACCGTCCGGCTGAGATAATCCACCGTGGGCGAGATCTTTTTGACAAACCCAGTGAAGTTGGTTTTGGGCCAGGCGTCTATGTTTGCCGCCACCTTGGCCCCTGCTTTTAGCTTGGACATATCCGATTCCGGGACCGATACTAGCAGCTTGACCTTGCGGTAATCGGCCACCTGAAAAAGCGGCGTTCCGGGGTTCACTCTGGCGCCGGTGTCGAAATATCGCTTGGTCAGCCACCCGGCTATGGGCGACTCCAGGACGGCTTCCTTGAATTCCACCCCCACTTCATCGCGATCGATGCTGACCACAGATTGTCCCGCCTCGATCCAGGCCCCTTCCTCGAACAGATATTTTATTATCTTTCCAGAGACCTTAGAGGGCACTTCGATCTGGTTCTCGGCCATCATGGTGCCCGACAATTCCAGGGTCTCGTCATAATCGGTGGGAACTATGGTCGCTACTTCCACCGGAGATCTGTTGACCACTGCTTCTTGGTTACGGGAACCTCTATTTTTTGCGATTATCCTGCCAGCTATCACAACCATGATTACCAACATGATTACCAATATCACTGCTGATAGTATTAATGTATTTTTGCGCTTCATTTTCGCCAATACTCCTCGGGTGATTATATTTGCTATTATTTGATTTCTATTGGAATGTTTTACCAACGGCATTTTCTAATTTGGCCAAGCTGACCAGATAATCGTGAAGGGCCTGTATCTTATTGGTCCTGGCCTGGGTTAACGCGACTTCGGAGTCAAGCACATCCAGATTGGTGGCCTGTCCGTTCTCATAGCGGGCCTGGGCTATTTTCAGGGCCTCTTGGGCTTGCTCGACAGATCTTCCCTGAGAAAAAATAGCCTTTTGATTGGTTTTAAGGGTCAGATAATTGGCCGAGACCTCCAGCTTAATCCAATCTTCCACCATTTCCTTTGCCACGCTAAGCTGCTGGGCGTTGGCCTTGGCTTCCTTTATCTTACCAAGCCCGGACCCGCCGTCAAACAAAGGCCAGCTGGCGGACACTCCCACGTCCCAGTTCTTCTGCCATTCGTCTGAGCCGGAGAATCCGGACCCCTTGCTGTAGGAGTAATCGGCGAACAGGGCCACGGTGGGCTGGTAGCTGGCATACGATATCAGCTTGGCCTTCTCCACCATCCTTTGTCTGATCAGTATAGATTTATACTCGGGCCTGGCATGCAGGGCCTGCTTTACCAGCAGAGCGCTATCGACCTCCACCGGATGATAATTCATGGAATCGCTAAGGATGACCGGTGCACTCAGTTCCTGGTTCAAGACCATGTTGAATGACTGCCGGGAAAGCTCCACCGCATTCTGCATGCGGATAAGCTGGGGCTGCATATTCGAAAGTTGGACCTCAGCCCGTAACAGATCGTAGCGGGAGACCATCCCCTTTTGATATAAAGCCTGCACTCGCGTCACATGTTTTTCTATGGAAGATACCGCCTCCCGAGTGACATCATAGGCACTTTGGGCCAGCAGCAGTCCGTAATAAGCTTGTTTGACTGTATAGATCACTCCGGCCCTGGCGCTGTCGTAAGATTCTTCAGCCCTTTGATGATTCAAACGGCTTATCTGATAGCCCTGCCATATTTTCCCGCCGGTATAAACCGGCCAACTGGCGGACAATTTACCGGTATAGGTGTTACCGATTTTATCTGACGATATCACCCCGCTGGACATGGAAACGATATAGTCAGTAGAAGCATGGGTGCCGCTGTCCAAGACAGGCAGATAATATGTGGGGCCTGGCTTCATGTCCATCAGGCTGTTCATCCTCATGATGCTGCCGGAGGCCGAAAGTTGGGGGACCAGATACCCCCTGGCAGTCATTAGCTGGCCCTCGGCGGCACTGACCCTATATTCAACCATTTTCAGGCCGGCATTTTGTTTTAGAGCTATGTCTATGGCTTGGTTCAGAGACAGATTTTCGGCCCTGGCAACGGATGCAAGCAACAGCACTATCGCGATGACTTTTCCCATTTTTTATTTCTTTCCTTTTAATGCACAATTGGATATACCATTTAGGTACAGATTTGTAAGGAATTTTAAATCTTCTTTATTATTAACTTTCCGCTGGTGCCAGAACGAACTCATGGCATTACCATGTATCAAATTAAAGAATGCTGCTGCCGCTTTCTCGGTATCGATCTTGCCGAATAGGCCCTGGCGGATCCCGTCCTGTAACACCCCGGATACCAATTTGATCAAGTTCTTGAAATTTTTCTGCATTTTTTCCTGCATTTGGTGCATCAGCACTCCAGGTTGGTTGCGGGTCATCAATTGCATTAGGTCCACGTTCTCCTCAAACAGGCACAGCATGTTTTTTACCAATTCCGATATTTTTATAGGCGGGGGAAGGTCGCTTTGGCAGGTTTTCTGGACGACATTTTCCAGGTTGCCGATCGCCTCTTCCAGTACCGAGAAAAACAGGTCATCTTTGTTCTCAAAATGCCCGTATATCGTGCCCTTGGCCAACTCCGCTTTCACGGCAATCTCATCTAAGGTGGTTTCGTGGAGACCCTTTTCGGCGAATATCCTTCTGGCCGCCTTCAGTATCTCGGAGCGTCGGGCCAATTTTTCCCTTTCTTTGCGGGGCATCTTTTCTAGTGTATGCTCTATCATCTTTTATCCCTCTGTTCCTTAAAATATGCTTATGCCCAGATATTTCTTGGGATTATTCTTCATGTCCTTGATAAGCTGGTTCAGCTCATCGGAAGATTCCTTCAGTTTTTTATACATCTCCTCGTCCTTGGATAGTTTTCCCAATGTTCCCTCCCCCCTTTCCACCCGGGAGAGAATAACATCCAGCCGCCTAGAGGTGGAATCCAGGGTGTTATATATACCCGGCTCCCGCAGCAGCTTGCCCAGGCTGCCCTGTCCCCGCCTCAGGCTGTCGGAAATAACGTTAACATTGGCCAGCGTTTGATTAAGGTTTTTATACAGGGCGGGATCCTTTATCAGCATAGCCAAAGAGCCCTGGCCTGATTTTATTGCTAGCATCAAGTGGTTGAGGGTCACTAAAACGGAATCCAGATTGGTATACAGCCGGGGATCATCTATCATCTTGCCCAGCGTCCCGGTGCCCTTTTCCACTTTCTTCATTATCGCGTTCAGGGAGTAGGCGGTGGACATCAGCGTGTCGGATATCTCGGCGACCCTGGCCAGTATTTCCTCCGGAGGCATCACTTCCTTGGTGGTCAGAAGGTCTCCGTTTTTCAGCAGGGCGCTGTCCCGTCCGACCGGAACGATCTCCACCAGCTTGTCGCCCAGCAATCCCAGGCTGCTGATCCTAGCGATGGATCCCTTCCTGATCTTGGGCTGCCAACTTTTTTCTATCCGCAGGTTTACTTCCACCCTTGGTTTTCCCGTCGTCTCCACCAGGTCGATGCTGTTTACCACGCCCACCTGAAAGCCCGAGACCCTGACCGGAGCGCCTTTCTGCAGGCCGCCGACATCATCGAATTGCGCTTTTAGATAATACCTTTGCTTAAGCAAACCCTGGCGCTCGCCCACCGAAAATATGGTTATCAAGGCAATGATCAACCCGCCGGTGATCAGGGCCCCCACCTTCAGCTCGTGTGATATTCTACTGCCTGCCATCGCTTATTATCCCTCCTTTTATAAAATCCTGAACGAATTTCAATTTGGAACCCTTGATCTCTGCGGCGCTTCCGGTCAACAGTATCTCGCCGTCCTTGATTACCACGAACCGGTCGGCTACCTGAAAGGCGTTGGCTATCTCATGAGTGACCACGATTGACGACACCTTTCGTTCCGCCTGAAGCTTGCGGATAAGTTGGTTTATCTTTCTTGATGTCAGAGGATCCAGCCCGGTGGTGGGCTCGTCGTAGAACATATAGACGGGATCCAGGGCCATGGCCCTGGCCAGGGCCACCCGTTTCTTCATTCCGCCGGAAAGCTCGGAGGGCATAAGCAGTTCGGTCCCGGACAACTCCACAAATTCCAGGCATTCGGCCACCTTGGCCCTAATCTTCTCTTCGGAGAAATTGGTATGCTCTCTGAGCGCATAGGCCACGTTCTCTCCGACATTAAACGAATCGAACAACGCCGCCCCCTGGAACAGCATCCCCATCCGCTTGCGCACCGGCATCATCTGCTCCTCCCGGTAACGGCTTGTGTCATTGCCATCAATGAGAATAGTGCCTTCGTCCTGCATAAGTAGACGCAGGAGGATCTTAAGCAGCACGCTTTTGCCGCAGCCCGAACGTCCCAATATCACTATGGTTTCACCGTCATTAAGGGAAAGGCTGACGCCTTTCAGCACCTGCTTCCCTTCGAAGGATTTATGTATATCGATTAACTCTATCATAAGCCCTGATCCATATCATATTCCCAGCAGGAATAAAAGTTTGGTTATAACCGCGTCCAAAAGGAATATCAGCACCGACGACACCACCACCGTCCTGGTCACGGCCTCCCCCACCCCCTTGGTTCCGCCCTTGGTGTTTAACCCGTAATAGCAGGCCACAATGGAAATCATGGCCCCGAAAACCAGCGGTTTTATCATTCCGCTGAATATATCGTTAAACACCAGGGAGTTTATCACCGAGCTTTTATAGAACGATGCCGTCAGGCCTAGGTTAAGCACTCCCACCAACATACCCCCTAAAATGCCAGTCAAGTCCCCGAAGACCACCAGCACCGGCAACATCAGGGTGGAAGCGATGACTCTGGTCATCACCAGCTTCCTTAAGGGGTCGGTGGCCAGGGCCCTCATGGCGTCTATCTGCTCCGAGACCTTCATGGCTCCCAGCTCGGCGGTGATACCAGCCCCCACCCGCCCGGCAAAGACCATGGCTATCAAAACCGGCCCCAGTTCCCGCACCAGGGATACCGCCACAATGCCGCCCACATAGATCTTGGCGCCGAACCGCATCATGGCGTAGCCGGTCTGAAAGGCCAGCACGAAGCCGGTAAAGAAGCCCACCAGCATCACGATCACCAGCGAGTCCACACCGATCCGGTCCATCTGCTCCCAAATGATCTTGGGATAATAGGGAGGTCGCAAAAACCTCCTCATCACCTCCCACTGAAAAGTGAAGAACCGGTATATCTCCCAAAGGACGCCGCTTATTTTACTGGTGATGTATCTGTTCATTAACCTTACCGTTCATTTATTGACTGACTGGTCAGTCGGATTATATCAATATGGATCGGCTTTGTCAATATGTCTGCAAATAAATAAAACGCCCGGACAACCATCCGGGCGTTTGGAAGTCTAACCGCTTATTCCAAGAAAAGGCTCAAAGAGGCCATATAGGTCTTCTGCCGGATTCCATCGACCGAGCCCCTCTGATCCATGCTGGCGGCATCCACTAAAATGCTTTTATAAATATAACCCAGTCCCATGGACCAGTCGTATTCGCCGTCCGGGGCTTTTCTATATTGGCTGGCCCCGGCCCTGAAAATTACGGCCCCGTACCCCGGCATATTATGTTTATATTCGCCGCCCGCCATATATTTCAACTCCGGAACGCCCTTCCCCCAGAACTTTTCAGCGCTGGCGGTAAGTTTGGGCAATTTGCCGTTGAACCAGGATATCCCCCCGGAGATCTTGGGCTTCAGCTTGTCATCGTCAAAATCCTTCCAATAGACCTTCCCGGCCAGGTTCTGGACATTGATGCCGACCATAAGCGGCTCCTTGCCGCCATGAAAACCAAGGTCCAGGCCGTATCCGATCCCGTTCTCATCGGTGATGTCAGCCTGGCTCCAAAGTGTGTCTATCTTTTTCTGCTTGACCTCGGTCATTCTGGCCGAGATCAGCTTGGCCGATAGCCCCAAAGACATTGACTGATGCAATTCGTCCTTCTTGGCAATGGCAAAGGCAAATTCATCGACTCCGTATTTTAAATAATTATTTACAGAATCTGATTCTTCTAATATAAACTCGGAGCCGGTATGACGGGCCACTGAGCGCCAGGATATTCCTATGCCCTTCCCAACAAAGACGATGTAGTTGAGCCGCCTGGGCCCGGAGAAGATCGGATCGAACAGCAGCCCCCTGGAATGCAGATAGCTGCAGGAGGCCATCGACCAGGTGATATTCCCCAGTCCAGCCGGGTTCCAAAAGGTTAGATTGGGATCGCTATCGTCGGCAACGATGCTGCCCGAAAGGGCCGCCGCCCGGGCTCCCACCGCCGGCCCCTGATAGGTCATCCAATCTATGGGCGAAGCTAAAAGGCAGGAGGCGATAAAAAACGTCATGCTTGCCAGGATGGTTTTCTTCTGCATATCATCCGTCTTAATATTTAAATTTCATTCTGAGGCCCAGGTTTATCTTCTGTTCCTTGTTATCCTCATCCTTGGAGCGCTGGACGAACAGAGCGCTCCTTTTGCCAAAAAGATATTCCGCCCTGAAATCTTCGCTCAGATTGGCGGCAAACCCCCGGGTGTAGCTGACAAAAACATTCTTGGTCACATATTTGCCCAAGGTCACTTCGGCCCCCTTCTCCTGCCCGGTAGAAGTCTTCATCTTGATCACATCCACCAAGCCGGTCTTCTTCTGGATCATGCCTCCCAGCATATTGCTTAGGACGTCTGTGGTCCGGTTAAGGACCTGGTCCCCTAGGTCGCCGTTGCCGTCGCCCTCTATCTTCATTCCCACCGATAGCATGGTCAAGATGTCCTGTTCGGGCATCGATGGCTCGGAGCTAAAAGCCAGCTTGGGCTGCAGGGCTGAGCCGCCCACCTTCAGAAAAACCTTGGTACGGGCTTCATCGTTCAGCTCGGTCTGGGCCGCTAAATTCAACTCTGGATTAATCACCACTGCGTTTGTAAAAGTCAACTGCCCCTCTGTGATGTCGAATCTTCGATCAAGAAAACGATAAACACCCTGAATAGTCTCCAGCCGCCCCGACAGGAACAGCACGTTCTGCCGCATCCGAACGTTCAGGTTCTCTATCTTAAGCTCGATATCGGCGTCGGCGTTCCTGAGCCAGATCCCCTGGGAGCCGGTGATCGATAGGTCCAGGTCCATCGGTTTAGCGCCGCCCTCCGGCGGCGGTGGCTCCTCGGCAGGGGCGAATGGCAGGGTGATCAGGGCCGAGTTGGCATACACCTCCCCCTTGATCCGGGGATAATTCACCGTCCCGCCTATCTCGATCCGGGCGTTGACATTGCCCTCGATAAAAGGAATGTTCCTGACCGGAGCTTTTTCGACCTCGATCAGAAAATACATGGTGGAGGGAATGAATTTATTCAGAATGATCTCGCCACGTTTTATCTCAACCTTCCCCTGATTCTCGGTGCTGGCGGTGATGTTGTCTATCACCAGGCTGTCGGCGTTGAAATGGGCGAAGGCCTGGACCTTGTGCAGATACATGCCGAAGGGTCGGAGCACCATTTTGGCGTTGGCGATGGTCATCTCGCCGTTCAACAGCGGTTTGAAAGGCGTGCCTGAGAGCCTGACGCTCAGATCCACCTTCCCCTCGTAAACGCTTAGCAGCTCGGCCATCGGAAAAAAGGCCCAGGTTCCAATGTCCCTGAGTACCACCTCCCCCGACATTGGCTGATCCAGTAGCTTCCCTGCCTCAGGACCGATCCCCAGGTTTATTGGAACGCTGAGGGCGATCTCCGATAGCTGACCGTAGCGGGTGATGGCCAGTTTATCCAGATTGACAACCTGGTCGGAATATCGGCAATCTATCGCCACCCGATCTGCGGTAAACTGCTCAAAACGCGCATTATTCAAAATAAGGCTGGCCGCCATCTCCGGGGCATTCAGGCTGCCTGATATATTTATGTCAAAATCCAGCAAGCCGTGCACTGTCTTTTTGAGATTGAGCAGATCCACTATCCTGCGGCTGTCAATGGCATCACCGTTAATCTTAAAGAAGACGCTTTTATCGCTGTGGTAAAATCCCTCCAGGGTTATGGCGCCCCGCCCGGCTACTAGTTTGGTGGGTTCCAGGTTTATATTGGATCCTTCAATAGATAGATGAATCGGCTGGCTGTTGACCACTGTCTGATCACCAAAACTGTAGAACAGCTTGCTAATGGCCAAGTTTATCTGTTTCCCTTTCAGTTCCACCATCCCGGTGGCCAGCGCCTCGGTCATCGAATCCTTGACTACATGGACCGAAAGTCCTCCCCAGTCCAGACCCCGCAGCTCGGTCAGCAGTTCCACCCGGTCTATGCTCTGGCTGCCTATAGCCAGGCCGGTGGCCACAAATTTGCCGTCTCCCTGCGGTTTGGATACCACCTGTTTAAGGGACATGCTACCGTCAAAGTAAAGGCAGGAGAAATTAGAGATGATCGCCTCCTTCAAACGGAAACTGCCTATCACATCGGGATCCTTGGTCAGGCCGGAGACCAGCCCGGTAAAGCGCAGTTTGCCCTGGAGGTCCTTCAGCCCCAGCAGAGGGCCAAATTGGGCCAGCTCTATTTCATCGGTCTCCACATCCACGCTGAGGACTTCTTTGAAGATGTCCCCTTTGACCTTCAATTTGGCCTGGCCACTGGTAAGATCGAATTTTTCGATGGATACTGACTTATCGGCATACATCAGGTTGCAAAGCAGCCGGTCCACCGGAATGGAGTTGATCAGACTTTTATTTAGCATTAGATCGACTGTCGCCCTGGCCCTTTGGGGATCGAATTCTCTGCCCTTTATCCGCAGATCTCCGTTTATCTCCGTTTTCAGCGGGATATCCCCTTTAGCAAAAGCGGCGCCGAAATCGCTTTCATTGAGCAACAGGTTAAAATCGTAAATCCTGCTCTTCAAATCTACCTGGCCCTCGCCCTCAATATTGCCTTTCCCGGCATTCAAATATAATTTCGTCAGGTTTATCAGGTTGTCCTTCACCTGTATTTTAATATCCAGACCCGATAGTTCCAAATCATTTATCTTTAGCTCTCGGGAACGAATCGACAGACTGCCCTGGGGAGAGGATAGGCTTCCCTTGAGGGCGGCCAATACGGCAACGTTCCCCGACCAGTTCTGTTCTTTTAACTCTAATATCCTGGGAACATCGGCCATTCCGAAATTAAGGTCCAGCTTGGACAGATCTATTTCCTGGGATTTGGGATTGAAAATCACCGATAAATTTACCCGGCTGTTTTCCGTATTCAGTTCGAATTCCTTCAATTTGATGGTATCGCCGGATATCGCAAAATTACCGAAGCCTTTGGTCAAACTTATATTACGGGTTTTATCATAGGCCTTTATTTTTTTGAGGGTGGCCGACAGCTTTTCGCCCCCCATCTTCAAGCCCAGCTGGATATTGATGTCTTCGATAAGTTGTTTATTTCCCGGGGTCTCGACGGAGACCGACAGATTCTTGAAAGAAATATCCTCAACCGACAGCGGCGGCAGGTTCATTTTTCCTTTGGGCTTGGTGGTGTCGGATTTGAACAGGTCGGCAAAGTTCCATGTTCCGCTGCTGTCCTTAACCAGGCAAACCCTGACATCGGACAGCTCCACCTTCCCTATAACCATCCGCCTTCTGGTGGTAGAATACCAGGGATGGGCCTGCAGCTTTATCCGGGGGGCGGATATAAGCTGGCCGCGCGCCAGGGAATCATGCGAGGCTATGGCCACGTCATTTATCAGGATGGTGAAGGGGAAATGGAATTCTACCGCCCCGACGGAAAATTCACGGCCCAAAACTTCCGACAAGGACTTACTGGCCTCCTGTTTGACCTCATTCCGGAATCCGGGGCTGGGCAGATAAATGGCCAGAATCAGGATCCCCAGAAAAATGACGCCGCCTGAAATGGCAATGATTATGTTGCTGTATTTGGCTTTCATTAGAATGCATGACCCAGGTTAATATAGAACAGGCCCTCCTTGAAATCTATGGTCTCCTCTGTCTTGACAGCATAATCGACCCTGACGGGGCCCACCGGAGTGATGAACCTCAGGCCCAGGCCGGTCCCCCCCTGAAATTGCCGCCACCTGACATCCCCGAAGCCGGCCCAGACATTTCCGGCATCGACGAAGACGGCCGCTCCGAACATCCAGTATATCGGGATCCTGAGTTCAAAATTTCCGTTGACCAGCATATTGGTGATCCCGGTGGTATCGGTGGTGATCTCGTCGGTCTTATAACCCCTCAGGTTCATGGCTCCGCCCAGCTTTAGCCTCTCCTGAATGGGCACCGGCCCATTGCGGCCGTAGGTGTAGATGCCGGCAGTCCTGACCCGCCAGGCCATTATGATCCCCCCCCCCAGGCTGTGGAACATCGAGAAGTCTCCGGCGCTCTTGCGGTAGTCGTTGGATCCGCCCAGTACCGAACCGGCATTGTCTACCCGGAAGGAAGAACTCACTCCTTTCTGAGGATTGAACATATCGTCCCGGCTGTCGAAGCTGGCGGTCAGGAAGACATCGCTGGTGGTGTTCTGGGTTTCCTCCAGAAATTCATATTTATATCCGATATAAACCTGCAATGACTTGGCAAGGCTTTTACCGACCTTGGTCTCGCCGCCGATCCGGCTGAGCTGTTGCCAGAAAGAACTCTCCTGTCTTTCCCGTTTGTAATAGACCGAACCGCTGGCCTTGTACGAAGTGCTTAAAAAATACGGCTCCAGGTAATCAAGAAAATAGTTATTGGTATAGGCATGCATCCCGGTCTCGTCATTCTTCTGCAGTCCGTAAGAGGCCTCGCTTTTAATGGTTATTTTCTGCAGATTGCCGAAGATATTGTCGCTTCCCCATTCCAGACCACCCTGGACCCTATCAGGGAGAAGGTTTCCGCTAGATTCAAAGCCGATATTGTACCCCACCCAGTTGGTCTTATCCTCCTTCACCACCAACCGAAGATCCACCGTATCGCGTTTTTCTTCCATCCCATCCATTTCGAACTTGGCTTCGGTGAAGAGCCCCAGGGCATAGACCCGTTGCTGGTTATAATAGACCTTGGAGGGCATGAATATCTCTCCGGGTTTAAGGGTGAACTCTCGCTCTATTACCCGGTCCCTGACCTTTTTATTCCCCTCTATCCGGATCTCTCCCAGCCTGACCTGCGGTCCTTCGGTGATATTGAACAGGATGTCCGAAGTATAGGGATCTTCGGATTCCATCACCGTATCGTTGACAGCGGTATAGATATACCCCCGCTCGGCGTAGAGAGCCACTATGCCCGAAGATGTCTGGTTTATGGCCGGGAGGTTCAGCGGATCGCCGGTCTTAACCTTGAGAAGCGATAACAGCAGAGAATCGGACAAGACCTGGTTGCCGCTGAACCTGAGCTGTCCGATCTTTCTGATGTTGCCCTCCTCAATGGTCAGCTGGTAATCTATCTGCTGTTTTTCTATGTTGACCCGGCTCTCCCGGCCAAGAAATTTGGCATCCAGATAGCCCTTCTTGCGGTACATATAGAGGACCTTGCGCATGTCCAGCTGGAAAGTGTAATCGTCAAAACGTTTCCCGGATTCGCTGGTCATTTTGGAGCGGAGCTCCTTGCCGGAAAAAGCGGTATTGCCGATGAAAGTAACTTCCCCCAGCTTCAGGCGGGGGCCTCCCTCATCAACCGGTTCGGCCATCTTATCGACCGCCTTCTTTCCGCAGGCCCCAAACAGCAATGCCAGGGACAGCAGCAATATATGTAATAGATTTCTATTCACAAAAGCTATACCTTTAGTTTGCCTTTTTCCATCAGTAGTTTCCCGTCTACCCAGACGCTGGGGTTGCGTACGATGCCATCCTGGTGGCTGGCCACGCTCACCCGGCCACCGAAACCGCTGTTGTCGCCGAAAGCGATATGAATGGTGGTCAGGGCCTTTTCATCCTCCAAAATATTCCCGGTGATGGTGGCCTTAGGGTTTATGCCTATGCCGAACTCGGCCACATTGAAAGCATCCTTCCCATGTTTGGAGAGCATCTCCCATAAGTTTCTCGCCTCACGCCCGCCTTTCATGCCGACTGCAAAACCATGCGAGATGGCTATCTCTATCGGTTTTTTCAGGATCCCGGTATCGCCGATAGAGCCGTCCACCACCAGCCGCCCTTGGGCGGTGCCCTCCATCGGAGCCAGATAGACCTCGCCGGCTGGAAGGTTAGTGAAACCTCCCAGGTTGGGAATAATACCTGTATCGGGCTCCGCCCGGCGTCCTTTTATGGAAAAAGCCAGGTTTGTCCCCAGTTCTGTTTTGATCAGGACCTCCGAGGCGTTTTTCAATATACCGCATAGGCGCTTTCCGATTTGCTTCATCTTTGTATAATCTACATCAATGGTTCTGGCCATCATATCCAGCGTTATCCCCGGCATGCTGGCTATCCTGGCTCCGGCTTGGCTGGCTTTTTTGCGGGCTTGGGTATGCGACAGCGATTTGGTGGTGACCAGAAAGACCGCCTCGCTTTTCAGCATGGCCGCAGCCAGCTCAGTAGGAGGCTCCTGTCCGTTGTTTTCCCTCTCCGACATGAGCATCAGCACCGCATCGCGGCACAGCGTCCGGGCGGCCCGATAAAAAACCTGACCGACTTCCAGGCTGGCATCGTCGGTGACCACCAGAACCGTTTCGCTTTTTTTGACCGCCAGGCATTGTTCAAAGGCGACCTTGACTGCCCGATCAATCTTATTCATATTCTCTCTAAAGTCATAAAAGTCATAATTGTAATAATTAAATTTCAGACCGCCATTTTCTCGTGCACCCGGCGGATCTTGGCCCCCACCTTCTTCAGCTTCCTCTCCCACTTCTCATAGCCCCTATCCAGATGGTATATGCGGTTGACCTCGGTCTTGCCCTCGGCCTTGAGCCCGGCGATGACCAGGGCCGCCGAAGCTCTTAGATCGGAGCCCATCACCGGGGCCCCGGTCAATTCGGGCACGCCCTTGATCACGGCGCTCTTGCCCTCGATCTTGATATCGGCCCCCAATCGCTGCAGCTCGGGAACATGCATGAACCGGTTCTCAAAGATGGTCTCGGTGATCACCGAAAGGCCCGAGGCCGTGGTCATCAGGGTCATCATCTGGGGCTGCATATCGGTGGGGAAGCCGGGATAGGGGGCAATGGTGAGATCTATCGGTTTAACCCGACGCCGGGCTTCGACGGTCACCATCTCGTCGCCGGCCGCTACTTTAACCCCCATGGCCCTCAGCGCTTCGATGACCGATCCCAAATGGTCCGGACGGCAGTCCTCGATAGTTAGGCAGCCACCGCTGATGGCCGCCGCTATCATTAAAGATCCAGCCTCGATACGATCGGGGATCATCCTGATCTCAACCGGCCTTAAGCCATCCACCCCGGCGATGGTTATCACCGGAGTACCGGCGCCGGTGATGTCCGCTCCCATGGATACCAGCATCTGGGCGGTGGATACCACCTCGGGCTCCAGGGCCGCTGATTCGATGATGGTGACCCCCTTGGCCAAAGCCGCCGCCATCATCACATTGATGGTGGCCCCCACCGACACCCCGTGGGAACCGGCCAAAAGAACCCTGGCCCCTTTAAGCTGCTTGCCGTGGGCCTCGACATAACCGTGCAATATCTGAATTTTAGCTCCCAGGGCCTCCATGCCTTTCAGGTGCAGATCAATCGGCCGGGCCCCGATGGAGCAACCCCCCGGCAGGGACACTTTGGCTTTACCGAACCTGGCCAGCAGAGGCCCCAGCACATAATAGGAGGCCCGCATCTGTTTGACGATCTCGTATTCGGCCTCGCACTTCAGCTTGGCCGGCACATCGATGGTCATCCGATTATCTTCAAAATCCACCTTGGCTCCCAGCCGGATAAGCAGGCGCCTCATGGTGCGCACGTCCATCACATTGGGAACGTTGGTCAGGACGGACTTTCCCGGGGCCAGCAAGCAAGCTGCCATGGCCGGCAACACTGCATTCTTGGCGCCCGAGGCCCGGATCATGCCGGACAACGGTTTTCCACCTGCTATGACGAATTTATCCACGTTGCTCCCGCTAAAATCAATTCATTGTTGTTAAGTTGGAGATGCCACAAATAAAACCAGACGTTGGTGGACGTTCAAACGTCATTCTGCCGCCCCGCCGGATAATTCAAACATTGCCCAACAGCATAGCCTGACATCTCAAACTATGATCAACCCTATTTCTTGCTCCCCTCAATCGGCTCGGCCTCATCTATAAGCATCACCGGGATATCATCTTTGATGTTGTAACCCAGTTTGCAGGTCCAGCATAGCAATTTGAGTTCCTTGGGACGGTACTCCAGCTCTCCCTTGCATTTGGGGCAAGCCAGGATATCCAGCAATTTCTGATCCAACATAATTACTCTATCCTTTTAATAGAATTAAAAACAATGCTTTATTATATCTCTAATTATTTTGCAAGTCAATGTTCCGGGGAGGCTTCCGGCAGGATCTTTAATTTATCCAAGATGGTCTGATGCAGGAAGCGGGAGATGGTTTTGACGCTCTCCGCCACCGACCGACTCATGGGCACCTCCAGCTGAATCTGCCCGGCCTGGATGCCCAGGGCGATGACCTTGGTCCCGGTTATCTTCTCCAGGTAATCACCCAGAAAAGACAGAGGCATGGTGTGGGTGGAGTGCATCATGGAGTGCATATCTTTGTGGTTGAGAAAGGCTATCTCACCCACCGGCCGCCCCATGTCGGCGGCATCGATAAACAGCACCAGATCGGGCTTTTTGTTCCTGACCAGGCCGGAAAAATTCTCGGGGTTGGTCCCGGCCACCAGCACTTCGGCAAAACTATCGTGATCGCAGCCCTGTAGCATCATCCGCAGTTCCCGGGCAACCAGCGAACCGGCGGCATCGTCGCCCATCATCTCGTTGCCGATGCCGAAGATCATCAGCTTGCCGGAGGCCTCAACGGCCGAAGCCACCGCATCGGTCCAGTCCATATCTTCCCCTTAGGTTATGCGCTTATAGCAGACAACGCTCGTAAATTATTGTATAGCAAGGGTAGAACCCCAGTTCTTTGAGCCTTAATGTATTCTTTTTTTCTCCGCTTTCTCTTTGAAGAGAAAGCTACAAAGAGAACTTTCGCGCAGCGCTGCTCCGAAGACCTTGTTGCCAGCTGCCTGAATGTCTTGACCACGAAACAGGGCTACAGCAGGCAAAACATTTTTAAGTGCCTCCGCTGAAGCTACGGCACTCGAGGAAGCAAAATATGAGCGTAAGCGGACGGCAGCTTTTGTCAAGCAGCATCGCTGAAGCGAACCGAGGTTACAAAACCCCCGTAAAATGGCCGTTTCAGCGGACGGGAAGGGCAGCAATGGCCGTTAAGAATTTTTTGCAAAGCGTATGCTTAATTTATCCCATCAAGAAATTTAGGCCACGGATATGTTTGCTAACCCGGTAGCTGCTAGGCCGAGCTCTTTGGCTACTTTCTGGCGGCACAGAAAGTAGCAGTAAATGAGAAGCAGATACCTGCGTAGGTGGGGTTTAATATCAGTTTTATGCATAAAATGGCCGGACACGTAATGCCCGACCATCATTTAAACCGCCGTCGTAATTATTTATAAACGATCTTCAGCGCTCCGCGGTCGAAGGCGGCATCCTCGAACTCGGTATTCATGTGTATGGCCTTCTTGGGGCACACTTCGGCGCACTGGGCGCAGTGGGAACAGCGGTCCAGGTAGAAGGTCATGGAGAATCTCTTGGACACCTTGCCGGCCTCATCGGTGCTCTCGGACTCCTTATGGATCTCCAGGGCCTCAGAGGGGCAGTCCTTGACGCACAGCTGGCAGCCGATGCACAGATTGGGATCCATCACCGGTCTACCCCGGAAGCCCTTGGGAACCCCGATCTTTTCGAAAGGATACTGGACGGTGGCCGGTTTTTTGAACAGGTGCCGGAGCACCTCGGGCAGCATCGCTCCTAATCTTAAACTCATTGCAGATACCCCTTCAAGAATATTACGATTACCAGCTGCAGCAGGGCCAGCGGGGCCAGCCATTTCCAGCTGAAGGAAATCATCTGATCGATCCGGAGCCTGGCGGTCACCGCGCGCATGGCGGACAGGATGAAGACCACGATCAGGGTCTTGACGACGAACCAGATGAACCCGGGGATCAGCCCACCCGGGAAGCCGCCCATAAACAGGGCGGCGATCAGGCCGGCGCCCACCACCATCTGGATGTCGGCCAGCAGGCGGAACATGGCCAGTTTGCGGCCGGAATATTCGGTAAAGGCGCCGCCCACCACCTCGGTCTCGGCGTGGGGGATGTCGAACGGCACCCTCTCTAATTTGGCCTGCAGGGTGATTACCGCCACGGCAAAAGCGAAGATATTTATCAACAAATGCCAGGGGTTGGCCTGATAGTAGGCGGCGATCTCAGCCATTCTCCAGCTGCCGGCCATCACCGCCGGCGATAGGATGGCCAGGAACATCGGCACTTCGTAGGCGAACAACAGGGTCAGCACCCGGACACCGCCGATGGCGGCGTACATGCTGGCCGAGGCCCAGCCGGCCAGAAAATAGGCAAAGCTGGGAAGGGACAGCAGATAGGCGATGACGATAATGTCCCCCTGGAAAGAGGTGGCCGACTGGAAGGTATTACTGAAATGCCACACCGGCAGCAGCAGCCCGGCGGTCAGCACCGAGGTCAGGGCCAGGATCGGAACGGCATTGAACAGCTTTTTATCGGCCTCCTTGGGAACGATATCCTCCTTGGCCATCAGCTTGACGAAATCGGCGATGGGCTGCAGCAGGCCGTGGCTCCCGGTGTGCATGGGTCCCATCCGGTTCTGGAACTTGGCGTATAACTTCCGGTCCACCCACTCCACGAAGGTGGAATAGACGAACAGGAACAGCAGGCCAGGGTAGACCAGCAGATAGAGAAAGATTTTTAAAATGTCCATTCATTATCTCCTAAGATTATAATGATATACTTTATGATTTATTACCTACCACAACAAGGGCATGTATCGCTACTTATTGGCCCCAAGCTTTTTTGTAATGATTCAGTCAAGGGTTTACGACCACTAATCTCTGTTTCTTCATATTTTTTGATATACTCACGAGCTTCTTTACGTTGCTCGTAATCCAATTCGGTATACCCTTTTATTACCTTATAAACTTTTTGAACCATTCTCGCACTCCTTTTTTAAATTCGGTTTCAAATTTACCGCACACGTTACAACTTGTAGACTCTATAGAAGTCGGCTTAATATTGCACCCGACACATTCTCTTTGAAATTCCCGTAAAGCAAAACGCATACCTTTCCGCAGTTCCCATTCCTTAACAGAATGTTTTGCATCTTGTTCACTCCGTGCCTGATATCTTGTCTCAAGCAATTCCAATGTTCTATCAAAGGCGATCAAATCTTCTGGAGGTATTTGGGCTAATTTTCTAAACGAATTAGAAATATTGTTATATTCCTGTGAGGCTTCATATGCATATGCCAATTCATCGTCCCATTTAAACACAACCGCAAAGACAGAAAAAATAAGTTGCGCTATGGTAACGGGGATTGCAATTGTTATTACATACTTAAGAATGCCTGCATCAAACCTATATCCCATTGCTGTTGCACCAACAACAACGGGCGTTACAATACCAAATACTTTTAATAAGTTTACATACTTTGAGTATTTTTCGGCTCTTTTATCAAATATGTAACCTTTGCCAAAAGTATGGAATGAATTATCCCATGCTTTTTGTCTAAGTTCTTGAGCATTCATATTTGCTAACTTCAATTATGCAAGTTGATTGTTTCTACTTATAAAAAGCGTCGCCCAGTTTATTTCTTGGCTGATAACCAGCTTCCGGGTGCCAAATGTAGCCACCTGCAAATGATTTACCGTTGTTATAAAATAAATCGACATCAATAACTAAATCGGGGTAAGCTGAATGCATAATTTTATATATTTCTTTTACTAGATGCTCGGCCTTCCCAACCGCTTGTTTTTTACTAAGGCCTTTAACATTTGCCGTAAAATGTAGAATCGTGTATTTATAATTGTTTACTTTACTGGGCCTTATGGTTTGATATTCCCAAGCATAAAGTGTTTTATCCTTATCAACGTTTTTCTCAACCCACATTTTGAAGTTGTTCATTGCTGTTTGGCCCTGCTGAATAGAAGCCTTGTTTTTCTCTTCATTGCATGTACCCATAGCCATAAAAATTATCATCAAAGGTACGATGACAGCAAGCCAAATTAAATATTTTTTACTTTTTTTATCTGTTTCTTGCTTTTTTAGAACTTTTTGTGCTTCAAGTTTTGCTTTTTCTTCAGCATATATTTTTTGTTTTTCTTCAGGTGTTAGTTCCACGTCTACACCCCCCTTGTTAGTTTATTATAAGGTTTTTCAGCGGAATATCAATTATTATTGAGGCTATAATATACTTAAGGTTACAGTAATTCTAACCCTTGGTTACAAAATCCCTCACCTGCTCAGTAAGTTGTTGCCTATGTATGCTTCGGCTTGGCCATATCGGCTGCCTTGAGAACAAACCGTAAAGCCTTGTTTACCGCCTCGTCGGTGGGAAATGATTTGGCCACATCCTTGTCCAGCAACACCAAATTGGTCCCGGCCGTATACCGCTTGGCATATTTTCCCCGGACTCCGCCCTTCATAGAGGAGAAGTCGTACTCGGCCCTCATATCGCTGCATGTTTGCTTATTAATTTTCTTCATAGTATCTTTTTTCTAATTTGGCCGCTATTCTGGCGCTTATAATCCTCACCTTATCGCCGCGGTCGGTATGTGCGATGACCAAAAGTCGTCCCCGGTTTGACAGGCCTATGGTCAGGAATCGGGATTCCTCCCGGGAATGATCCGGATCGGAAAAGGTCGCCGCCAGAGGATCGCCGAACGCAGTCGCCGCTTCATGAAAGGCAACTCCGTGCTTTTTGATGTTGCTTGCCGCTTTACGGGCATCCCATTCGAAAATCATTGAAACTGGATTAGATTTATAGCTTGATTCCGCGTTTGCGGTAGAAATCAATCCCATACTGGCGCAGGGTCTCCCAGTTCCAGACCTTCTCGTTGCCCTTGGGGTCGGTGATGATGGCCATCCGGTCGGTGCATGACAGGCAGGGATCAATGGCCGCCATCACGATGGGAATATCCGCCACATAGCCGCCCCGGAGCATGTACAGGGTGGCCGGCCAGTTGGCCAAGGTCGGAGCCCTGACCTTCACCCGGTCCGGTTTATCGGTGCCATTGGAGCGGATGTAGTGAATGCACTCGCCCCGCTGGGCCTCGGCCCGACTGACCACCTCTCCCTCCGGAACTTTTCGCGGAGCCTTGACCCGAATGTCGCCGGATGGCAGGTTCTTGAGAATATATTCGCAGATATTGTATGATTCCATCAGTTCCTTGGCCCGAACCACTACCCTGGCCAGTACATCCCCGCCTTCATCGGTTACGATGTTGAAGGGAATATGCTCGCCAAAACCAGCGTAGGGATCGTCCTTGCGGACGTCGAAATCGACCCCGGAAGCCCGGGTGGTCGGCCCGGCAGCATTAAGTTCAAGGGCCTTGGCCTTGGGCAATATACCGACCCCGGCGATTCTGGCCACCAGAGTCGGCTCGGAGGCTCCGATATTCAGGTAATACGGAGTCCGGGCCTTGAGGGCGGCAATACCGTCCAGGACCTTCTTGATCTGCATCTCGTCCAGGTCGCGCCGCACTCCGCCGAAGGTCTGCATGCCGTAATTGACCCGGTTGCCGGAGACCATCTCCAGAATGTCCTCGACAATTTCGCGGTCCCGCCAGGTGTACATGAAGAAAGTATCGAAACCCACCTCGTGCCCGGCCACCCCCAGCCATAAAAGATGGGAATGGACCCGCTCCAGCTCGCCCATAAGGCAGCGGATGAACAGGCCCCGCTTGGGCGGCTCGATGCCCATTAATTTCTCCACCCCCTGGGCAAAGACGGTCATGTGGACGTTGGAGCAGATGCCGCAGACCCTTTCCAGCAGGTAAAGATCCTGGATATAGGTCCGTTCCTCGCAGCCTTTTTCTATGCCCCGGTGGTTATAGCCCAAGCGAAGGTCGGCATCGATCACAGTCTCGCCGTCCACCAGGAAGCGGAATGAAGTGGGCTCTTTTAAAGCCGGATGTTGCGGGCCTACCGGTAATATAAATGTGCTCATTCTATGACTCCCTTCTCCCGGTTATAGTGCCAGTCCTTGCGCAGCGGGTAGATGCCCTGCGGCCAGTCATCGGGCAGGACCAGTGGGCGCATATCGGGATGGCCTTCAAAATTTATGCCTAACAGGTCGTGGACCTCCCTTTCGTAGAATATCGCGCCGGGGTAGACCGCTATAGTTGTCGGCAGTTTAGGATCGTTCCGATCGGTCTGGAGGCGTAGCATCAGGGCCATGCCGTTCTGGGCGAAGTGATAAAGAGCCTCCAGCTTGTCCCCGGTATCCCGGCCGGTGATGGTGGAAAGGTGGTAGAACCCGGCCTTCTCCTTGAGCACCTGACAGGTTGCCACAGCATCAGCCTTGTCCACCCACAAAGTCATCCGGCGGGGGAAGGGATTGATCAGCTCCTTGATCTTGCCCTTCAGGTTTTCCTCCAGGATCTTTTTTATTTCCTCAAAGGTCATTTTGATCTCCTGTATTCTTTATTCTGTATTCTATATTCGCCGGATCGTTATCCGTTCTTCAAAGCGCCCAGCAGCTTGGCTACGCCATCGATGATGGCATCGGGCTTGGCCGCGCAGCCGGGGACATAGGCATTGACCGGGATCACCTGGTCGACCCCTTCCAGCACGCTGTAACAACCCCGGAAAACATTGCCGGAACAGGCGCAGGCGCCGACCGCCACCACGAACTTGGGCTCGGCCATCTGCTCGTAGATCCTCTTTAAGCGGGAGGCCTGCTGGCGGGTCACCGCCCCGGTGCACACCAATACGTCGGCATGGCGGGGGGTGGATTTAAGCAGCACCCCGAAGCGCTCCAGGTCAAACCTGGGCATCAGGGCCGCCAGGGTTTCGATGTCGCATCCGTTGCAGGCTCCGCTGTTGAAATGGAGCAGCCAGGGGGATGACACCCGGGCCCATTTGACGAGTTTCTCTAAAGCCATAACTATTCCTTTAAATTTTAAATTCAAAATCCGAAATTCGAAACAATCTCTAAACCCAAAACACTAATGCTAAAAACTGCGACTAATTTTTGTTTATTTGTAATTGGGTATTGGTTTCGTATTTCGATATTGGTGTTTCGGATTTATTTGAGGATCAGGGCGATGATCGAGAACCAGATCATCAACAGATAAAAGATGCCCAGGATGGCGAAAGCCAGAGATCCGCCGGGGATGGTGGCGATCACCAGGGCCGCCACATGCATCATGGTAAAGAACAAGGCGGCATGGAAGAACTGGCGGTAGCCCACCTGAAGCTTTTTCCCCGCAAAATCCTCTCCGCAGGCATACTGGCAAAGCTTGGCGCCCTCATCCTTCAATTTTGGGGCCATCACATCGCCCAGCTTGTAGATCAGGTAGGAGACCAAAGCGAAGATACCGAACCCGATGAACGGGGTGATCAGTATATTCCACTGGCTGAAAATTGACATATTGATATCCTCGTTTATTTTTTGCTTTTTATTTCAACATCTTCCCCACGAAAAACACGAAATTTTATTTTTAGTTCATTTCGCGTGTTTAGCGGGTAACGTCCTTACCCCTTTAGCTTGGTCAGGCTGCGGACATCCAGATTTCCGGTGTTCTTATAGGCGTTTATCACCAGGGCCAGGGCCACCGCCACGATGGAGACCTCTATCACGATGAAGGTGATCACCAGGCTCTGGGAGAAGAAGGTCTCCCCCCGGGCATACCCGGCGGTGATGAAGGACAGCACCGCCGATTTGGCCATGATCTCCAGGCCGATCAGCAGTTTGATCATGTTACGACTGGTCAGCAGGCAGTACAGCCCAATGAAGAACAGCAGCCCGACGAATATCAGATTGGTCACTACCATAGTTTGTGCCCTCCATCCTTGGCTTTTTCGGCGTCTATCTTATCCTGGGCGGTCAGTGGTTTCTCGCGGAACAGGGCCAGCACCCCGAATACTCCGCCGAAGATCACCGCGATCTGCCCGATCAGGTCCATGGAGCGGATGCCCCACAGGGTGGCTCCGAAGCTTTTCTCGGCATTGCCGTATCCGGCCGGAACATTGGAGAACAGCCCCTTCATCACCAGCAGATCGATGATGCCGAACAGCACCAGGAACAACGGAAACAGGTACATCGGCCAGCGCGATTCCTTTACCTGCTCCTCCGTCTTGGTCATGGCGATGGTGGAGACGAACAGCACCGTGATCAGTCCGGCCACCACCGAAAGTTCAAACACCGCGGCGTAAGGCGAATCCATCCGGTACAGCACCACCGCCAGCACGGCGCTCATGAAAGCCAAGCTCAGGGCCGCCCGTAGCAGGTCCTTGAAGAACACCGCCATACAGGCGAAACCGGCCAGCATTATCAGCAGTATAAGATTTATTAAGTCCATATTTTCTCCAAAAATATTTCGAAGTTAAGAACGTCTATCAGTAACCCGGACTATTGTCCGAACATTGAAAACCCATTGGCCCCGATGGAATTGGTCAGAGCGGTCATCCCCGGCTGGATCAGCTTGGCCGTGACCCAGGGATAGAACAGGCCCACCAGCAGACACAGGGCCGCCAGACAGAAAGTGGCGAAGGCCATATAGAACGGAACTTCCTTGACCTTCTCTAAGCCCACCGCCAGTTTTCCGAAAAAGGCTTTTCTTTGCATCAGCAGGAAATACCACAGGGTTAAAATGCTGGTGGCGATGGCGATGGCCGCCACTCCGACGTGATTGGCCTCCACCAGGGCCACGATTATCAGCAGTTTGCTCCAGAAGCCGTTGAAGGGCGGGATCCCGGCGATGGAGAAGGTCCCGATGGTGGTGGTCAGGCTGGTGATGGGCATTTTGTGGCCCACCCCGCCCAGCTTGGAGAGGTCTCTGGTGCCGGTGGCGTACTCGGTGGCCCCGGCGTCAAGAAACAGCAGGCTCTTGAAGGTGGCGTGGTTGAACAGATGGAACAGGGCCCCCATGATCCCCAGCGGGGTCCCCAGTCCCAGGCCCACCACAATGTAGCCGATCTGGCTGATGGACGAGTAGGCCAGCATCCGCTTGAAATCGTTCTGCCCCAGGGCGATCAGCGCGCCGATGACCATCGAGGCCACCCCCAGCCAGATCATGGCCTGGGAGACCGAGGCCGGCAGCCCGAAGATGTCGTACACCACCCTGGTCAGGGCGTAGATGCCGGAGACCTTGATCAGCACCCCGGACAGCATGGCCGAGATGGGCGCCGGGGCCGAGGGATGGGCATCCGGCAGCCAGGCATGGAACGGCACCATGGCCGCCTTCAGGCCGAAGCCCATCAGGAACAGGGCCAGGCACAGGCCGATCAGTTTTACGCTCATGCCGGTTCCCACCATCAGACCCAGCTCCTTGAAGTTCATGGTGCCGGTCATCAAATAGATGAAGGACATGGCCAGCAGAATGCCGGTGGTGGCCAGCACCGACAGCATCAGGTACTTGAAGGCCGCTTCCACCTCGTCGTGCTTCTGGCCGAAGGCCACCAAAGCGTATGAGGCCACCGCCGCCACTTCCAGAAAGACATACATGTTGAACAGGTCGACGGTCAGCACCAGCCCGTTCATCCCGGCCACCATTAAAAGGAACAGGGCGTAGTACGATCCCTTGGCCCCGTAGTGTTCCATGTAGTTGATGGAATAGATGCAGGCGAACAGCGAGATCAGGCTGATGGTGATCAACAGCAGCAGCGAAAAACCGTCCAGCATCAGGCCGGCCTTTAAGGGCAGGCCGATGGCCGCGGCATCCCACAGGATGCGGTGTCCGGCCGATATCAGGCGGATCTGGTACAGGCTCAGGGTCAGGAGGGCCGCCATGGTGGCCACCCCCAGGATATCGGGCAGTCCTTTCCACAGCCTGGAAAGCAGCGGCATCAGGGCTGCCATGGCTAAGGGTATGACAATGAATAAAAGCAACATGTTTAAGCTCCGCTATATTATATCATTTGACGTATTTTTACTTTACCAGGACCGCCAGGTAGATTACCAACAGGGCGAACCCGCCCACCGCCCAGGCCAGATAATTGGCATACAGCCCGTTGTGGTATTCCTTGAGCACCCCGGTGGTTACCCCGCCGACGAAGACGATCAGCTTCTCGTAGATGGCGTCTATCCCCCGGTCCACCACCTTGAACACCGCCCAGGCGGCGCCTTTCAGCAGGCCGTTGACGAACCACTCGTAGATGTCGAACACTCTGGCCTCGGCCCAGTCATAAAGCGTATGCATTACCGGCAGGTTGTGGATGGGCTCGGAAGCCAGGTAGGCCTTGCCCTGCCCCTTCTTGACCCCGTACTTGTGGATCAGGGCGGCGATCACCAGGCAGGCCAGGGATACCCACACGATCCAACTGAGGTGGAATACCCAGAACTCCATGGGACCACCCTCATGGCCGGCCATGATGGCTCTTCCCTCCAGCACCGGCTGGATCAGGTATTTTAAGGGCAGTTTGCTGTAGACCCCGAACAGGATACAGCCCAGGGCGATCACCAGCATGGGAACGGTCATGGCCCAGGACGGATCCTTGGGCGATTTATTGGGCATTTCAGGGCTCTGCTGTCCGAAGTAAGTGGAATGCCCCAGCTTTAAGAATGAAGCGAAGGTGAATATGGCGCCGATCCAGGCCGCTATGGGGAATATCATCTTGCCGGTCTCCACCGCGCCGTGGAACACCAGTTCCTTGGAAACGAAACCATTGAAGGGCGGCACGCCGGAGATGGCGAAGGCCGCCACCCAGAAGGCCACCCCGGTGATGGGCATCAGTTTGAACAGCCCGCCCAGTTTTTTCAGTTCGGTGGTTCCGGCCTGCTTCTCCACCGCTCCGCCGGTCAGGAACAGGGTGCACTTGTACATGGCGTGGTTGAGCATGTGGAACAATCCGCCTACGATCCCGGCCGGGACTCCGGTGCCGATGCCCAGGATCATGTAGCCCACCTGGCTGATGGCGTGGAACGACAATAATTTTTTATAATCCTTCTGGACCAGGGCCATCATCACCGCCAGAACTATGGTGATGGCGCCGATGGTCATCAAAAAGATGGACATGGTGCTGTTCATATGAATGGTGAACATCTCCAGAGAGATGCGTCCCAGCAGGTAGATGCCCAGCAGTTTCTCCAGGGCCGCCGGCAGGTAGGCCATGAACGGCAGTGGCGCGTCGATAGCGGCATCAGGGATCCAGGTGTGGAACGGCATGGCGCCGGCCTTGGCCATGGCCCCCAGGCCCATCAGCACGAAGGCGGCCGCCCCCAGTCCCATCGGCTCCAGGTGGATCTCGGACATGGTCAGGGTGCCGGACAGGTGCCAGGCGAAGATGATGCCCAATATCAGGGCGAAATCGGCGATGCCGGCGATCACCAGGGCCTTGGTGGCGGTCTTGAAGGCCTCCTTGTTGCCTATTGAGATCATTCCGTAGAGGGTCGCCAGTAAGGACTCCCAGAAGAACAACATTAATACGAAGTTATTGGAAAGGATGGCCCCGTTGGCCAGTCCGGCGGTCAGCAGGAAGTAAGCAAAAAACTCCTTGGAGCGGTCCTTTCCCTCCATGAAAGAGGCGGTATAAAGGGCCAAAAGGATCTCAAAACCGGCCGCCGCTAAAAGGATGAATTTGGGGAAATGATAGGCCCACAGGTCGAAATTTATCCCGAAGCTGGTCCAGGGCACGAACATTCTCAGCCCCTCGCCCCCTACCTTGAATATCACCACGGCATAATACATGGTAATGGCGGTGGCGATGATGGCCAGGATCTCCTTGCCCCACTTTATGGACTTGGGCAGGATGAAGGTCAGAATCCCGGCGATGATGGGAACCAGGATCGGTATCAGCAGAATGTTTGGATTCATCTCAATACCCCCAATATATCATGAATGGCAGGATTTCCCAAGACGTCGCGGACGGCGATATTGACCAGGTCCATCGGGTATTTGACCAGGATCCCGGCGGCCAGCGAAAGGATGGCCAGGGAGGCCACCACCCAGACCATGGTCGGGGTCCCCTCTTTATGGGCATGAATGCTGGGGTCGCGGGCCTCGCCCAAAAATACCAGGGTGAACAGCCGCATCAGATAGACCAGGGTCAGCAGGGCGGTAAAGATGGCCAATGCGCCGATGACGATATGGTTGGACTTGATGATGCCCTGGATGACCATGAATTTGGAGAAGAATCCTCCGAAGGGCGGCACGCCCACAATAGAGAAGACGCACATGATAAAGGCCACTGCGGTGATGGGCATGGCCTTGATCAGCCCGCCCATCTTGGTGATATCCTTGGTGCCGGTGCCGTGCTCGATGACCCCGGCGGCCAGGAACAGCCCGCCCTTGCCCAGCCCGTGCATCAGGATGAAAAGCAGGGCTCCGGCCACCCCGATGGTGTTGAAGGCGGCCAGCCCCATGAATATATATCCTATCTGGCTGACGGTGGACAGGGCCAGGATCCTCTTTATATTTGTTTCGATCAGGGCCGCGCAGGCCGAGACCATGGCCGACAGCAGGCCTATGATCATCAGGTATGTTTGCCAGTCTCCCGGGATCACGAAGGTGTAGTTGAATATCCGGGCGAAGGCATAGACTCCTATCTTGACCAGCACCGCGGCGTGCAGCAGGGCGGTCACCGGGGTGGGCGCCACGCCGGCGTCAGGCAGCCAGGTGTGGAACGGCAAAGTGGCGCTCTTGGCGAAGATGCCCATGGTTATCAAAGCCACCGCCAGTCCGCCGATGGGGAAGCCACGCATGTCCAGCATATTGAAGGTGCCGGTCTTGGCGTATACCAGAACGAAGCCCAACAGCATGAACACCGCTCCCCCGGCTGTCACTAAGAAGGCCTTGTCAGCCTTGACCACCACTTCCTTATCGCGGAAGAAGCCGATCAGGCGCCAGGAGCAGATGCCGGTGATCTCCCAGAATACGTACATCAGGATCAGATTGGCCGAAAACACCAAGCCCATCATGGCTCCCAAAAACAAAACCACCATCAGAAAATATTCCTGCTGATAGTGGTAGTCCTTGATATAGCCCAGCGAGTAGATGATGATCATGGTGCTGATCAGAGACGAGGCGATGGCCATGAAGACCGACAGCCCGTCCACCACGAAGGTGGCATCCACTCCCAGTCCGATGGCCCTCTGGAAGACGTGGGTCTCGCCCGAGAAGGCCGCCGGTAAAAGCGTAATGGCAAAAAAAGTAGTGGCCAGCCCCAAAACAACCGCCCAGGCGTTACGCCCTGGCTTGGAGGCCAGCCCTATCAAAGGCAAGGTAAAGGCCCCGATGATAGGGACCAATATCGTTGCCAGCAAAGAGAATTCCCACCCCATAAAAACTCCTAATGCTGTATTAAATTGCTAAACTTTGGCAAAGGCCATCTTATTTTTTGCGATGCCGCTTGTGGTGAGTTGGACCGAACCATAAATGATCCGCCTAAGGCGGACTGGTATTGCCAACAAGGCCGTTTTGCGGCCTTTGTGAAGATGCCCAGCGATAGCCTTTAGGCTATCGCGCCCCAAGCAAGGCGCCTATAATGGGTATTTGCCAAAGAGTATTAAATTAAATGGAAACAAGATATTTTACAATAAATGGCCCGGTATGTCAAGGGTAAATTATCCGGCCGGTTTTAGGGGTGGATAACAATTAGTGGTATTAAAGCAGACTGTATGGCACTATCTGTAGTGGCGGATAAGACAAAAAGCCGCCTTTCGGCGAACTCACCCCGGCCATTCCCTTTCGCTCCGAAAATAGAGCAATGACCTGCCCACTTCGCTTGGCACAACAATGATGCAAACCTCAGTGCAGGCTCTCTCTTTTAAAGAGAGGGGTTGGGGCGAGTTAAACAAGTAGCCCCGCAGTAAGGCGGGGTTGATCTATTCCTATCTTAAAAACTAGCAGAATGCAACCATAGTACTAAAAACCACATAAATGGATGACTTCTCTCAATGCAAGTATTTACATTATATTATCGAAATTTATCACATGCATTATTTGATTTTAATGTTTCCATAGCCCGTTTTACATTTTTGCGGGCCATGTTGTAATCTATTATTTTATAAGGATAAATAATTTCAATTTCCTTTATACTTGGAATACGCTGTTTCCGTTTTATTTGTTTACTTATCGGCAAACCAGTCGACCAAAGCACATTGAATTCAGGCCCGATTATAGATATTATCAAATAAATTTGATTCTGAATTTCAGTAATATTTTTGGGTTCAAGTTGAGTAAGCGTTTCTCTGCTGAAATAAATATCAATAATAAGATAAGCATCTGCACCTAAACAATACAATATTTCATCGGATAATTGTTTTTCCCTTTTTTCATCAGCATAATAGCGATATGCCTTCCCATTCGGGAAATAACACGAATCCCCTTTTGTATTCGGATAAAATCTGAAATACCAAAGATATCGGTCGTCATTATTCAGAGCATTATAGATTGAATCGCATTTTTCTTTTGACGTTAGCGGAGAGATTAATTTAAATAATCCCCTAGATGCAAGCTCGCGCTGCACGATCCCGGTCAAACTGTCGCAACACGATTTGTATTGTGCCTTACCCCCCCAAAGGTTATACTTATTATTGATCACGTTGGTGCGATAAAATACAGAATTATCTATATAACTGTCAATTACCTCAGGCGAAATATTAAATAAATCCGAATTATCATATGTGCCATATAAGGAATCGAACAATTCCCAGGTTGGTTTCTTCCCCTTGGCCCTAACAACAGCTTTTACCTTTTCCAAAATTTTATCGGTCTTTATTTGATAACTGTAGGAGTCAACCCATTTGCCCATGCCTGACAGCGAATCTTTCTTTTGTACATCTGCATAATTGCCGACATAGCCTTTGATCAGTTTAGATTTGATTCTTTCCCTAAAATCATCGATGCATCTATCATCTGGAAAATTTGCGCTGTCGAACTCGCATTTATCAGCGTATTCATCAACATAACCGGCAGGCAATAGGGCTATGTTATTTATCTCAGGCGAAGTGAACACTGTGGTTTTATTCTCCCCGTGGGCTGTTACAAAACCTAATATATTCAAAATAAAACAGGCAAAAAGAATTTTCCGCATTTTAACTTCCTTTTTAAATTAATAACATAAATTAGCATACCAAAACCAACCTCCGCCTGTCAACAAGAAACCCCGCCTTTCGGCGGGGTTTCTTCTGAATTCAATATTCTAAATTCCGTATTCCCGGATATTAGTACATATCCCCGTATCCGCCGCCGCCCTGCGGCATCGGCATGGGCTTCTCTTCCTTGGGCTTCTCGGCGATGACGCACTCGGTGGTCAGCAGCAGGCCGGCGATAGAGGCCGCGTTCTGCAGGGCGATTCGGGCCACCTTGGTGGGATCGATCACTCCGGCTTCCACCAGGTCCTCCACCTTGTCCTTATCGGCGTTGTAACCAACGTTGACCGAAGTGTTCTTCTTGATCTCGTCCACGATCACGGCGCCTTCCACCCCGGCGTTGTTGGCGATCTGCCTCATGGGCTCCTCCAGCGAACGGCGGATTATATCCACCCCGATCTTGATATCGCCCTTGGCCTTGATGGCATCCAGGGCCGGCATGGCGCGAATGAATGCCACGCCGCCGCCGGGGATGATGCCTTCCTCAACCGCAGCTCTGGTGGCATGCAGGGCATCCTCCACCCGGGCTTTTTTCTCTTTCATGGCAGTCTCGGTGGGAGCGCCGACGTTGATGATTGCTACGCCGCCGGCCAGCTTGGCCAGGCGTTCCTGCAGTTTCTCCTTATCGTAATCGGACTTGGTCTCTTCGATCTGGGCGCGGATCTGGCCGATGCGGGCCTGAATGTCCTTGGTCTTTCCGGCGCCTTCCACGATGGTGGTGTTGTCCTTGTCAACGGTGATGCGCTTGGCCCGGCCCAGGTCTCCGATGACGGTATTCTCTAATTTGAAGCCCAGCTCCTCGGAGATGACCTTGCCGCCGGTCAGGATCTCGATATCCTTCAGCATCTCTTTGCGCCGGTCGCCGAACCCGGGCGCTTTCACGGCGCAGACCTGCAGGGTGCCCCGCAGTTTGTTGACCACCAGGGTGGCCATGGCCTCGCCCTCCAGGTCCTCGGCGATGATCATCATCGGCTTGCCTACCTGGGCCACTTTCTCCAGGATGGGCAGCAGTTCCTTCATGGCCGAAATCTTCTTGTCGTAGATAAGTATATAGGCGTCCTCCATGACGGCTTCCATGCGCTCGGCATTGGTCACGAAATAGGGTGAGATGTAGCCCCGGTCGAACTGCATCCCTTCCACGGTCTCCAGGGTGGTGTCCATGCCCTTGGCCTCTTCCACGGTGATGACCCCGTCCTTGCCCACCTTCTCCATGGCGTCGGCGATCAGGTCGCCGATGGTGCGGTCGTTGTTGGCGGAGATGGTGGCCACATTGGATATCTCGGCCTTGCCCTTGGTGGGCTTGGATATCTTCTTGAGCTCGTTGATCACGGTCTCCACCGCCAGGTCGATGCCCCGCTTGAGGTCCATGGGATTGGCCCCGGCGGTGACGTTCTTGATGCCCTCGCGGCAGATGGCCTGGGCCAGCACGGTGGCGGTGGTGGTGCCGTCGCCGGCGATATCGGAGGTCTTGGAAGCCACTTCCTTGACCATCTGGGCGCCCATATTTTCAAAGGGATCTTCCAACTCAATTTCCTTGGCTACGGTCACGCCGTCCTTGGTCACCAGCGGCGAGCCGAATTTTTTCTCCAGGACCACGTTGCGGCCCTTGGGGCCCAGGGTCACCTTGACGGCGTTGGCCAATTTATCCACGCCCCTTTTTAAGGCTTCCCGAGCCTTGACATCGTATTCTATCATCTTGCCGTTTGACATATGATTTTCTCCTTATTCCTCTATATGATTTTTTATTTTCTGGTTTAAAAGCGCCACGTCATACCCGCGCAGGCGGGTATCCAGGTGGATTCCCGTTTTCACGGGAATGACATTTGGCATTCTATTAATTTATTTTTCGTGGATGATGGCCATGACGTCGTCGGACGACATGATCAGGTATTCCACATCGTCGATCTTGACCTCGGTGCCGGAGTATTTGCCGTAAAGCACCTTGTCGCCCTTTTTGATGTCCATCTCCATCCTGGTTCCGGAGTCGGAGATCTTGCCCGGGCCCACCGCTACCACTTCGCCCTCCATGGGCTTTTCCTTGGCGGTGTCGGGAATGATGATCCCTCCCTTTTTGGTTTCCTTGTTCTCTGCAGGCTTAACCAATACCCTGTCGCCTAATGGCTTGATTTTGGTAACCGTTGACATACCGTCCCTCCTGAATTGTTATGGTTTTATTACTTTTTTGAATTTGTGAAATTGAACAACTTATAATTATAATCAAAATTCCGCAGAATTTCAAGTCCTATTATCTTTGCCGGAGATATCTTTTTGCTCTTTTGTGCCCATTTAATTGGTAATAATAAGTTCGTCAGCCGTCAGCAATAGACCTAACATTTTTGTTTGCAACGGAATACAGATCAATGCGTTCAATTATTGCCTGCCCCTTTTCAATATCCTGGCCGGTGAGGGCATTGACTATCTGCCCGATCTTGGCCCCGCTGACGTTCATTTTTAGCCGGACGATAAACCCGCCTTCGGCCAAAATGATGTCCATCACCTGTTTTCTGATATCCGCTTCGATCAGCAGGCTTTTTTTCATTATCCGGATCGGCCAGGCAGGCTGATCTTCAAATTTTGATCTTATGGCCGCAGCATCACCCTGCCATTTGACCATATAATCGGCCGCTTCGGCCAATTCCGATATCGACCGGGCATTGCTCATGATCGGCTTGACGGCCGATATCTCCATTCCCCGGGGCAGATGTTTATTAAGATCATTGATAGACTCTGCCGAAGCCGGGCGGTCCAGCTGGATATCCATGTATTCCCCCCGGCTGGTGATGCCCAGCGGCAGCGGCGGCCCGAAAGAGACCTTGGGATGCGGCGAGAACCCCTGGGAATAGGCGATGGGCAATCTTGCCCGGCTGATGGCTCTCAGCCAGACCCTGGTCATATCCAGATGCGAGATAAATTTTATCTCCGGCCCCTTGGTATATTTTAAACGGAAGCGGGTCTTGGCCAGCGGCGCCGCCTGGGGCAACATCTTCCGCGCCCGCCCGAATCCATCATCCTCTGCATTCTTTTCAATCTTTTGAACCTTTTCAACCTCTTGAACATTTTCATCCTTACTCAGTCCGGCAGCCCGGCACCCTATCCCGCATCCTGTGCAATCACCGATCCGGCAATCCGGAGTAACGAAATTTTGATGGGCCCTTTCCCTTTCGGCCAGCAGGAATTGTTGTTTGACCCCGTAATCGATATGGCCCCAGGCCAGCGGCTGGCCGGTATCCCTAGCCCCGGTGTAGATAGCGCTATCGGTGCCGGACTCGGTCAGGGCCTCCTGCCACTTGAGCCAGGAGAAATGCTCGCTCCACTGGTCGAACTTGCAGCCCTTGCGCCAGGCGGCTTCTATGGCAGCTGACAATTTCCGGTCGCCCCGCGATAATATGCCTTCCAAAGCAGATGATTCGGGGTCGTGCCACTTGAATTGCACCCGGGCGCTTTTGAGCCCTTTGTTAAGATGGCCGATCTTGTCCCTGATGACCTGCAGATCGTCCTGGGCCTCCCACTGAAATGGGGTCTGCGGCTTGGGCACGAACGGCGAGACCGCCACCTTGATGCTGATGCCGAACCCGGCCGCTTTTCGGCACAAGGCGATCATGGCGTCCAGGTCCTCCTGGGTCTCGGTAGGCAGGCCGATCATGAAGTACAGTTTGACCATCTTCCAGCCGTTTCCCTTGGCCAGCTTGATCACCGCCAGCAGATCGTCATCCGACAATCCTTTGTTGATGACATCCCGCAATCGCTGGCTGCCGGCCTCCGGAGCAAAGGTCAGCCCGGATTTTTTTATCTTCTTCAGGGCCAAGGCCACCTCCTGATTGAAGGAATCCAGCCGCAATGACGGCACCGAGATGGAAACCCGCCGGCTGGCAAAACAGCCGTTGAGCTTATTGAGCAGTCCCAAAAAATCGGGGTAATCATTGGTGGACAGCGACAGCAGCGAGATGTCGTCCCAGCCGCTGGCGGCGATGCCCTCCTTGGCCAGCTTGACTATGTCCTCCTGGGAGCGGTAGCGCACCGGGCGGTAGATCATCCCGGCCTGGCAGAAACGGCATCCCCTGGTGCAGCCCCGGGTGATCTCCACTGTAAACCTGTCGTGGGTCACTTCTACCAATGGAACTATGGGGGGATGCGGGGCATCCTCTATCTTCAGGTTTGGGATGGTGCGTTTTTTTATCGAGTCGCTTGACGAGTGAATGGCCGGAACATAGACCCCGGATATCTTAGCCAGCCTTTCTATCTTCTGTTTTCTATCTTCTTTATTTTTCTTGGCCTCCCGCATGGCCTGGCAGATCTCAATTATGACCTCCTCACCATCGCCGATGACAAAACAGTCGAAGAACGGAGCCATCGGCTCGGGGTTGGCGCAGCAGGAACCGCCGCCGATGACGATGGGGTGGCCCTCCCTGCGGTCAATTGATCTGATGGGCACCTGGGCCAGATCCAGCATATTGAGAACGTTGGTATAGCCCAGCTCGGTCTGCAGAGTGATGCCCAGGATATCAAAATCCTTTAGCGGACGCTTGCTCTCCCAGGCCCACAGGGGAATGTTCTGCTCCCGGAGTTTGGCTTCCAGGTCTATATCGGCCGAATAGGAACGCTCGGCCAGGGCATAGGGTAGTTTGTTGACGATGGTGTACAGGATGGCCAGCCCCAGCCCGGACATGCCTATCTCGTAAAGATCCGGAAAGGCCAGCGCCAGGCGCACCTCGGCCTGGTCCCAGTCCTTGTGAACGGCGTTGAGCTCGTTATTGGTATACCGCCCCGGCTTGTTGATTAAGGGGAGAATCCCCTCTATGTGGCTTGAATTCTGCATATTGAAGCCGTCATTGTATCATATATAAAAGGATTATGCAAATGGCGATAAAAAGCCCAGGCATTGCTGCCTGGGATAGAATCACTTTGACCTAAACTTAACTTGTCAACTCCTCCATCTTCTTCTTATAATCAATATCCGGGGTCTTTTCGTAAAGCCGGGAATAGATTTCCAGGGCCTTCTTGCGGCATTGCTCATCATTGGCCAGCTTGAACAGCTCAAAATTTATCACCGCCTGCTGATCCGGCTGTTCGGCCTCAGCCAGAAGTTCCCCGATTAGCCGGATCCCTTCTTCTTTGTCCTTGATCCCGACAAGCTTTGCCTGGAGCAGATGGCATTTGAAGATTGTATCCTTTTTATTGATCGATTGGGCGATCTCAAGAGATTCTCGGCATAATTTTTCAGCCTTCGCATATTCACCCAGTTCGAAATGCGCCTCGCCAGCCTCCTGCAGAAACATTGTCAGGTAATATTTCAGTCCGATCTCCCGGGCCAGGCCGATGGCCCGGTCATAAGCCTCAATCGCCTGGCCATAATCCCGATTTATCAAATGGATACTGCCCAGGTGGCTGTAACTGAGACTTAAGCCTTTTTTATCGCCCAATTCGCCGGCTATTTTAAGCCGGGCCCGAATGCCCTCCATTCCCTTTTGATGATGCCCCAGCATCACCTGAACCGCCGACATGTTTCCCAGAGCGATGCTCAACGAATGTTTATCCCCAAAATACCTTGCCCATTTAATCAGGTGTTCCCAGCATTCCAGGGCCCGGCGGTAATCCCCCAGGGACAGGTACACCCACCCCATATTGCCCTTGTCTATACAGGCGTTAAGACGATCCCCGGCCTGGTCGTCGGCTTGGAAGGCCCTTTGGTAATACTCCAGGGATTTGAGGCTGTCGCCCATATCGCCGTAGATGTTGCCCAGGTTGTTCATAGCGATGGACATCCCGGCCCGGTCCTGGCAGGCGGCCGCCAGTTCCAGGGATCTTTCAAAGCACTCCAGGGCCAATTCATAATTTCCCTGCTGGCTGTGGCTGTTGCCTATCTTGTTGAGAACCTCGGATAGACTCCTGGAATCCCCGGTCGACTGGTAATGATCGCGGGCGGCGCCAAGCAGCTCCATGGCGTGACCCGATTCGCCCCGGTTATGCAGCATCTTGCCCATTTTGCTCTGGCTCCTAGCCAGGCACTCGGAATGCCCGGCGGAACGGGCCTGCTCCAAGCTCTGGCCGTAGATCGCTTCCGCCTCGGCCCAGCGGCCGGTAAGTTCCAGCACCTCTCCCTTCCTCAGGTGGACATCAAAGGCGTAGTATCCAGGCTGGCTCCTTCCGGATTTGAGCCAAAGTATGGCGGGATTGTATTTGTGCATCGGAACTCGTCCTATGATTGATGATCAGGGCCATCTTCAAAATTATATGATATGACATATCCCGGCATCGTGTCAACGATAATTTACCCGTTAGTACTTGACAACGGGGGCCGGGATATGTATAATTGGCATATGCTAATAACTGTTTGGAGAGTCTATGTCCCGGCCCTGTAAATTCAGAAACGTCAGCCACCGGCCGGAGGCGGTCTACTTCAAGCCCCGGGCCATTCCTATGACAATGCTGGACGAGGTGATATTGACCTTCGACGAATTGGAGAGCCTGCGGCTGGCCGATCTGGAAGAGCGCTATCAGGAGGAAGCCGCCCCCCGGATGGGGGTATCCAGGCAGACCTTCGGCAATATTCTCAAAAGCGCCCGTAAAAAGGTGGCCGACGCCCTGGTCAATTCCAAGGCCCTTCGGATCGAGGGCGGAAACATAAATATTTCAGATGATACAAGAACCAACAAATGTATAAGGAGAATAAAATGAAGCTATGCATACCAACCAGCGATGATCTGGGATTAAAATCCGCCATCAGTGGTCATTTCGGCGGGGCGCCCTTTTTCTTGATCGTCGACACCGAAACCGGCTCTCTGCAATCGGTAAAGAACCAGAACGAACACCACTCCCACGGCATGTGTCAGCCCTTAAAATCACTGGCCGGGCATGAGATAGATGCCGTGGTCTGCGCCGGCATAGGAGCCGGGGCATTGAACAAACTCAATGCCTCCGGGATAAAAATTTTAAAAGCAACCGGAAAAACAGTGGAGCAGCTGGTGGCCGCCTTCAAAAACAATTCATTGCCGGAATTCTCGGCTATAACGGTCTGCACCACCCATGACTGCCATTGAAATCCGACCAGATCAAAAAAGCCGTTGGGGTTTCCCAACGGCTTTTTGTTATATTCCTGGCTAACCCAAATTCCTCAGCACCTTCTTGGCCACTTCCTTCAGGGTCTCGAACACCCCGTAACCCTGATGAGCCACCGTCTCGAAATCCGGCACCCCCCATTTATTAAGTTGGGTCCGCAATTCGTCCACCGAAGCGATATTAGGCAAATCCCGCTTGTTGTACTGAATGATGAAGGGTATGGTCTCAATGTTAAACCCGTTCTCGGCCAGATTGTCCCGCAGATTGGCGATGGATTCCAAATTGGCGTCCAGCCGCTCCACCTGGGAGTCGGCCACGAATACCACCCCGTCCACCCCTTTCAGGATCAGCTTGCGGCTGGCATTGTAAAATACCTGCCCCGGCACGGTGTAAAGATGGAACCGGGTCTTGAAGCCCTTGATGCTCCCCAGGTCCAGCGGCATGAAGTCAAAGAACAATGTGCGGTCCAACTCGGTGGCCAGGGAGATCAGCTTGCCCTTGGCTTCCGGCGCCACTTTGGAGTATATGTATTTGATGTTGGTGGTCTTGCCGCACAGCCCGCAGCCGTAATACACGACCTTGCAGTTGATCTCGCGGGATGAGTAATTAATTAAAGACACAACAAATCCTCCCGCTCACTTGAAAAGGTTGTCCACCTCGGACTCGGCCTCCGAGGCGAAATCACTGCCCAGAGGAGACGGGCCGCCGGATCCCGGGCCGCCCTCCAGTTTGGAGAATATGGCCTGGAAAAGCTTGATCAGCTCGGCCACCGTCTGCTTGACCCTGACCCGGACCAGGCCCAAAGTGGTCCGCTGGTCGAACACCACCGCCAGCATTACCCGGGCCTCGATGGAGGCCACGTAGATGTTCTGCTTTTCCCCCTGGTGAAACAGGGTGGCGAATTCCTTCTCCCCAACCAGCATGGCCAGCTGGCTGGTGGCGGCGAAGTCCGCCGCCGACAGCGAGGCGAAAGAGGTGGTGTCCAGCTGGCTGATGTCTCCGGCCGTGGTGATCAGCTGTCCGGCCTTGTCGATCAACAGCACCGACAGGGCATTGGTGTTCTTGAGAAGCTCGTTCAGCTTCTCGCTGATCGTCCAGAAATCGTCTTCAAAGACATTTACATTTTCCGACACTTTTCAATACCTCATTATAAAAGGTAAATATTTTACAGGGAACATTTTTTGTTCAGATGCTCCCAACGGGCATCAATGTCCTTCTGTATCTGGGCGATGATGGTCTGATGTTCGGGTTTCTTTAAATGGCGGAAGCGTTCCTGCTGGAACATCCATTCGTCTATGGGCTTTCGTTCCTTGGGGGTGTAGTTCAGCTTGTACTGGCCGTCCTCCACCTCGTACAGCGGCCAGAAATTGGTCTCCACCGCCAGCCGGCCCAATTCGGCGGTCAACTCCGGCGGATAGCCCCAGCCCAAGCGGCAGGGCTGTAGTATGGCAATGAAGGCCGGGCCGCCCTTGGCCAGGGCTTTTTCCACCTTTTTGGTGAAGTCCGACCAGTTGCCCACCACGCTCTGGGCCACATAGGGTATGCCGTGAGCCGCCATGATCTCGGTCAGGTTCTTGCGGAACTGGACCTTGCCGGGTATCTTTTTCCCGTTGGGGCTGGTGGTGGTGGAGCTGCCCTTGGGGGTGGCCGAGGAGCGCTGGATCCCGGTGTTCATGTAGGCCTGGTTGTCGTAGCAGATGTACAGCATATTGTGGCCCCGTTCCATGGCGCCTGAAAGCGCCTGCAGCCCGATATCGTAGGTGCCTCCGTCGCCGCCGAAGGCGATGAACCGGATGTCCTCTTTGATCTTGCCCTGGCGATGCAACGACTGGTAGGCCGCCTCCACCCCGGAGATGGTGGCCGCCGAGTTCTCGAAGGCGCTGTGAATAAAGGGCACGTCCCAGGCGGTATAGGGGAAGATGGTGGATACCACCTCCAGACAGCCGGTGGCGCAGGTGGTCACTACCGGCTTGTCGCCGGCGGCCAGCAGAGCCTGGCGGGCCACGATAGTGGCCCCGCACCCGGCGCAGGCCCGGTGTCCCCCGGTGAATTTATCGCCCCTGGCCGCCAGTTCTTTAAGATTTGCCATTTTTATATTCCTTGTAATAAAATTCTTACTTCAGAATTCTAAATTCTGTATTCTTTTAGGTCTACTCCCTGACCCCCAGATAGTTCACCGAATCGGCCTTGACCTTGCCGGCCTTCAGGTCCAGGAACAAACCTTCGATCATCTCCATGTCTATCTCCCGCCCGCCCAGGCCGTAGACCACGCCCGCGATCTGGGGACGCTTGGCTGAGCCGTAGAGGGCCGAACGGACCTCGGTGAACACCGGGCCGCCGAAACCGCCCACCGAATCGGAGCGATCCAGCACCGCCACCGTCTTTATGTTCTCCAACGCTTTTACGATCTCTTCCGTGGGAAACGGCCGGAATACGCGAACCTTGAGCAGTCCGGCCTTGACCCCCTGCTTCCGCAGTTTATCAATGACCACCTTGGCGGTGCCGCAGGTGGAGCCCAGTGCCACGATGGCCACCTCGGCGTCGTCCAACTGATATTTTTCTATCAGGTCGTAGCCGGTATCGAACTTCTGGCCGAATTCGGTGCCCACTTCCTTGATGACTTTCAGGGCGTTGTTCTGGGCATCCACCATGGCCCGGCGATGCTCAAAATAATAGTCGGTCAGGTTGATGGCACCGATAGTAAAGGGCTTCTTGACGTCCAACAGGTGCATCATGGGGTCGTAATCGCCGATGAACTTCTGGACCTCGGCGTCCGACAGGGTATCTATCCGCTCCATGCCGTGGGAGATGATGAAGCCGTCGGTGGTGACCATCACCGGCAGACGGACGTCCTTGTGCTCTGCTATCCGCATCGCCTGGATCATGTTATCGTAGGCCTCCTGGGCGTTCTCGGAGAAAATGTGGATCCAGCCGGCATCGCGGCAGCCCATGGAGTCGGAATGATCGCAGTGGATGTTGATGGGGGCCGACAGCGCCCGGTTGACATTGGCTATTACTATGGGCAGTCGCAAGCCGGCCGCGATGTAGACCATCTCGTACATCAGGGCCAGGCCCTGGGAACTGGTGCCGGTCATGGTGCGGGCCCCGGCTGCGGCCGATCCGATGCAGGCAGACATGGCCGAGTGCTCGGACTCCACCGCCACGAACTCGGTCTTGACCTCGCCGTCGGCCACGTATTGGGAGAATATCTGGACGATCTCGGTGGCCGGGGTGATGGGATAGGCGGCCACCACGTCGGGATTGATCTGCTTCATAGCCAGAGCCATGGCCTCGTTGCCGGTCTTGGCCAAAATGATCTTCTGCATGCTATTTGACCTCCTCTTCCATGGTAATGGCCTTGACCTTCTTCTTTCCCGGGCACTCGTGGGCGCAGATGCCGCAGCCCTTGCAGTGCTCCAGATTGAAGCCTGTGACCTTGCCGTCCTTTAGTATGACGGCCGAATCCGGGCAGTATACCCAGCAGAACAGGCACTGGATGCAGTTCTCCGGGTTATAGATCGGGCGGGAGCTTCTCCAGTCCCCGGTCTTGAAATCGACGGCTGTGCCGCCCTTTTCTATATTGCCCCCCAGGGCCAGTTCCTTATATTTCTTCAGTTCGCTCATGCCGATTTTACCTCCTGTGCCGCCCGCTTCATGGATTGGATGTTCCCCTCGATCACCTCCGGCCGGTGGGCGAATTTTTTGGCCAGTTTCTTCTGGGTGTCCTCTAGCATGCTGTCAAAATCCAGCATCCCGGTAACCTTGACCAAGGCGGCCAGCATCGGAGTATTGGGGATCCTCCTGCCGATGGTCTCCTCGGATATCTTGGAGGCGTCCACCGTAAATATCTTGCCGTCAAACTTGACGCTTTTTTTTATCTCCGCTACGCTCAGCCCGGTGTTGATGATCAGGGTTCCCTCCTGGCCCAGGCCGGCGGTAACGTTGATCGAGGCCATCAGGGTGGGATCCAGCACCACCACCACGCTGGGAGATTTAACCGGACAATGCATGAGTATGGGCTGGTCGTCAATCCTATTGAAAGACTGCACCGGAGCCCCCATCCTCTCCGGTCCGTACTCGGGAAAGGCCTGCACGTACTTACCGACCGACAAAGCGGCATCGGCAAACAGCAGTGCGGCGGTCTTGGCGCCCTGGCCTCCCCGACCGTGCCATCTGATCTCTACCATGTTGTATCTTTAACTCCTGTAATAAGTTTCCAAAATCGTTGCCATTTTTTGAGAATACTTAGTATATTCCAAAACGGGATAAATGTCAATAAATTTTAACACCGCCCGGAATGGGGATGGTTAACGCCTAGATCGTCTTAATATGCAGATCCTTAAGCTGCCGCTCGTCCACCTCAGAGGGACTGCCCTCCATCAGGCCGCTGCCGGAAGTGGTCTTGGGAAAGGCGATCACATCGCGGATGCTGTCCCCTCCGGTGATCATGGTCAGGATCCGGTCCAGCCCGGGAGCTATGCCGCCGTGCGGCGGTGCGCCATACTCAAAAGCCTCCAGTAAAAATCCGAACTTCTTGGTGGCTTCTTCGGGCGAAAGCCCCACCACCTTCATCACCTTTTCCTGGATGTCGCGGCGGTGGATACGGATGGAGCCCGAGGCCAGCTCGGAGCCATTGGCCACCAGGTCATACAACTGACCAAGCACTTTACCGGGATCTGTTTCGAGATATTCCAGATGCTCCTCCCTGGGCATGCTGAACATGTGATGCTCGGCCACCCAGCATTTCTCCTCTTGGTTGTAATGGAACAGCGGGAAATCGGTGATCCAGGCAAAAGCGAATTTGTCCTTGGGGATCATATCCATCCGCTTGGCGCACTCGACCCTCAGCGCCCCCAGAGCGGCAAAGACGACCGACGGCTGGTCGGCCACGAACAGCATGATGTCGCCGTCCTTGGCGGACATGACGTTTATCAGTTCCTTGCCCAAGTCACCCACGAAGAATTTGGCTATTGAGCCCTCCAAAGATTCCCCGGAGACTTTGGCCCAGGCCAGCCCCTTGGCGCCGTATATTTTGGCGAACTCGGTCAGCCCGCCGATATCCTTGCGGGACCATTTTCCCCCGCCCGGCACGCAGATGCCCTTCACCTGGCCCTTATTCTCCAGGGCCTGCTTAAAAACGGTAAATTCCGATTTAGCGGCCACGGCGGCGATGTCGCACAGCTCCAGTCCGAAACGCATATCCGGCTTATCGGAGCCGAAGCGGTTCATGGCCTCGGCATAGGCCAGCCTGGGGAACGGGGTCTGGATCTCTATGCCAGCCACCTGCGAAAAAACCTCCTTGAACATCCCCTCGGCCATGGCGAATACTTTGTCCTGGGTGGCAAAGCTCATCTCGATGTCTATCTGGGTATGCTCCGGCTGGCGGTCGGCCCTTAAATCCTCGTCACGCAGACAACGGGCGATCTGAAAATACTTGTCGAAGCCGGCCACCATCAATATCTGCTTGTATATCTGGGGCGACTGGGGCAGGGCGTAGAATTTGCCCGGCTGGACCCGGCAGGGAACTAAATAATCCCGGGCCCCCTCGGGAGTGCTACGGGTCAGCAGCGGAGTCTCGATCTCTAGAAAATTCTGGGCGCTAAGATAATTGCGCACCGCCAGGATGAAATTGTGCCGCAGGATGATATTCTGAGCCAGCGCCGGACGCCGCAGGTCCAGATAGCGGAATTTAAGGCGCAGGTCCTCCGAGGCGGTGGTCTGGTCCTCAATCACAAAGGGCGGCACGGCCGAACTGTTGAGTAGTTTGACCTCGCCGGCCAGCACTTCGATCACCCCGGTGGCCATACTGGTATTGGCCTGGCCCTGGGGTCGGTTCCGCACCGCGCCCTTGACTGCGATCACGTATTCGGACTTCAGTTCCTTGGCCGCCTCGGTCAGTTCGGCGTTCTGGGCCGGATCGAACACCACCTGGGTGATGCCGTAGCGGTCCCGCAGGTTGATGAATATCAGCCCGCCGTGGTTGCGGCTGCGATGCACCCAACCGCATAGGATTGCCTGCTGGCCGATATGTTCAGAACGAAGCTCCCCGCAGGTGTGGGTGCGTTCCCAGTTGCCTAAGGTTTCAAGTTTCATAAAGCCTTTATTTTATTGAATAACTGATAAGTTTCGTAGAATCTTCGGGGTTAAAAACAAAGCCAACATTGGGCGCATACCATTTTACAGTTGAGACAGGATCCTCTCTAATATTATCCCTTTTCCTTAATATTTTATAGCAATTTGGGAAAGTACCAGCAGGAACAGTGATGCTACCAAGGCCAATAACATACATAGAATCATAATTCGCTAATAATGGGTATGGTGTCACTTCCCATTTTAAGCCAACATATAAAGGATACTTAAGCAACACCAAAATATAGTTTGTATCTGACAGGCTAGGATACCGGCGTATTTCCTTATCGGTTTTTTGTAAATACACCTTCATAGTATAACCTGCAGTTATTGTGTAAAGCGCATAAACCAAAGAACCGGTAGACAAGGTATCAGTTTCTCCTATGGAATCCGTATAATCCCAAAATGATGAATACTTCCACCATGACCCTGAAGATATTGGATAATAATCCGATTGTGTTGTACCATCACTCCCTACCGGATTTTTCTTGCTGCAGCTTAATAAAGTAACTAAAGTAAGAAGAATAGGGATCCATCTGTATTTTCCTGCCATAACGCAAACCTCCATTTATTTTGCAACAGATATACCTATAATTTATTTTCGCGTATTTTGCGGAAAATTATTTCTCCCCATCGTCCCACATCTCATACGCCTTGCGTATATGCGGTATGGTGATGGACCCTCCCACCACCAGCGAGATGTTCATGATTTCGTCGAATTCCTTGGTGCTTACCCCCAGCTCCTTGCACTGCAGAACATGATAGGTGATGCAGTCGTTGCAGCGCAGTACGGTGGAGGCGCACAGCCCCAGCATCTCTTTAGTCTTGGCCGGCAGGGCCCCGTCCTGGTAGGCGGCGGTGTCCAGATTGAAGAACCGCTTGATCCCGGTATTCTCCGCCGCCAGTATCCGGTCGTTCATCTTGGACCGGTAGGCGTTGAAGTGTTTAATTTTTTCGGACATGGGAGCCTTTCCTGCTAAAAACGCTAAAGTGATTACTGTTCTTTTAAACCCATCCCCCGTCCCCTTCCCTCGAGGGAAGGGGTGCAGGGGTTAGGTTTGTCCCCCTCCGCATCGGAGGGGATTGGGGGAGGTCTTCACTCGCACTGGCAGTACTTCAGCACATTGATCACCAGTTCTCCCAGCGGCACCTCTGTCTGGCTATGCCCATCCATGTCCTTCAGCGTCACTACGCCTTTCTTGATCTCGTCCTCGCCGATCAGTACCACGTAGCGGGCGTTGAGACGCCCGGCCTCGCGCATCTGGGCCTTTAAACTACGGCCTAAAAGTTCCTGCTCGCAGATCAGGCCCTTTTGGCGCAGCTGTGTGCAAAGCAGGCTGCCTTTCTTTACCGCCTCATCACCCAATGTGGCAATGTAGACATCGGGCCGTTTTTCTAACGGCAGGTTCACCCCCTGGTTCTTCAGTGCCAGGATATAACGTTCTAAACCGGAGCCGAAGCCCACCCCCGGCGTCGGATCTCCCCCCAGCTCCTCCATCAGCCCGTCGTATCGCCCACCGCCGCCCAGGGCATCCTGGGCACCCAAGTGCTGTGAGACGACTTCGAAAGCAGTCCGGGTGTAATAGTCCAAGCCGCGCACCAGGTTCTTGTCCAGTGTGAAGGGGATCTCAATGTCTTTAAGTCGGTCCTGCACAGTCTGGAAATGGATCTTGCATTCTCCGCATAAAAAGTCCTTCATCTCTGGAGCAGCCTTGAACTTTGCCTGGTCAACCTTGCAGTCCAGTATCCTTAATGGATTGCGATCATAACGTTCCTGGCAGTTGTCGCAGAGCCCCGGCAGCATGGGTTTGAAATACTCCATCAGCTTCTGACGGTAAAGCGGCCGGCATTGGGAACAGCCCAGGCTGTTGAGCCTTAAACTTAAGCCACCCAGTCCCAGTTTCTGCAGGGTGAAGAATAACAGCGCAATCACTTCCACGTCGGCCAGCGGGCTCTGGCTGCCCAACACCTCGGCCCCGAACTGGGTGTGCTGGCGCATCCGTCCGGCCTGGGGCCGCTCGTAGCGGAACATGGGGGCCAGATAGAAAACCTTTGCATAGGGCTGTTCCTTCAGGGAATTGTGTTCGATCAAAGCCCTTAAAACCGGCGGCGTCCCTTCGGGCCGGAGAGTGATGGAACGTTGCCCCTTGTCGGTGAAGGTGTACATCTCCTTTTGGACGATGTCGGTGGTGTCGCCGGTGCCCTTGACAAACAACGCGGTGTCCTCGAAGACCGGGGTCCGTATCTCCTTGAATCCGTATATCCGGGCCTGCTCCCTGATCACCGTTTCGATGTGCTGCCAGATATGGACCTGGTCCGGCATCACGTCATAGGTGCCTTTGCTGGCTTGAAACTTCATTTACCTGACCTCGCCCTTTTCGGCTTCCATGAAAATATCCATCACCTTCTGGGGATCGTCCGCCGCCAGCAGCCTGGCCCGGATGTCCTCCCGGTTCAGCAGGCGCGACACCAGGGCCAGCGCCTTGACGTGGTCGGCAATTATGCTCTGGGGTGTGGCGATGAAAAAGAATATCTGCACCGGCTGGCCGTCCAGCGAGCCGAAATCTATCTTGTTCCGGCAGAGGCCGAAAGCACCGGTCATCTTCTTTAGCCCCTTGGTGCGTCCGTGGGGAATGGCCACCCCCTTGCCGATGCCGGTGGACATCAGCCCCTCGCGCTCCATAGCCGAGTCCAGCAGTTCCCGGCCGTCGGTTATCAACCCGTCCTTGACCATCAGGCCGATAAGTTCGGCAATGATGTCCTTTTTGTTCTGGCTGGACAGAAAAACGCAGGTGCGCTGTTTATTTAAGATGTCTTCGATCTTCATGACAAAACTCCTCTACTGTATGGCCTGTTAGTATATTTAATTGTCATCCTGAGTACACTTACAAACGTGGCAGATCGTAGGACGTTTCTCGTCACCCGTTCAACTTATTAAGCAAGAAGTATCCCTCAGGGTGACATTTTTTCAACAGATCCGCGGCAGGGCCTCGCCCTCCAGCATCATCAGCGGCCGCCTGCTGCCCAAGAATGTGGTCAACAGCACCTGAGGCTTGCCGGATTCGACTTTCCCGATGATGGCCGCCTCTTTGCCCAGCGGGTCTTGGCGCATGACTTTTAAAATACTTTCAGCATCCTCGCTGGCTACTATGGCGATCAGTTTCCCCTCGTTGGCCACATAGAGCGGGTCCAGCCCCAGCATCTCGCAGGCGCCTTTGACCTCCGGCTTAACGGGTATCTTTTCTTCCTCGATATTGATGGTCACCTTGGACTGCCCGGCGATCTCGTTCAGAGTGGTAGCCAGGCCGCCCCGGGTGGGGTCGCGTAAAACATGGATGCTCCCTGCCTTCAGCACCGATGACACCAACCCATTAAGGGGTGCCACATCGCTAAAAAGATTGCCGCTCAGACCGAAGTTGTTCCTGGCGTTGATCACCGCCGCCCCGTGATCGCCGATGTTCCCGCTGATGATCACCACATCGCCCGGTGCGGCCAGGGAACCGGAGACATTGACGCCTTCGGGGATCACCCCCACTCCGGAAGTGTTGATGAATAACCCGTCGCAGGCTCCCTTGTCCACCACCTTGGTGTCTCCGGTGACTATTGATACCCCGGCTTCCTTGGCGGCGGCAGTCATGGAATCAACCACTTTCTCCAGGGTTTCAACAGAAAATCCCTCTTCAATGATAAAGCCGACCGAAAGATACAACGGCGTGGCGCCCTTCATGGCCAGGTCGTTGACCGTGCCGCACACCGCCAGCCGTCCGATATCCCCGCCCGGGAAGAATAGTGGCTTGACCACATAGGAATCGGTAGTGAATGCAATTCTGCAATTTGCATTTTGCATTTTAAATTCTGCCGCATCGTCCCCCTGGTCAAGCATCGAATTTGAGAACCGGGGTTTGAAGACCTTCTCTATCAACTCGTGGGAAAGACGCCCTCCGGAGCCGTGGGATAATAATACCACCTTACCTTCAATCATTTAGCCTTCCTTGGAAAAAAATCAAAGGTACTTAGCATTCCAATTCTATAAAAAAAACCACCCACTCCAAAAGACTCTGGATGTGTAATACCTGCAATATCATAACTCGTGCTATATGGTTTTAAGCAAATTGATACGCCACCTTGCATAAATATCCTGCACCAATGGGGTCCGATGCCTGCTTGAACTGCAGGTTCAATATTAATAAATGAGACATTTTGATATTCCGTTGGGTACTCATCTTCGTATATAGTGCCCAAATTAACATAATCCACAACATTAAATTTCGGATATAAAAGATATACTATTCTTCCACCGAAGCCAAATTCACTAACATCATTTAAATAGCCAATGTTCAATTGAGCAAACAATTTTTTATAATCGCCTTGTAGCATTCTTGGACGATCAGGCCATAAGGGCAAGTACTCTTTTTGATAAAGCTTTCCTTTCCCAAAACCTCCGAATATTTCAATTATTTTTTTTGTCGAATCAATCCTACCAATGCGATAGCCTACCCCGATCTCACCATACCATGAATCCGTTATATATTCCTTTAATTCTTGTGTTGCAAAAGTTCTATCAGAATATTCTTGTCTATCCACATAATAATTGATATAAGCCCTGATACGTCTATTACACACATAAACAACACTTCCGTCTAAACCCCCTTTTTGACTATAATATAACCCTCCTTCTAAACTACGGCTGTTATCCAATAATGCAACACATAGAGCATTGGGTTTATATGGGGGAGGTGCACCATCTGCAATAGTTGTTAAAGCGCCAAAAATAAACATTGTGACTAAAAACGATTTTATGTAACTATTTACCTTCATATATTACCTTTTCAATTTTGATATTTATACCAGGCGGCGCAGGCCCCCTCGGAGGACACCATGCACGGTCCCACCGGGCTTTCCGGCGTGCATTTTTTTCCAAACATCTTGCATTCGTCCGGCTGGTTCAGGCCCATCATCACTTGGCCGCAGAGACAGCCTTCCGGCTCGACGGCCGGCTCCACTTTGATATCGAAACGCTTTGAAGCATCGAATGCACTGTATTCTTCCCTGAAGCAAAGCCCGGTATCAGGGATACTGCCAATGGCCCGCCATTCGACGGTGCAGGGCATCATAACTTTATCTATTATCGACAGGGCATGGGGATTCCCGGCATCGGGCACGCCCCGACGGTATTCCGTCTGAACGGAGAAAGCCGAACCATCTTTTTTATGGACCCTGATCTGTTCCAGAAGCATCACCAAAGATTCCAGAATGTCCAGCGGCTCGAACCCGGCGATGACGCAGGGGATCTGGTATTGAGCCGGAATGAATTGATACGGCTTGCTGCCAATGATGGCCGAAACATGGCCCGGGCAAAGAAACCCGTCTATCTTGGTCTGACCAGATTCCAGTATCGCCTTCAGGGCATGGGGTACTGTCTTGAAGGCCGGATAGACCAAAAAGTTATTAATCCCTCTTTCTTTTGCCTCCAGCACCGTGGCGATGATGGTGGGCGAAGTGGTCTCGAAACCCACTCCGGCAAATATCACTTGTTTCTGCGGATTCTCGGCCGCGATCTGCAGGGCATCCAGCGGGGAATACAATATCCTGACATCGGCTCCCTGGGACTTGGCCTCCCGCAGGCTGCTGTACGAGCCCGGCACCCTAATCATATCGCCGAAGGTGGTGAAGATCACATCCTTCAGACTGGCAATGGCGATCATCTTGTCTATGTCGGACAAGGCGGTGACGCACACCGGACAGCCCGGTCCGGAAAGAAGCTTTATTGATTTGGGGATCAATCCCCTGATGCCGAATTGCGAGATGGCCATGGTATGGGTACCGCAGACCTCCATGAAGGCCGCCGGGCCATCGCAAAGGGCTTCGATCCTCTTCACCAACTTTGCGGCCACCGCCGGATCGCGAAATTTATCGAGATCAATCATTGCCGATACCCCGTCATGATATGGTGATGCCGGTGTCTTCCAGCAGTTTGTAGGTTTCCTCGGCCTCCTCCGGATCGATCCGCTGGATGGCGAACCCGGCATGCACCAGCACGTACTCGCCTACCTTGGCGTCGGGCATAAGCTGCAGGCCGATCTTTCTTTTAAGACCCCGGATGTCAACCTCGGCCTTGGTGCCGTCGATATTTTCGATTTTGGCTGGTATGGCTAAACACATATTATATTCCCATATTACTTGTTATTTATCACAACAGAAAGCGCCTGCCCCAACGCTATACCGCCATCGTTTGACGGCACCTGACGGTGAAGCAGGACATCATAACCTGAATTCTGAAGTTGTTGTCGTATCTGCCGTAACAGATAACGGTTCTGAAAGACGCCCCCAGACAGAACTGTGGTATTTATGCCGGTTTTTGACCTCAAATTATCGCACATCAGCAAAGTAAAGTCAACGATTGTGTTATGGAACTTGGCCGAGCAAACCCCAGCGTTTACACCCGACAGGATATCGTCGGTCAGCTGTTCCCACAGTCTTTTCACTGACACTAAAATCATTCCATTTTCTTCAGCCAGATCATACTCGTATCTTTCATTGATCCCTGAAGCAAGGCAGTTCTCCAGTGCCATAGCCGCCTGGGCCTCAAAAGTAATGCTCCGGCAGACGCCCAGCATGGCGCTGACCGCATCGAACAACCGGCCCAGGCTGGATGTCCAGGCCAGGTTAAAGCCGTTCTCCAGTTGTTTTGCTATCACCTCCAGCTCCGCTTCATTATCTTTGGACATCAGGTTCACGGGGAGCTGGTTGAGAAAATATTTGCTGTAGGCAGCAGCGATTCGATAGGGCCTTTTGATAGAGGCCTCCCCGCCCGGCAGGGGCAGATATTCCAAATGCCCGGCCCTTTCAATTTCTTTGCCGTCGAATACAAAGAACTCCCCGCCCCAAGTCTTTCCATCCTCGCCGTAGCCGGTGCCGTCGAAGGCCACCCCGATGGCCGGAATGACTTTTCCGTTATCGGCCAGGGTGCTTAAGATATGGGCTTTATGGTGCTGGACTGCGCGCAGAGTTATCCCGGTCTGTTCCCTGGCCCACTTGGTGGTCAGGTAATCGGGATGCAGGTCGTGAACGATAATTTCCGGTTTTATCTTGAACCACTTCTGGTATTTACCCACCATTTCTTCAAAAAATTCCAAGGTGGCAGTGTTGTCCATCTCGCCGATATGCTGGCTGACATAGGCCTTATCGCCCGAGGCCAGACAAAAAACATTCTTCATCTCCCCACCCACCGCCAGAGTCGGAGGCACCGGGACCGGGAGATTGATGGGATTGGGGGCATAGCCCCTGGAATGCCGGACTATCTGGATAAAAGATAATTTCTCGTCCTGCTGGTCTCCCTGGGTTTTTTGACCTTTGATCTTTGATCTTTGATTTTCATCATCGGTCACAAACACGATGGAATCATCGTTGCGATTCTCAATATCCCTATCGTTAAACAAAAAATAATCGGCAATGCCCGACAGTTTGTCCAAAGCTTCCCGATTGCCGATAACCACCGGCTCATCCTGTATATTACCCGAGGTCATTACTAATGCCTTGACTCCGGGGGATATTTTTTTCAGCTCTTTAAATAAAAGATGATGCACCGGAGCATACGGCAACATCACTCCCAGATAATTGTTCCCCGGAGCCACATGATTGGATATATTTGATTTTTTATTTCTTGCCTTGAGCGTTGCCGAAGGATTGATTTTTGATTTTGCCAAAAGAACAATCGGCGCCTGGCTTGACCCCAGCACCTTCGCCTCCCTATCGTTCACTTCGCAGATGTTCCTTACATCATCCAATGACCCGCACATCAGGGCCAGCGGCTTGTCCAGCCGGTTCTTTCTGTCACGAAGTTTTTTAACCGCCGGATCATTGCCGGCATCGCAGGCCAGATGAAACCCTCCTAACCCCTTTACGGCCAGGATATCCCCGGCCATCAGCAGCTTTGCCGTTTGTTCAATGGCCCCCTGCTTCCTGGCAATTTCATGCCCGTTCTTATGACATAGCCGGTATTGCGGGCCGCAGTCAGGGCAGGCGTTAGGCTGAGCATGGAACCGGCGGTTCTCAGGGTCGTCATATTCCTTTTGACAAGTGGGACACATAGTAAAGCAGGACATGGTGGTAAAGGGCCGGTCATACGGAGTGTTTTTGATGATGGAGAACCTGGGGCCGCAGTTGGTGCAGTTAATGAAAGGATAATCATGTCGCCGGTCTTTCTTGTCCAGCATTTCAGCAAGACAGTCCCGACAGAGAGCGATATCCGGTGATATTCGAGTGATGCCTTCTCCTTCAAGACTTTCCCTGATGGCAAAATCGTGATGTTCCCCAGGTTCCATTTCGGATACCGCCATATGATCAATAAAAGCCTGTGGCGGCAGCTGGCTTTTGATATCCGACAGAAAGGCATCGATGCCGGCAGGAAGTCCCTGGGCCAATATCTCCACCCCCCGGCTGGAGTTGAGCACCCAGCCAGAAAGATGGTGGTTTTTTGCCAGCCGGTAGATATAGGGACGGAATCCTACCCCTTGGACCATTCCATTGATGATTACTTTTACTGCTCTCATTTTAATAAAACTTTTTAAAAAGGCCGCCCCTGTCGGGACAGCCTTAAGGTATTAACAGGAATTAAATTTAGCGTATCGATGGTTCCGGTCAGGTGAACAGGCCGGATTTTTTATCTATCTGGAGTTCCAGGTCCTCCAGTATCCGCTTCTGCTCGTCTATCTTGCGGGACAGCTCGCGGGATTCCTTCTTCATGTTCTCCATCTCGGACATCTCCATAGAAAGCATCTGGAAACGCTTGAGCAGGGACGCTTCCTCGCTGGTCTTGGCGGCAATGGCCTCCTGCACCGATTTTAGTTTGGCCTGGGCAGACTCGGCCTCTGAAGCCAACTTCCCTATCTCCTGCTGCAGGCTCTCTTTCCTGGTGCTGATGCCGGCCATCTCCATATCAGCCTGGGCGTTCAACTCCTGATTCCGGTTCTTTAGATCGGCCAGGGTCTTCTCCAATTCCTCACGCTGGCGTTCCTTGCTCTCCACCTCCGATTGAGCTCCTCGCAGTTGATCGTTGATGCCCTCCAGCTTGCGGTTCTTCTCCTCCATCTCCCGCTGGATCTGTTCAACCTGCTCCGTCAGCTTCTGCTTGGAGGTCTCGGTCTCCTGGGCCAGGCTCTCCAACTCCCGGCTCTGCTGCTGGACCTGGTCCTCGAACTCCCGTTTGGTATCACTCAGCTGAAGATCAATATTTTCCTTTTGCGACCTGGCATCGGCCGCCGCGATTGATAACTCCTCCTGCTCGGACTTTAAATTTCCCGCCTCATCCCGCAGGCTGTTTATCTGGCCGGATAAAGTCTCCGACTCATCCCGGTCTTTCTCAAGCTGGCTCTTTACCTTCTCCAGCTGACCGCTAAGATCAGCCAGTTCTGACTCGGCCGTCTGGAGGCTGCGGGCTCTTTCCTGCATCAAGCGCTGGTTCTCGGAGTCTATCTCCTCCAGTTCTTTTCTTCCCTGTTCAAGCTGTGCCGCAAACTCCCCTGCTTGGGCCTTCAACTCCCGTGTTTTGGATAGCTGATCCTCAATGGAACTGCCCTGCTGGGTGCGAAACTCCATAGCTTCCTTGATCCACTGTTCCAGGCCGGTCCGTTTTTTCTGCAGGGCATCAAGCTGGTCATCCAGTTCTTCCTTTTCGGCTGTTAGCCGCTCGACCATCTCTTCTTTTTCAGTCTTTATCTGGTCTACCAGTATTTTCTGCTGTTCGATGTTTTCCGCCAAAAGCCGGTTCTCCCTGCTGTTGTCTTCCAACTTCTCCTGGACATCGTCGTGCCGGCCCTGGACCGACTTAAGTTTTGATTCCCAATCCGACAGTTCGTTCCGTCTTCTGCCGATTTCGTCATCCAGCGCTGTTTGCTCCTCAAGCATAGCGGAATATCGCTGACGAGCCTCATCTATCTGCCGGGTGGTCTGGGCCAGCAGCTCGGACTGGGCCCCTTGTTCCTGTTTGGTGCCGGCCAGCCGCTTCTCCAGCTCCTCCTGGCTGGACATGGCCAGGCTGATGGATTCCGACAGGTGGAGGTGTTCCTGCTGGCGGCCTTGGATCTGTTCCGCCAGATCATCCGATTCGCGCTGCAGAAGGTTCTGTTTATCCTCCAACTGGCTGACCTCGATCTGCCGGGCCTTGATGGTGTTTTCGGTGGAAATAATCTGGGCCTTGTTGGACTCCACCGCTCCGGCTGTATCATTCTTTTGTTTGTTGAGCTCATCTGTTTTCTGGGCCATTGCCAGGCCGCTCTGCCGGAGCGATTCTATCTTCTGCTGAAGCTGGATGATTATCTCCTGCTTTTTCTCAATGCTCTCTTTAAGTTCCGCCAGCCCGGTATCCAAGGCGGACACCTGACGGTTCCTTTCCACCAACAGACTGTTGGAACTGGTCAATTCTATATTCAGGCGATCCAATTCAGATTCGTTCTTCCGGCGCTGTTCCTCGGTCTTCTCCAGTTCCAGCCTGGCCTGGTAGGTCTGCTGATTGAGCTGCACCTTTTGGTTCTCCAGCTCGGAAAGCTCCTGGGTGGTTTGGTCCATCTGGGCCTGGTTCTGTTCCACCGTCTGCTTCAGCGATTCTATCTGGCCGGGCAGCTCCTGCAGCGAGGCCTGCTTGCCGGAGAGGTCCTTCTGCAATTCGGCCGCCACCGTCTCCAACACCGCCACCTGGTGCCGTTTTTCGTCCAGGGTTTTTTCTACCTTGGCGGTGGCCTCCGAGGCCATCACCCCTTGTTGCAGCTTATCCTGTTTATCCTGCTCGGCATGTATTATCTGGGAGTTCAGGTCCAGCAGGATATTCTCGTTCTCAGTCCGGCGTTTATCCAGGTCCGCCACTTCTGAGCCAAGGCTATCCACCCTCTGCTGGGTCTTCTCCATCAGCTCATTAAGGGCCTGCTGTTCGTTCTGGCGCAGGGCATGTTCGGCGGAGATTTTTTGCAGGTTCTGCTCGGTATCGGCAATCTTCTGTCTCAGCTGATCAAGTTTTGTTTCGGAGGCCAGGTTCTCCTGATTCAGTGTTCCCTGTTGGGCCGAATCCCTTTCGATCTCCTCCTGCAGCGATATGCTTTGTTTTTCCAGGGTTTTGACATCAGCCTCCCTGGCTTTCAGGGTGGCAATGGTCTCCTTGAGCTGATCCCGGTATTTGTCCAGTGAGTCTAGGGTCGATTTGCGTTCCTTTTTACTGCGCCTTATTTGCCTGAGTAATTTGGCCTCATCCTTGCGGCGCTGTTTTATCTGGCCGTCGATGAATTTTTTCTCCAGCTTCTTGATCTCCAGCGCCTCGTCAATCGGCTTCTCCTGGCGCTGGAAAATACGGGTCAAAATGCTCAGAGCAGGAGCTCCGGCAGGTTCCGGTTCCCGGCCCTGATCCATAGGTGCTTCGTACTCTACATATTCCGGTTTATCCTCGACAGCTGGCGCCGGGGCAAAACCCTCCGGCTCCACAGCTGGCACAGGATCGGATATATTTTCCGGGCCTTCATTATTTTCATTCCAAGTTTGTTCTGCAGGATCCTGTTCTGGGATGGGCTCGAGAGCTTTTTTGAAAATCCTGCCAAATAGTCGGCTAAAAATGCCACCTTTAGACTCCTTTTCGGATTCCACCTGCCGGGTATCGGGGTCCCCTTCCGGATCGTCCTGAAGATAGGCTTCCTGTTCCGACCCGACCTCGGTCTCTGCCGGAAAGGAGAATTCTTCCGAAGCATCAGCTTCCAACTCAACAGTTATATCTTTTGTCTCCTCGGAATCGGTTTCGGCTGAACTGTCTTCTGACGGCAATACGGGATTTTCGACAGGGACGTCTTCATCGGTCACCCGGAACTCATCCTTTACCGACAGGGCCCGGCTGATCCTCTTGGCGGACCTGGCCATCCGGCTGAAGAAGCCGCCACTGGAGTCCTCCATACCTTCCGGAGAGTTGCTCTGGCCGGGCTCTTGCTCATTCGGCATCCGGCTATTAAGCTCCCGGTTTTCCTGCTGGTCAAAATCTTTCAGGGCCATAGGTCATTCCTCTCCAGACATTTTTTTTAATTTGGCTAATCTGTTAAGAGCCTCGATGGGGGTCATGGTCTCGGGCTGCAGATGTTTGATCTCCCGCAGGATCTCCTGCTCCTCTCGGCTGAAAAGCTCCAATCGGTCTTCCTCTTGGCGGATCTGCCCATGCCTGGCCAGGCGGGGCGTGGCATCGGACAGCAGGGCATCCTGCTCCAGGTTGTCCAGTATCTCCCTGGCCCGGGAGATCACCCTGGCCGGGATGCCGGCCAGCCGGGCCACCTGCACCCCGTAGCTCTGCCCGGCGCTGCCCTTGACCACCTGCCGCAGGAAGATGATCTCATCTCCCCATTCCTTGACCGCCATGGAATAATTCTGCACTCCAGGTAGCTGGACGGCCAGTTCGGTCAGCTCATGATAATGGGTGGCAAACAGGGTCCGGCAGCCGATCTGATCATGCAGGTATTCGCTGACCGCCCAGGCGATGGCCAGCCCGTCGAAGGTGCTGGTGCCCCGCCCGATCTCATCCAGCAGCACCAGGCTCCGGACGGTGGCGTTGTTCAGGATATTCCCGGTCTCGTTCATCTCGGCCATAAATGTGCTGACCCCTTTGGCCAGGTCGTCGGAGGCCCCGATTCGGGTGAAGACCCGGTCGGTGATGCCGATATAGGCCTCCCTGGCCGGTACGAACGATCCCATCTGGGCCAGGATGGTCACCAAAGCTATCTGCCTTAGGTAGGTGGATTTCCCGGCCATGTTGGGGCCGGTCAGGATGATCAAGCGGTGGTCGCTGTCGTTCAGCAGGGCGTCGTTGGCCACGAACTGTCCCAGCTGGAAATTCCGCTCCACCACCGGGTGTCGCCCCTGGATGATTTGGATTCGGGGAGAGTCGTCCACCACCGGGCGGACGTAGCGGTTGTTTATGGCGGCCAGGGCCAGGCCGCAAATAGCATCGATAGCCGCCACCGACTCGGCGGTTTCCTTGATCCGCTGGCTCCAGGATGATATTTCCTGGCGCAGGCCGGCGAAGATCTCCATCTCCAGGGCCTTGATCTTTTCCTCGGCCCCCAGCACCTTGTCCTCGTAGGCCTTCAATTCCGGGGTGATGAACCTCTCGGCATTGCTCAGGGTCTGCTTTCTGATGTAGTCATCAGGAGCCAATGCCAGATTAGTTTTGCTGATCTCGATATGATATCCGAAGACCGAATTATATTTTACTTTCAGGGATGGAATGCCGGTGCGCTCCCGTTCGCTGTTCTGGTATCCGGCGATCCAGCTTTTGCTGTCGCGGGCCAGAGAGCGAAGCTCGTCCAGGTCAGGGTTGAACCCATCCCGAATGACCCCGCCTTTGGATAACGACAGCGGCGGATCATCCGCCAGGGCTTTGGCCAACAGATCGGTCAAACCACCGAAATCATGCAGGACAGTGCAAAGATCCTCCCAGTATTTTCCCGGTGGCAATCCGGTTTTTATATTCGGAATTTCGGCCAGTGATTGTCCCAAGGCCAGCAGGTCCCGGGGCCCGGCCCTCTGGCAGACGATCCGCCCCAGCAGCCTTTCCAGGTCCTGCACGTTCCTGAGCTGTTTCCCAAGTTCGTCCCTGGCGGCCCGGCCCTCCAGCAGGCTCTGGACGGCATCCTGTCTTAAGGTTATCTCATTCAGATCCAGCAGCGGGGCCGCCAGCCAACGTCTTATCAGCCGGCCGCCCATAGCCGTCACCGTATGGTCTATGGTGTTCAGCAGGCTGATGCCCTGGGGATGGCCCTCGGGGAAAAGATTCAGATTTCTGATGGTGGCGTTGTCCAGCAGCATCTGGCCCTGCAGGGAGTATGGCACCATTTTGGCAATGTGGCTGACGGCTATCTTCTGGTTCTCCTCCAGATAGCCGATGGCCGCCCCGGCCGCACCTATGGCCAGGGTCAGATCCTGGCAGCCGAACCCGGCCAGCGAGGCCGTTTTGAAATGCCCCAGCAGTTTCTTCAGTGCCGAGCCCTGCTCAAAATGATGATCCTTCCGGTCAGTCAAAGTGAACCCGGCCAGGGCCGGCCCGATCTTCGGACGGTCGGAACCGGACACCAGTATCTCTGAAGGCTGGTTGCGCAGCATCTCGTCGGAAAGCTCCGCCAGGGACATCTCGGCCACCCTTAAATTGCCGGCCGACAGGTCGCACAGGGCCAGCCCGCACCGTTCCTGATGGCAGTTGACCGCGGCCAACAGGTTCTCCCTTTTCTCATCCAGCAAAGAGGATCGCATCACCGTCCCGGGGGTGATCACCTCGGTGACCTCGCGCCGGACGATGCCCTTGGCCAGCTTGGGATCCTCCACCTGATCGCAGATGGCCACCTTGTGTCCGGCCTTGATCAGCCGGGTGACATAGCGCTCCAGGGCATGGTGCGGGATCCCGGCCAGCGGGACATCGTTCCCCTTGCCGTGGTTGCGGGCGGTCAGCGCTATCCCCAACACCTTGGAGGTCAGCACCGCATCCTCGAAAAATGTCTCGTAGAAATCGCCCACCCTGAAAAGAAGGATGGCCTCGGGCTGTTCCTGTTTGATCCGGTGATACTGGGCGATCATGGGGGTCACTTTTTCCATATCACCTTTCGACCACCATCGTTTTCAGTCCGAATTTTTCTTTCAGGGCCTGCTGGGCTTTTTTCAACTCGGATGAATTTTCATAAGGGCCGGCCTGCAATTTGTATATCGTGTTCTTGCCTTCCCTGACCTCCTCCACTACGGTGTCAAAGCCTTCGGCCCTCACTTTTTTGGCCCAGCCATCCATGATCGCCTTGTTATTGTAGGCTCCGATCTGCAGGTAATAAAAGCTGAGAGGAGCAGGTTCCTCCGGAGCCGGCGGCTGATCGGCCGTTTGGGGCTGGGTAATTTCGGCCGGGCTGGGCGAATTATTCTCGGGCCCGGTCTCCGAAAGGCTCTCGTCGTCCTGGTTTTCCTGGGTCAGGGCGGCTATCAGATATTCCCGGGCGCTGCCGGATTCCGGAGTCCCGGGGAAAAGATCCATGATCCTCCTCCAGTACTCCTTGGCCCTGGCAATATCGCCTTTTTTCTGCCAGTACCCGGCCAGGGCATTCAGCAGGGCGGCCCCTCCCGGGGCCCGGGGATACTGATCCAGATAGGCGTTGACATAGGCCTCGGCTTTGCTCAGGCTGTCATTGCCCAGGGCCATCAAAGCCAGCTTGGACAGGCTTTCCCTGCCGGCCGGGGTGCTGCCGTACCGCGAATAGGTGTAGAGATACCGCTCCCTGGCCTGGGCGACCGAACCCACGTTCTGCAGGTATTGGGCCGTAGCGTAAGAGGCCTGAGAAGCCAATGAATGGGCGGGGTAGTTGTCCAGGATGAACTGGTAATGGCCGAAGGCATTGTTTCCGCTGGTCTCGATACGGGCCAGGGTGAACCTGGCCTCGGGAATGAACTTTCCCCGGGGATGGCGGGAAAGATATTTTTTATAAGCCTCGGTGGCCTCGGGATATTTCCCGGCTTGGCACAACTGCCAGGCCGCTTCGTATTCCTTCTCCTCGCTGATCCCGAAGCAAAAAGAGCTGTTCAACAACAGGAACACGATCAATGGCCAGGCCGATCTCGCTGCCGGACCAAATATCCGCTTTATGTCATGACCTTTATATGGCATTCAATGTTAATAAAGATTGCGGTTATTGGCCTCGGTCTGAAGCACCCACTGGAAACTTACGATATAATAGGATGACTGTTGACTTGTTCCCGTAACAGTTAATTTACAGTAGTGTATTATTTTATCTGTTCTTACGAAATAGCTTTGTGCGTCAATAACACCAGAAGTTAGGAAATACCCCGTATCTGGGGCAACTGAACCGGAACCACTAATGATACCGTTAGCCCCTTCAAGAAGAAGTGGGATACCATAGTTTAAATAAATTTTCCCATAACTTAGACCACCACTTTGGAAGTAATACGTATTTCTTGTACTATCGGGAGAAACGGACATTTGCCCCGTCCCGGTAATCACCGTAGTGGTCGGAGCCTCGGTCGGTTTAGGTGTGCAGCCTTCAAAAGATAAAATGAAGGCCAGGGTCATCGCCACTAATGGCAACAACCACAAAAGGGTGTATTTTCTTTTATCCATAGTTGTTTATTTTAGCGCATTAAGGGAATAAATTCAACAAAAAACTGTCCTTAAATATTTAACTCAAGGACAGTTACAGCATCGAGCCGGTCAGGGTGGACTGGGTGGCCTTATTTACTCTTACTTTGACTACATCCCCGGGACTGACGCCCGATGCGCAGTCAAAGGCCACCGGCTTGTTCCCGGGGCTGCGCCCCCTCATCTGCCCCCTTTTGGGGACGGCTTTTTCCACCAGCACCGTTAAAGTTTTGCCGATATCGGCCTGGTTGGATTCCAGCGAAATTTTCTGCTGGAGCGATATCATCCTTGCCAGGCGATCCTGCCTGACATCTTCGGCCAGTTGCCCCGGCATCTGGGCCGCCTTGGTGCCGGGTCGTATGGAATACTTGTAGGTGAAGGCCGAGTCGAATCGGATATCCCGCATGACAGCCAGGGTCATTTGGAAATCTTCTTCGGACTCGCCGGGGAACCCGGCAATCAGGTCGCTGGTCAGCGCCAGCTCGGGCATCAGCTTCCGGGCGGAAATGACAATCTCCCGGTATTGCTCCAGGGTATATTTGCGATTCATAAGGCCCAGGACCCGGTCGCTGCCAGACTGCAGTGGCAGGTGCAGGTGCCGGCAGATCTTTTGATGTCCGGCCATGGTCTCCAGCAGTTTATTACCGCAGTCCTTGGGATGGGAGGTAATGAAGCGTATCCTCTCTATCCCCGGAACATCGGCCGCTTGGGCCAACAGGTCGGGGAAGTCAGCACCATCGGAGTGGTAGGAATTCACGTTCTGGCCAACCAGAGTGATCTCCCTGATGCCCCCCTCGGCCAGGCATCTTATTTCGCCGAGGATGTCGCCGGACGGGCGGGAATACTCCCGCCCCCTGACATAGGGTACTATGCAGTAACTGCAGAAATTGTCGCAGCCCCGCATCACCGCTAAAAAGGCGCAGACCTGCTTTTCGAATGATGGTATTATACTTCCCTCACCGCCTCTTTCCTCCAGGGAGGTCAGGGCCTGCCGCTGTCCGTTCTTCAAGTAATTATCAAGATGCCCGGCTATCTCCTGGAACCGTTCGGTCCCCAATACCAGATCCAATTGAGAATAGCGTTCCAGCAGGCTTTCTCCGTTCTCCTGCCCCACGCAGCCCATCAGCACCATCATCCGGCCCGGTTTCCCCTTTTTCCAGGACTTGAGTTCGCCTATACGCCCCAGCACCCGCTCCTCGGCATGTCCCCTGACCGCACAGCTGTTGATCACCATCAGCTGGGCCTGCTCCGGATCCTCCGTCTCCCGGCAGCCGGCCTGGTCCAGCAGGGTCCTTACCGCCGCCGAATCGTAAAGATTCATCTGGCAGCCGTAGGTCTCTATGTAATATATCAGATTCAACATTATTTAGGATTATCCAACCCCTCTATCGGCTCTGCCATCAGCCCCTGTTCATAAGGCTCCGATAATCTTACCCTAACCATTTTGTTCTTCATGTCCCGGTCCGTCCTGAAATACACTTTGTGATAGTGCTCACCGAAACCGGACCACAGCCCCCTGTCCGATGACTCCACCAGCACCAGCTCGGACTTCCCCGCCAGCCCGGATAAATATTCCTGCTGCAGGTTTTCGTGAATATCCTTCAGGCGGTGCAGCCGCTCCTTCTTGATATCCTCGGGAATCTGCCCGGCCATCAGGGCGGCCTTGGTGCCGGGCCTCTTGGAATAGGTAAAAATATGCAGATGGGTAAACCCCATCTCTTTTATGTTGCGGACGCTCTGGCCGAAATGTTCCTCGGTCTCACCGGGAAAGCCCACGATGATATCCGATCCGATGGTGATGCCCGGCATGGCCCGCCTTAATTTGTCCATTAGTTCCCGGTAATAGGCAACGCTGTATGGCCGGTTCATTTTCTTTAGAATGCTATCACATCCGCTCTGCAGCGGCAGGTGAAGATGTCTGGCCAACAGCGGTATGCCCTGCATGGTCTCTATCAAGTCGTCGCTCAGGTCGTCGGGCTCCAGGGAGCTCAAACGTATCCGATCCAGGCCGGGAATATCTTTTAACGATCTCAGCAGGATGCCCAAAGATGGCTTGAAATCCCCCAGCCGGATACCGGTGACCACTAATTCGCGGTGGCCAGAGGCGGTCAGGTTTTGGGCTTCGGATAATATCTCGTCCAGCGGACGGCTACGGGAAGCCCCCCGGGCCAGCGGCACAATGCAATAGCTGCAACGATGATTGCATCCGTCCTGGACCTTGATGAAGGCCCGGGTGTGCCCATGGAATGTTTTTATCCTGGAAGGCACTTTGTCTTGGCCGATCCCCAGCCAGTTCAGCAACTGACCGGCGGCTTCACTGCTGTGTCGCCCCAACACCAGTCCCACCCCGTCTATTCTGGAAAGGGTCTCTGCCGATAGCTGTCCGTAACAGCCGATGATGATGCTTTTGGCTGACGGATTATTGCGAATGATTTTCCTGACTGTCTGTCGGGCCTGCTGTTCGGCAGACAAGGTCACCGAGCAAGTGTTGACCAGATAAAGATCAGCTTTGTCCTCATCATAGCGCAGACCGGCACCCTCCAGGGTGGTCCTCCAAAGCTGGGAATCGTATTGGTTGGCCTTGCAACCGAAGGTGGTTATTTGAAATGAAATTTCTGACATAACGGTGAATTATATTACATCGGGCGGATAAATGCAAATAACTAAAAAAGGCGGCTATTCGCCGCCTCAGATAGTAACCATTATTTTAAAATGTCAATTGATATTTGCCGGTGCCGTCGGCGTTCATTATCCAAAGCTTGCCGTTAGTTCTACAGCAATTGCTGTATACTATCTTAGTCCCATCCGGCGACCATCGTGGGTATTCGCCGATATTATCACAAATGCTGGGGTCGCCCATCAGATTCTTGTGATTGCCCCCAGATGCGCTGATGGTATATATCTGCGATAAGCGTAAATATTTTTGGCACTGGACAGCTATGGTATTACCATCTGATGAATACATGGGATTTTGTGTTCTTCCATATATGGTATCAATTAATGTTGTATCGCATGTAAAAATATCTATTTTTTTCAAATAATAAAAATAATATGTGTAAGAAGGGTCATTACTGTAAACCAGTCCTAGTACTGTTTGGTTATCGATCCAAGCAGGGCTTTCATAATAAGGGGCAATTCTTCTTTGCGAATTACCATCCTTATCCATTACCCATATACCGCTTGAATCTATGCCTTTATAAAATGCGATATTATTTCCATCCTTGCTCCAAGCTGGATATGAACATAAACCCATATTTGTCAGCCTAATCAAACTATCTCCGTTGGCTTTTATTTTATAAATATCCAAATTCAATGAAGCTACTATCCACTGTCCGTCGGGGGACCAGTCGGTTCCGCAAAACAAAGTGTATTCTGGGTTGTCTGCTGTTATAAAAAATGGCTGCATCTCACTGCCATCAGGCTTTACAGTCCATAAACCCATGGAATCTGGGTAAGTATCGCCATCATGGTTATCAAAAAGTATTCTACTACCATCAGGCGACCAACTGGGCCAATAATGATATACACCATGCGGCGGGTTTACCGGCAACGGGTCTGGCTTTGGTTCGACGGGTTCTTCCTTACTGCACCCCATGCCGGCAACCAGCAAAAAAATCAATATTGATTGAATGTATGTTTTCATTATAGTATTATTCTATAGCTAATATCTATATGTTAGTTTAACAATATAAATTCCCATTGTCAATAATAAAGTTGAACCAACCGCCATTTTCATGAAAAGACTTTTATACAACTCTTGCATTTTACTTATAAATGAATTATCCTTATCCCCGTTATGCCTGAAGATAAATATTCAAAAACTCAATCTACGGCCCGGCCGGACAAAGAACCCGGCCGGAGCCTGAAGATATCCATCATCGAGGGCTCCTTTGCCTCGGTCCACATCGCCATCACCATCGGGGCCCTGGTGACCGGGTATGCCCTGATGCTGGGGGCCAACGATTTCCACCTGGGCCTGCTGGCCGCCCTCAGCGCCTTATCCAACGTTGGAGCGATATTCAGCGCCTATCTTGTCGGCCTTCTGGGGCACCGCAAAAAACTGACCATATGGGCGGCCACCCTGGGGCGCCTGCTGTGGGCGGCCCTGTGCATACTGCCCTTCCTCAATGTCCTGACTGGATGGAAATTATTGATATTCTTCCTGGTGATATTCGTTGCCAACACCTCTGTCAACATGGCCAACAACGCCTGGCTGTCCTGGATGACCGACTTGGTGCCGCTGAAACGACGTGGCTCCTACTTCGGGCTGCGCAGCACCATCCTGGGTGCGGTGACCATGGCCGCCAATTTCGGCGCCGGGAAGCTGTACGATGTCATGAACAGCCAGGGCCATCAACAGCAGGCCTTCGCCCTGATCTTCGGGGTGGCCGCCCTTGCCGCCGTCATCGCCGGGATCATTCTATCCAAGCAATGGGAACCGCCCCTTACCGGCGAAAAACCCCTGCCCATTTCGGAGTTGTTCCGGCTCCCCTTTGCCAACCGGGACTTCCGCCGCCTGCTGCTGTTCTTCGTCCTGTGGTCAATGGCTACCGCCGTGGCCGGGCCATTCTTCGCCGCCCACATGATCAAGAACTTAAATATGCCTTTCGCGGTGATCGCCTACTATTCCATCATCGCCGGGATCCTGAACTTCGCCTTCCAGCCGGTTTGGGGCCGGATCATAGACCGCTTGGGCAACAAGCCGGTGATGATCTTCAACATGCTGGGCATCTTTACCCTGCCCCTGTTTTGGCTTTTTGCCGCCCCTAATTTCTATCTGCCGATATGGATCGACGCCTTCATCAGCGGCCTGGTCTGGCCCGGGTTTACCCTGGCCACCTTCAATCTGCTTTTGGTGAGCGCCCCCGAGGAGAACCGCACCGCCTATCTGGCGGTCCAGAGCATGGTGACCGGCCTCGCCATCTTCGCCGCCTCGCTGATCGGAGGCTGGCTGGCCAACAGCCTGCACGATTTTAAATTTATAATCTTTGGGCAGACCATAATCAATTTCCACCTGCTTTTCGTGCTGTCCTCCATCTGCCGGATATCGTTGCTGCCCCTGGCCCTCAAACTAAGGGAGGACCAGGCCCAGTCGGTGGGGACCCTGCTGGATATGGTGGGCGACAAATCATCCCAGCGGTTCAGCGAGATGCTTGATTCGGGGATAATGACGATAAAACAAATACGGAATCAGTTGCAGTAAGTTTTAAGGGCCCGGCGATCAGCCGGGCCCTCTTATTGAATCCCTCCGCCTCGAGCGGCGGGTTCTAAATTAACCATTAAAAGTTCCAGATCCAGGTTGTCTTAAATCCCTTAAACGGCGGCTCGTATCGGCAGTAACCGCCGGAGCACACCAACCCGCCCTTATTCTGTCCGGCCGACATCTCAAGCTTTTGGCCCGGCCCCAGGTTTATGACTGCGCCGGCCCGGCCCCACCTGTTCTGGTTTTCATACTCCGGAAGCCGCTGATCGGAAACCTCCATCTCGGCGTAGATAATGATAAATCCAAACGGGACCCAGCTCAACCCGGTTCGTATTTCATTATATCTTAACGGACCATAAATATATAAATTATTGAACTTATCCGCATCTACTCTTACCGTCAAAGCCTTTTGATCGCGGTATAGCCACTTACATTCTGCCCCGCCGCCTTTATATTTTCTTCTGATGATCTCGGTTTCCAGCGAATCCTCTGTCCTGGCCCGGGCCTCGGCTCTGATCACCCACTTGGGAGACATTTCCCAACGCCCCTCAAAATAAGTATCCTCCCAGTTTGAGCCGCTATTATCAGTCTCAGCCATTGAATAGTTGCCATGCATTTCTATAAATTCCCAGGGGGAAACAGTAAAATCGACCTGTAGTCCCTGCTCATCGGCGGCCGAATTCAGAAGTCTTCCGTCGCGGTTGCAGGCCGGCGGGGCGTTGACCAGGCTGTTCATGTTCCGATAGTCCTTGATATCCAACACCAACCCGATCCCGTCGGTGGTCCAGCCGATCGACGAGTAAAACCCCTTGCCCCCCTGGTCATCAGTCCCTATCCAACCCAGCGCCGGGTCCAGCATCCCGTAGGTATGCCGCCGGGCATATTCACCGTAATATTCCACCTCCGAAATGCGCAGCCCCATGGTCCCTCCGAAAGATTCTTCGGCCGGCTTGTTGTAGTTGACATCGCTGGTCCGATCAGCGGAGTTGGCTCTCAGATAGATGCCTCCGATATCAACTGTCTCCAAAGGACTGGCTATGGCCTGGCCGCCCAGGTAGGTGCTGGCATTTATCCTGGCCGTGTTCTCTTGGACCCGGCCGGTCAAGCCCTTTATCTCCAGCCAGTCGCGGTATCCGGTCTTCAGGTATCCGCCGTCAAGGTCCCGGTCCAGCCTTACCCTATCGTCATTTACGCAATTCAGAATAAGGCCCCGGCCCAAAACGGCATAATAATTCCCCAGCCAGAGGCTAACTTGGTCGCTCTGCAATAACAGATATTTTTTGGATAGTCCCCGAAAAGTGGCGGTGTCGGCCCAGACCTCCTCATCCTGCTGATAGCGGATACCTCCCGCTATCCCCAGGTCATTGGTAAGGCGCCCCTTCAGGTTCAGATCCAGAACCTCCCTGTAACTGAGGCTGTATCCCGGCTGGGAAAGCCAGAAATCCGCCTGGTTATTGCCGTTCAGGTTCCAGGCCCAGGCCTCGGCGGCAAGGCTCAATGCCGCCAGCAGAATAATAATTTTGGTACTCATTTGACCACCTCCAGCATCAGGCGGCGCTTCCAGGCCAGGCCGGGGGAGCCTTTTGACCTAATGGTCAATGAGGATTCGCAGGAGCCGCTGACCGAGGATTGCAGATGAACCACCAGGTAGGTTATGGAATCCCCGGCCGCCAGATATCGGGCCAGAGGAACGGGATAGCACACTCCAATAATGTTGCATAACGACCTGGCCAATCCCGGGGGAACGGCCAGACTGTCCGGCAGGTCGAGATAAATGGAATCTCCCTGGTTGCCAATATTTTTTATGATTACCGGAAATTCCGCAATCTCCCCGGTCAGGGCGATCTTGATGGTATCCGGAGCCGTTATCAAATAATCGAACACAACGGTGGCGGTCACGTTAAGATGCAGATTGAGGGTTTTTGCCAAGGTTGGTTGACGGCCGGGCCAGGCCATGAGGCCCACCCGGAAATCATCGATCGTCGAACCGGTCAACGTCACGGTGAATTTTGCCGAGTCCCCGGGGCTGACAAAGAACCCGGCCGGCAATGGAAGAGCCGCACCGCCGGCATCCCTGACAATCCTGGTGATGCCTGCTGGCTGTGTCAGACTGTCCGGCAGGTCCACCCAGAAGGTATCTGGTTGGTTGCCGGTATTTTTTAACTTTATATCAAACACCGAGCTCGAATCCACCGGGGCCACATGCAGGGTATCGACAGAGCTGAGGGAAAAATCCCATACCGGGCGGGAGAGGTCAAGAAAACATGATTGGATGACCTCCTTGTCGGAAAAGCTCTGAATAAATGCCGCCAGCCACAGGCGGTCCTTTCGCCAATTGACCGTGTCCAGCGAGATGGCCCCCTGTTTCAGCTGGGTGATGCCCGGGGTTAGGCTCACCGGCAGGCCCTGGGTGCCGGGTTCTATCCTGCGGCAGACATAGCGGTGGATATTGACCATATTGGGGGCATTATAGAATATCGAATCCTCCAGCACCATTATCAACAGCCGCAGGTCGGTCTTGCTGATCAGCGCCCGGGGATCGATGGAAATGTTGTACTGCAGGGATGCTCCCTCAACCCTTCCGGTAATATTCAGGGAAACCGGACTGTTCAGCAAAAGCCGGTTGCGGGCCAGGGTGGCATAGATTTGATAAGGGTCTTGCGCTGTCCCGGTTTGAGATGTCATCCCATCACACCAGAGGGTGGGCCAGGCATCGACCCCGTAAAACTGTCCCCTCTCCTGGGCCTGGCTGGTGGCCATGGGGTCCAAAGGAGTCCCGATCAGGGGATGATATTCGATAATTGTCAGGGAATCGCCCAGATCATTGGCCAATTTTTCCAAGGCGGCATCGGCGTCGGGACAGTTGGAGCACCAGGTGGCGGTAAAAAGTTCCATCACCACCCGGCGGGGAACGCTGTTGGCCAGTTGCCGCACCTCGGTGGGCAGGCGCTTGCCGCATCCGGCGGCAACTAGGGTCAGGGCCGAAAGAAGGATCGCTAAATTTCTCATAAGGAATCCCCCCCGGCTTTGAATAGCAGAGAATCAACCTTTACGGCCTCAGGCGGGACAGTTTGCTGGCGGAGAGTTTCAACGATCTTTTCTCTGATATTCTTCTCATCTCCGGGTTTATAACCGGTGTGCCGGTAAATCAGCTTCCCCTGTGGTGAAACTATGAACAATCCCGGGACCTCAGTCAGCCCGAACGATCTCATGGCCTCCTGTTCAGGATCCAGCAGCACCGGCAAGGTAAAGTTTTTGCCCCTGATCAGCGCCTTGACCCTGTTCCGGTCCTTTGTCCCGTCGATGGAAATGGCGAAGAACGACAATCCGCTGTCGGCGAACTCCTCATGCATTTTTTGAATTTGCCTCAGCTCATCCTGGCAGGGATGGCACCAGGTGGCCCAGAAGCTTATTACCGCCGGCCCCTTTTTAAGAGCCTGCGTCAGCTCCGTCTTAAGGCCGTTGAGGTCCTTTAGTTTAAAGTTAAGCTCTTGGGCAGAAATACAATTGTCGCCCGAAAAAACGGAGCCGAAAAGTAAGGTAATAATTAAAACAAAATATTTCATTATGCTCCTATGCTGTCACCCGGAATTAAAAGAACGCCTTGATTTATCAGGCGCCCTTTAAAGTAATTTCCCGCTATTGAACCAAAACGGCCTTCATGGTTTTTTGTCCGCCTCCGGCATCCAAACGATAAAAATAGACACCGTTGCTCACACGCCGGCCGTTATTATCCCGACCATCCCAGATGATGCTGTAACTTCCCCTTTCGTGAATCCCATCAGCCATATTCCTGACCAGCCGGCCGGTAATATCATAGACGTTCAGCTTAACCGGACTGCTGGCGGATAAGGTGAATCTGATGCTGGTGTTTCTGTTGAAGGGATTTGGGTAATTCTGCTCTAGCTTCATTCCGATTATTGGAGATAGCGGACGATCATCGGAACTTACCCCGGTCTTGGTGTAACCCAAGATCATCACATCATCAACATACCATCCGTCGGCGGACAAACTGCTGTTGCTGGTCATCTTAAAACGGAGACGGAAATTGCTGATGGTATCCCCGCAAAAATTGGTCAGATCAACCGTCCTCTTGGTCCAGGCGGGCTGCACTCCATAATGTGACTGTATCTCCGACCAGTTGGCTCCTCCGTTGAGCGACCTTTCCAGCCGGCACCTGTCCCCGGTATCATCAGTGTAATACTTCTCCCACCAAGACAGGCTGGCAGTGCTGTACGGGCGTAAGTCAATCCCGCTGGTCATCTGGATCCAATGGCTGCTGGTGTTGGGATAGTTCCCGCCCTTGCTGTCGGTGATGCAATGGTTGGAGGAATAGTAGTCGGAATCTATGGTGTCCCACACCGCGAAATTGCCTACATATCCGGTAGCCCAACTACCCAGGCCGCTTTCGAAATCTTCAAAGTAGATGGTATTGGGAGAGCCCACCTGAAACCGCACGGAATCCACGAAAGTAATTGCCGTGTCGGACAGCCCCGGATGATAGAGCTCACAAAATATCTTTACGGTAACCAAATGACCTTCGGCCATATTGGCGTTGGATAGAACCTGGAACTCAAATGGCATGCTCTGGTTGTCGACCGTATCTCCTTCTGTCATGTTCCCGATGGTAAACATATCATTAGTTATGTTGATAAAGGTATCGGCGCTGGCTATCCTCACCCTGGCCCCCTGGGCATCGGCCCATTTGTTCTTGACCCAGACCGTTATGTTGCCTGTCTCTCCAGGTTCGTAAAAGCCGTTATTGTTCCCCGTCACCTCTGATAAAGTTTTATGCTCCAGCACCAAACTCGGCCCGAAGGCCTGGGCAGCTTGTGTTATCTGATGGTCGGCTGTCTGGACAAACGCCACAAAGTGACAATTCCCAAATGCCCAATCTGAGCCTATGTTAAAGTTCCTAGTGACAGAAATGCTGTCCCCTGCGGGAATGGAAACCGCTTCGCCACCGGCATCGGGAAGCATGTCCCGGACTAGAAAATCCAGTTCATCCATTGTTTGCCAGGCATAAGGGATACCCCGCTCCAAGACCAAGAATTGTACTGTGCCGTTTAACGGAAATGCGGAAGTGTTCTTGGCTTTCACCTCCATCTGGCCGCTCTTGGATATGTCATCATAGTTTAAATAATTCACTGCCATTTCCAAAGAGCTGCCTGCTTCCTTTATACTGTCATATCTTATTCTGCATGAATCATAAGTATTAGCACCAAAACTACCGACTAGGGTTGACGATGAAGTAGTATATCCACCGTTGAAAAATACTGTTGGGTAAAACTCAAGGGCATAATAATTAGCCCGGTCCACCGAAGCCTGGGTTTGAAATGGGTCAGTGCCCGAAGGATGGTAGGCAATTATGATGAAAGAATCCTCAGCCACACGATAGATACTGTCAAGAGCCTTGGCTGCATCGGGACAGAAAGAGCACCAAGTGGCTGTGAAATCTTCTGCCACTACTATTTTTTGCGAACTACCACCAGTTGTAAAGCAAAAACTATCCGTGGCCATAATATTTCCAGAAGTATCGGCAGATGAATCAACAACAACTTTATAAGTTGTTGACGGAGAAAATAAATCGTGCGTTATATTAAGGCTAGTGGAGTCAGAAGTCCATACTTTCCCGACACCTCCCGGAAATGGAGTTATTGTATAATAAAACCGTGAAGTATCAATTTGTTCAGAAAATTTAATGTTAATTAGTTTGTTAAGACCGGTATGCGTTTCATTATTAATTGGCGCAGTAGAAATTATAAATGGCGGTATAGAATCACTGCTAAAAGAAATATTTGCAATAATTAAAATCAATATTGCAAAGATGGGGTTAACCTTAATTGATTTCATTTTTTACTCCTTAATATTTATTATATACATTTTATACTACTTTCTCCAACTTAACAAGAGGCCCTGAATATTTATTTTTACAAATGACAAGCCCCGCTTTACAGCGGGGCTTATTGCTAGCAATCGTAATACATCTCAAATTCAAACGGATGGGGCCGCAGATTGAGGGCCGCCACTTCTTTTGATTTCAATCCGATCCAGGTATCTATCAGATCCTTGGTGAAAACTCCCCCCTCCAATAGAAATTTGTGGTCCTTTTCTAAAGCTTGTAGTGCGTCTGACAACGAGGTCGGCAGGGTGGGGATCTTCTCCAGCTCGGCCTTGGGGAGGCTGAACAGATCCTTGTTCAGGGGTTGGCCGGGATCTATCTTATGTTTGACCCCGTCCAGTCCGGCCATCAGCATGGCGGCAAAGGCCAGGTATGGGTTGCAGGTAGCATCCGGTGGACGGAACTCGTAACGCATGGTTTTGGGATCGGTCAAATATCCGGGAATACGAACCGCCGCGGTACGGTTGCCCACCGAATAGCTGGCCCGAACGGGTGCCTCATATCCCGGAACCAAACGGCGATAGGAATTGGTGGAGGGGTTGGTAAAGGCCAACAGGGCCGGGGCGTGTTTTAAAAGTCCGCCCAGATAATACATCGCCAACTGCGACATGTGGGCCAGGCCGTCTTTTTTGTAAAACAGTGAGTATCCGTCCTTGGCCAGGTACTGGTGGACATGCATCCCGTTGCCGGGCTCGCCCAGCATCGGCTTGGGCATGAAAGTGGCAGTCATTCCCGCCTTGTACGCCGCATTATGAACCAAATATTTTACCAGCATACTGCGGTCGGCCATCTTGGTCAGGGTGTCGAACATCACTTCTATCTCCAGCTGGCCGGCCCCGCCTACTTCGTGATGGTGGTATTTGACCGGCACCCCGCATTTCTCCAGGGTCAGGCACAGAGCCGAGCGGAAATCGAAGGAACTATCTTGGGGCGGGACAGCGTGGTATCCCCCCTTGTGGGCCATTTTATATCCCAGGTTGGGGTTCTCATCCCGTCCGGTATTCCAATCGGCTTCCCGGGAATCAACCTGATAGAAGCTGTTCTGAGGGAGGTTGGCATAACGCACCGAATCGAACAGGTAGAATTCAAACTCCGGCCCCCAGTAGCTTTCGGGCGCGGCGCCGGAGGATTTCAGATATTTCTCGGCTTTCTCGGCCACATACCGCGGATTGCGCTCGAACTTCTGTCCGGTGGCCACGTCTATCACGTCGCCGATAAAGGTCATGGTCGGCAGTTCGGTGAAGGGATCCATGAACCCGGTCTCGGCGATGGGGATCACGATCATATCCCCGGCCTTGACCTGGGTAAATCCGGCCACGCTGGAGCCGTCAAAGCCGATGCCTTTGCCCCTTTCGAACAGTGATGGATTCAGCTGGTGGGCCGGAACCGTGATCTGGTGCCACTTCCCCAGCAGATCTACAAACTTTACCGAAACGAATGTCACCTTGTTCTTTTTGGCGAACTCTATTACCTGTTTCATGGTCATGGTCTGTTCTCCAATTTGTTGATTAAATATTTTAATCGGTAATTTTAAAAATGTTTATATCCCTGATCGGGCACCTTGACGTTCTTGAGGTCGCGTCCGATCATTCTTACTCCGTTGCCTTTGATAACCTGGCCGATGATGGAACATGGCGTTCCAGCTCTGCTTAAAATGATCTTGGCCTTGACCGCCTGCCTGGCCGGCAGGGTAAAAAGTAACTCGTATTCCTCTCCGCTGTACAAACAATATTCCAGGGGATCTTTTTTAAGGCTATTGGCCGCGGTGATGGCCTCATCGGCCACAGGTAATGCTCCCTGATCTATTAGGATCCCCACCCGGCTCTCCCGGGCAAGATGATGTAGCTCCGAAGCCAGCCCGTCGGAGATGTCTATCATGCCGTGCAGTTTAAACTTTGATGCCAGCAGCTGGGCTTCTTTGACCCTGGGTTCAGGCCTCAGATGCTTTTTAAATAATTTTGTATTTTGATTTCTTGCCCTGAGCGTTGTCGAAGGGTTGATTTTTGATATTAAAAGGTCCAGCCCCGCCTGCGATGCCCCCAGAGATCCGGTGACCAGGATCGCGTCCCCGGCTTTGGCCCCGGAGCGGAGCCCGATGTTATTTTTTCGACCTTCTCCGTAAACCGCTATAGTCAAAGACAGCTGCTTGCCGGAAATCGTGTCTCCACCGCAAATCGCCACTCCGTACTTTTTCGCCAGCTTCCTCATCCCCGCGTACAGTTTCTCAATATCTTTCAATCTGATATCCCGCGGAATTGTGATGGACACCACCGCCAATACCGGCCTGCCGCCCATGGCGGCGATATCAGAAAGATTGGCGGCCATTGCCTTGTGGCCCAGATCCTCAAAGGAGGTATAAGAAAGATCAAAGTGGACATTATCCACCAGGGTGTCGATGGTCAGCAGTCCGGCCCGGGTCTTGTCTATGGCAAAGACCGCCGCATCATCCCCTATCCCGGCGATGATGTCCTTGTTCATGGTCTGATATCTTTTTTTTATGATATCGATGAGCCCGAACTCGCTCATCCCGACCCGGTTTCTCTTCATTTCCTTATGATCCTCTTATAGAACGCTGGTCGCCTATCTTTGAACAGATCATTCACAGGAGTGATCCTTTTATTATCTGCCATTGCCGGGTCTATGTCCACGATACTCACAGTCTCCTTATCGGCCGGCGCCCGGCTGAGCACCCGGGCATTCGGCCCGGCTATGACGCTCTGTCCGATGAATTTCAGATCGTTGCCGCCGCGGCTCTCCCGGCCAATGCGGTTGGCGGTGACGGTAAATACTCGGTTCTCCAGCGCCCGCACCGGCATTGAATCTGGGCAGTAGGGAAGAACCAGGTTGGCCGGATGACATATAACCTGCGCCCCCTGCAGGGCTAAAGAGCGGGCCGCTTCGGGGAAGATCCAGTCGAAGCAGATCATCATTCCTATTTTGACCTGGCCGACGGAGAAGACCTTGAACCCGGTATTGCCGGGAGAGAAATATTTTTTCTCGTTGCCGAATAGGTGGGTTTTGCGGTAGACATCTATTTTGCCGCTGGGCCTGACCAATACGGCCGAGTTGTATATTTTACTGCCCTCCTTTTCGGCAAAGCCGGCTACGATATTTATTTTGGTTCGCTTAGATATTTCCTTGAAATAATTGACGGTTTTGCCTCGGGTTGTCTCGGATAATACCCGGACCTCTTTTTTAGAGATAAAATTGTAGCCGGTGGTGCATAATTCCGGCAAAACTAATAGGTCGGCCTGACGCCGGCCTATCAGTCGTTCGATCCGCGACAGATTTTTATCGACCTGTCCGAAAGCGGGATTGAATTGTGCAAAACCGATTTTCATTTTGATGACACTTACCTTTTATTACTTCTATCATTCCCTCGTCCAGAATGACGAATTCCTAATATTTCTATACATTAAATTTTATGTTCAGTATATCCCCGTCCTTGACGATATACTCCTTGCCCTCCAGACGAACGTAGCCCTTCTCCCTGGCCCCGGCATAGCCGCCGGTCTCGATAAGGTGGTCGTAGCTAACCGCCTCGGCCCGGATGAAACCCCGCTCCAGGTCGCTGTGGATGGCCCCGGCCGCCTGGGGGGCCTTGGTATTGGCCGGGATGGTCCAGGCACGGCATTCATCCTCGCCCACCGTAAAGAAATTTATCTTGCCCAGTAATAGGAAGGAAGTTCGGATCATCTTGTTTAAAGCCGGCTCCTCTATCTTGAGCTCGCTGAGGAACTCCTTGGCCTCTTCATCGGACATCTGGGCAATGTCCATCTCGATGGACCCGCATAATGGCGTTATGGTCTCCCCGGTCTGCTTCTCAAATTCAGCGGCGACGGCGGAAGGATCAGCGCCCTCCGGATAGTTCAGCACCAGCAGGATCGGCTTTTCGGTCAGAAGTTGAAAACTGCGCAAGGCCTTTGATTCCTCGGGGCTGAGGCCCAGCATCCGGATTGGTTTCTCCCCCTCCAGGTGGACGCGGCATTTGTCCAGCAGGGCCAGCTCCTTCTCCAGTTCCGGTTTTTTGATCTTTCCCAGGTCCTTCTTCACCTTCTCTATCCGGCGTTCGATCATGGCCATGTCGGAAAGCAGCAGCTCGGTGGTGATGGTGGTATAATCGTCTAACGGGTTGGCTTTGCCCTCGGCTCCGTCAAAGCCGCGCAGGACCAGAATGACAGTGTCCATGCCATGCATTTGGGTCAGGAATTCCGTGCCCAATCCGCCGTGGCCGGAGGCCCCCTTGGACATGCCCCCGATGTCCACGTAGGTGATGGTGGCCGGGACCTTTTTCTTGGGATTGAACATGGCGGCCAGTTTCTCCAGCCGGGGATCCGGCATTTTCACCACCCCGATGTGCACCTCGCACCCGGTGGAGTATTCGCCCACCTTGACACAGGATTTGGTCAGGGCGTTGAAGATGGTGGTCTTGCCCGATTGGGGCAGTCCGATTATTCCTAGTTGCAATTATTTTCTCCACATAAAATTATTCATCTTCCATATCATCATACAAATGCCTGCCCCGCCAGAAATAGAGGAGGAACCGGAACAGCCCGTATCCCAGCAGCAGCCCGGTGATCATCCAGAACTTTTTCTGCATGGGGTTGAAATCGTAAATATACCGCATGATCAGGAATGCCAGCCCCAACAGAATTATGATGGCGCTGGAAGTGATATTGAACCACCAGCGGATCTTTCGTCTTTTTTTTTCTACTTCGTTTATCATTTGTCTAATCGCTTCCTAAAAAGAGAAAACAGGTCGTGATCCTAAAAGAACCACGACCTTCGGGTTGTTTTACCGTATTATCGCGTGCAGCGATTTCAGGAACGGCGCTATCACCAAAGCCACCACGCTCATCAGCTTGATCAGAATATTCAATGACGGTCCGGCCGTATCCTTGAATGGATCGCCCACCGTATCGCCCACCACCGCCGCCATGTGGGCGCTGGATCCCTTGCCCCCGTGCTGTCCGCACTCAATATGCTTTTTGGCATTGTCCCAGGCACCGCCCGAGTTGGACATGAAGATGGCCAGCAATACTCCGCTGACAGTGACGCCGGCCAGCAGGCCGCCCAGGGCCTCGATGTTCCACAGCCCGAAGACCACCGGAGTTACCACCGCCAGCAGACCAGGCAGGATCATTCGCTTTATGGCCGCCGCAGTGGAGATATCCACGCACTTGGCATAGTCGGCCTCGACGCCTTCCCTGCCTTCAAGCAGGCCGGGGATCTCCTTGAACTGACGGCGTACCTCGGCCACCATCTCGAAGGCTGCCTTGCCTACCGCCTGCAGGGCCATGGAGCTGAACAGGAATGGCAGCATGCCCCCCATGAACAGCCCGGCGATGACCTCGGGCTTGGAGATATCGATCACTTTGATCCCGACCGTCGCCTGGTAGGCCGAGAACAGAGCCAGAGCGGTCAGGGCCGCCGAACCGATGGCAAAGCCTTTGCCGACGGCCGCAGTGGTGTTGCCAACTGCATCCAGTTTATCGGTGCGCTCCCGCACCTCAGGCGCCTGGCAGCTCATTTGGGCGATGCCCCCGGCGTTGTCAGCTATCGGGCCGTAGGCGTCCACCGCCAGCTGGATGCCGGTGGTGGAAAGCATTCCCACTGCGGCGATGGCGATGCCGTATAATCCGGCAAACTGGTAGGCTGCCACTATGGCTATGGAGATGCAGGTCATCGGCAGGGCAGTGGACATCATCCCCAGGGCCAGCCCGCCGATGATGGTGGTGGCCGGACCGGTCAATGCCTGCTTGGCTATATTCCTGGCCGGGCCTCTGGATTCCGAAGTATAATATTCGGTCAGCAGGCCGATGGCGATGCCGGACACCAGCCCGACCACCACCGCCCCGAAGATCCCGCCGGCGGTCAGGGTGATCAGGGTGCCGGTGGGATTGGCGCTGAAATTGACGGCCTCCGGCACTAACCATTTTATCACCGGATACATGAAGATGATGGCCAGAGCCCCGGCCCCGAAAGTGCCGAGATTGAGGGCCTTCTGGGGATCACCGTTGTCCTTCATCCGGACCACAAAGGTTCCCAGGATGGAGACGCCGATGCCCAGGGCGGCCAGTACCAACGGCAGCATAATCAGGTTGATGCTGTAGAAAACCCCCAGCACCATGGCGCCCACGATAGCGCCCACATAGGACTCGAACAGATCGGCTCCCATGCCGGCCACGTCGCCCACATTGTCACCCACGTTGTCGGCGATAACCGCCGGATTGCGGGGGTCGTCCTCGGGAATCCCGGCCTCCACCTTGCCCACCAGATCGGCGCCCACATCGGCCGCCTTGGTGTAGATGCCCCCGCCCACCCTGGCGAACAGGGCGATGGACGAAGCGCCCAATGAAAATCCGGAGATCACCGACAGCAAGCGGGCCAGTTGAAACTCGTCACCGGTGCCGAAGCCGAAAGCCTTGGTATATAACAAAAAAAGGATCGCCAGGCCTGCCAGTCCCAGGCCCACCACCGACATGCCCATCACCGTACCGCCGGAAAAGGCCACCAACAGTGCTTTGGGCAGCCCGGTCTTGGCGCCCTGAGTGGTACGAACATTGGCTTTGGTGGCCACCTTCATCCCGAAATAGCCGGCCAATCCGCTGCAGAAGGCACCCACCACAAAGGATAGCGCCACTAATGAGCTTGAGCCCTCCTGTTTCATGTTGATCAGTCCCAGAAGAATGGCCACCACCACCACAAATATGGCCAGCACCCTGTATTCGCGTTTGAGGAAGGCCATGGCCCCTTCGCGGATATGCCCGGCAATCACTTTCATTTTGCCGTCCCCGGGATCCTGGCGGTTCACCCAGGAAGCCTTGAAAAATGCGAACACCAGGGCGGCGATCCCGCCCGCCAGTGAGATGATCAACAATTTATCCATACAAAAATATCCTTAGCTGTTGTTAATTGCTGAGCCGTATTATTGCGGCCCCAGGTTGATGATTCAATTTGTTATTTTACCAAAGAACCGACCCTTTTTTCAATGTTTTTATTGTCCGGCAATTCAGCAGGAGCTAACGTTTTATCAGATGGCCGTTCACTATGGTCATCACCGCCCGGCCCTTAAGCTTATATCCCTTGAACGGAGTGTTCCGGCTTTTGGATCTGAACTTAGCCGGATCCACCACCCATTCCGCATGAGGATCGAATATGGTCAAATTCGCGACAGCCTTTGGTTCTATGGCATTCTCTATCTTCAGTATCCTGGCAGGATTTACGGCCATCTTCTCTACCAGTTGCGAGGCGGTAAGAATGTTCTTCTCCACCAGATGGGTCCAGCAAAGGCCCAACGATGTCTCCAGCCCCAGCATCCCGCAGGGGGCCTGGTCGAACTCCACCTCCTTCTCTTCAGATGAATGGGGGGCATGGTCGGTGGCTATGCAGTCGATGGTACCGTCCTTGAGGGCGTCGATGATAGTCATCAGGTCGGCCTTACTACGCAGCGGCGGGTTGACCCGCATCATGGAATCGTAGCCGATCACCGCCTCCTGGCTCAGGATGAAATACTGGGGGCAGGTCTCGGCGGTCACCTTGATCCCGGCCCGCTTGGCCCGCCGGATGATATCCACCGTCTCGGCGCAGGAGACGTGGGCGATATGGACCCGACCCCCGGTCAGGTCGGCCAGCATCACGTCCCGGGCGGCCATGGCGGCCTCGGCGGCATTGGGGATCCCCCTTAAGCCAAGTTTGGTGGCCAGCGCCCCCTCGTTCATGGCGCCGTCGGCCGACAGGAATTTGTCCTCGCAGTGGGATATCACCGGGATGTCGAACATCCGGCAGTAATCCAGCGCCCGGCGCATCAGGTTGGAGTTGGTAACCGGCTTGCCGTCGTCGGATATGCCTACGATGCCGGATTGATACATGTCGCCGATCTCGGCCAGCTCCTCGCCCAGCGATCCCTTGGTGATGGCGCCCACCGGGTAGACCCGGCATTCGGGGATCTGCCGGGATCTGATGAATTGCACCAGCCCCTGGCTGTCTATTACCGGCTGGGTGTTGGGCATGCAGGCGATGGCGGTGAAGCCGCCGGCGGCGGCGGCCCGGGAGCCTGAGGCGATGGTCTCCTCGTCCTCCCGCCCCGGTTCGCGCAGATGGACATGCATATCCACCAGGCCGGGGAAGACATGCTGCCCTTTGATGTCAATTACTTCGGCCTGGGCGTTATCTATCTTGGCTTCGATCCCGGTGATCCGGCCGTCCTCGATCAGGATGTCCAGCACCTCATCACGGTGATTCTGGGGATCTATCACCCGGCCGCCCCTGATGAGGATTCCCGATTTCGGATTTTTTATTTCTGATTTCTGATTTCGAATTTCGGATTTTATCATTTTTATGCCTCCTTCTTGATAGCTTCGGCCAGTGGAGCATCGCCGCCCGACAGCAGGTAGAGCACTGCCATCCTCACGGCCACGCCGTTGGTCACCTGATCCAGTATCACCGAACGTTCCCCGTCGGCCACATCGGGATCTATCTCTATGCCCCGGTTCATCGGCCCGGGGTGCATGATGGTCACATCCCCCTTGGCCTTGGCCATCCGTTCCTTGTCTAAGCAGAAGTGCAGGGAGTACTCGCGCAGCGACGGCAGCAGGCCCTTCTTCTGGCGCTCCAGCTGAAGCCGGAGGACGTTAATGACGTCGGCCTGGGGGATGGCCTCGTCCAGGTTGTAATACACCTTGACCCCCAGCTGTTCGATCCCGATGGGGATCAGGGTGGATGGGCCGCACACCGAGACCTTGGCCCCCATCTTCAGCAGCCCGTGGATGTTGGAGCGGGCCACCCGGGAATGAGTAACATCACCCACTATCAGCACGTTCATCCCCTCGAATCCGCCGCGCTTTTCCTTGATGGTGAACATATCCAGCAGGCCCTGGGTGGGATGGGCGTGCTGCCCGTCCCCGGCGTTGATCACCCCGGCCTTGATGCGGCTGGCCAGAAAGTGCGGGGCACCCGAGGAGGAGTGCCGCATCACCACCAGGTCGATCTTCATGGCCTCCAGATTGCGGGCGGTATCCAGCAGGGTCTCCCCCTTTTGGACGGCCGAGGTCTTGGGCGAGATGTTGACGGTATCGGCCATCAGCCGTTTGGCGGCCATGTCAAAAGAGGCCGAGGTCCGGGTGGAGGGTTCGAAGAACATGTTGACGATGGTCTTGCCCCGGAGGATGGGCACCTTCTTGATGGGCCGGTTGAGCACCTCCCGGAAGCTCTTGGCGGTGTCCAGGATCATGTTCATCTCCTCGGCCGACAGCGATTCCAGGTCCAGCAGGTCCTTTTTATTCCACTTCATCGTTCAGCTCCTTTATGATCACTTTCTCCTCGCCGTCCTCCTCCTGGGTGCGGACCGCTATTATCTCCTTGTGCGAGGTGGGAACGTTCTTGCCCACGTAATTGGCCTTGATAGGCAGCTCCCGGTGCCCCCGGTCTATCAGCACCGCCAGTTCGATGCTCTTGGGACGCCCGAAATCCAGTATCTCGTCTATGGCCGCCCGGACCGTGCGCCCGGTGTACAGTACGTCGTCCACCAGGATCACCGTCTTGCCGGTGACATCCAGATTAAGGTCGGTCTGGTTGACCACCGGCTGGTGGGCGATGGTCTGCAGGTCGTCCCGATAAAAGGTGATATCGATGGCCCCGTAGGGAATATCTGTCTTTTCGATGCCACTGATGATGCGGGCTATCCGCTTGCCTAAAGTATCGCCCCGCCGCTTGATGCCGATGATCAACAGATCCTTGGTGCCCATGTTCTGCTCCACGATCTCATGGGCGATCCTGATCATGGCCCGTTCCACCTGTTTGGCGTCCATTATGACTGCTTTCTGTTTGGTCATACTGCCTCCGTATATATTATTATTTTGATTTATCAATCTAGCTTAAACTGCTCCGGATCAGTACAATGACATAAAAAAAACCTCCACCCCTGTCAATCAGGGTTGGAGGCTAAAAAATCTTTGGGGATTTTCATATTATTTCCTTTCTGACCTCTCGGGATCAGTTTAAAGGGTAAACGCAATTCAGTATATGTATGATACCCTATTTTACAGGAAAAGTCAAGGGGTAATAGCAGAATGATAATCCTGTCAATTTATTTCTCCACCAGACGGTCGTAATGTTCCTGGGCCCCCTTGTTTCCCGGCTCCAGTTCGATCACTTTGGCAAAAGCATCCCTGGCGCCGTCCTCATCGCTCAGGGCTTCCAAAGTGATACCCAGATTGTAGTAGGCATCAATGCTCTTGCTATCCAGGGCAATGGCTTTTTTATATTCCGCCATGGCTTCGTCGAATTTCTGGTTCAAAAAATAGAATTTACCCATTTCTATTATGGTCTCGATTGCCTTTTTTTTCTGGGCCAGAATTTTTTCCGGCCCCTGACTGTTATCGCTATCCATTATGTTAACCTGCTAAGTTGATCATATTATTGAATGCCCCTGACCTTTTGAATGCCCTCAAAACTGCCGATCATGATCAGGATATCGGATCTGTTGATCTTCTCCTCGGGGGACGGTTTTATGTTTATCTCCTCCCGGAACTCGGTCTCTCCTTCCGGGGTGATCACCGGGACCTTTCGCTTGATGGCCACGATGGAGACCATCGTGTTCTCTTCAAATTTCAGCTCGGAGATCTTCTTGGTCCAGAATTTCTTGGGAGCCACCAGCTCCACGATGCTGTGGGTATCGGAGATCTCGCTGTAATCCATGACATTGGGTGAGGCCAGGCTCTCAGCTATCCTCACCCCCATGTCCCGCTCCGGGAAGACCACCCGGTCGGCCCCCACTTTCTTGAGGATGGTGCCGTGAATGGGGGTGACCGCCTTGGCGATGATCTCCTTGACCCCGATCTCCTTGAGGATCAGAACAATGGAGATGGAGGCCTCTATATCCTCGCCGGTGGACACAATGGCCACATCGATATCCTTCATGCCCAGGGATTTCAGGGCCTTCTCATCGGCGGCATCCACCGTCACCGACTGGCTGACCTGTTCGGAGATCTCGTTTACCCGGTCCTGGTCGCTGTCTATGGCCAACACATCGCAACCCTTTTCGGCCAGCGACAGGGCCACACTGGACCCGAACTGCCCCAGCCCTATTACTGCAAATTGTCTCATGGCTCCCTGCTTAAATTCACTGTGATTATATCATTAAAACGAAGTTATTATCAATAGATGCCTCTACAAAACCAACCACTGAAACACGGAATACTGAAAACGGAAAGTATAGCCATTAGTTACTCGTTCTTTTATCTAACTATCGCTTAAACTCCTTGGCACTATACTTAAAAGCGAAACAACATATCCTCTGCGTCCTCCGCGGTAAAAAGAGCGGTCGCTAACCTATCAGCACCTTGGCCTCGGGGTATTCAAACGGTTGATCCTTGCGGTGCCAAACCACCGCGCTGCCCATGGTCAGCGGGCCCAGCCGCCCGGCGAACATGGTCAGGATAATCAGCAGCTTTCCCCAATTGCTGAAATCATGGGAAAAACTCAATAGCGGATTGATGGCCGATCCGATGGACAGCCCCACCGTGCCGAAGGCGGACACCACCTCGAACAACACCGGCATCATCCTCTCGGCGGTAAAATGCGCTATCTCGGACTGCAACAACAGCAGGGTAACCAGCACCAGCATCATGGCGGCGATGGCGCTCAGCACAAATGCCCGGTTGATGAACTCGTGCTCCAGGCGCTTTTTGAAGATCAGCACCCGGCTGCGCCCGGTCAGGGTGGTCCAGATGGAGGCCATCATTACCCCGAAGGTGGTGGTCTTGATGCCGCCGCCGGTGCCGCCCGGCGAGGCCCCGATGAACATCAGTATTATTATCAGCATCAGGGTGGGAAAGTGCATCAGGCCGATGTTGACGGTATTGAATCCCGCCGTCCGCGGCGCTATGGACTGGAACAAAGCCGCCAGCCACTGAGCCGCCGGAGACAAATGTGCCAAAGTGTTATTCCTCTCCAGCAGATAGATCAACACCGTGCCGGTGATGATCAGGCTTAGGGTCATCATTACCACCAGCTTGCTGTGGGTGGTCAGCCTTTTCTCTGTCCTTCGGATGCCGGTCTTGTAGATGTCGCTGATGGCGATGAACCCCAGCCCCCCGGATACCACCAGTCCGCTGATGGTGAGCGACACCACCGGGTCGGCGGCGTAATCGGCCAGGCCGTTGGAGAACAATGAAAAGCCGGCATTGCAAAAGGCGGAGACCGAATGAAAAATTCCCAGCACTACGGCTTTGGAAATGGGAAACCCCGCCTTCCACCAATGAAAGCTCAGAATAAGTGCCCCCAGGCCTTCCAGCACAATAGTGACCCGCAGGATCCGGGTGGCGAAACGGGCCAGGCCCTCCAGGGTAAGGATATTATAGGCCTCCTGGATGATCAACCTTTCCCTTAAGGATATCTTCCTCCCCACCATCAGCGACAACACCGTAGCCAGCGACATATAGCCCAGGCCGCCGATCTGGATCAGAAGCAGTATTATCAGCTTTCCGGCCGGAGTAAAATCCTTGGCGGTATCCTTGACAATCAGCCCGGTGACGCAGACCGCCGAAGTGGAAGTATAAAGGGCATCGACAAAGGTGCAGCGGTGGCCGGCGGTGGTGGAGAACGGCAGATACAGCAGAACCGATCCCAACAGGATGGCAACAGAAAAGCCCAAGACTAAAATCCGGGCTGGGGTCATCTCCACGCGAAAGATCTGATTGTATATTTTTCGTTCCAGTTTCATTCCTCGGACTTCTTCAGTAATTTATATACCGCCTTAGCGTCCGGAGCCTCCAGCAATTGATTTATAAAATCCGGCTTTTTCACCATCCGGGCTATCTCCGCCAGCACCGCCAGATTCTTCACCTTCTCCTCCTGGGGGATCAGTAGCAGGAAGAACAGATGCACCGGCTTGTCATCCAGTGAAGAAAAATCCACCCCGTTTTTTGAGCGGCCCATCAACAGCACCATCTCCTTGACCATGGGGTTCCTGGCATGAGGAATGGCCACCCCCTCGCCGATACCGGTGGTGCCCAGCGATTCCCGGTATTTTATCCGTTCGAACAGCTCGGCCTCGCCGCGCTGGATGATGCCTTTGCCCACCTGCGAGCCGACCCCGGGGACCATATCCCGCATTTCCTCGGCCGTTTCCATGGCCGACAGCCGCTTGCTGTTAAAAGCTATTGCGATCAGCTCCCGCAGGACGCTATCGGCATCCTGGGCGGAAAGCTCCGGGATAATAAGCGATTCATCGATCAGGTTGGATAGTTTTATAGCCATGATCCTTTTATAGACTGAATGAAATAAATTATGTGCAGCCAATCTGGCTTCTTGATTAATTAGGTCGCCCCGAAGTTGATATCGGAACGACCCATTGCGAGCATTATATCAATCAGCTTGGCATTTGTCAAGACAAATTGATATGTCCGGAATTGATCAGCGTGTCCCGCCGGAAATGCCGGTCGTCTGTTTCCGGATGATCCTGGGTAAAGTGCAGACCCCGGGATTCCTTGCGATTGTCCGCACAGTCGATTATCAGTCCGGCCAGGCTTACCAGGTTCCTCAGTTCGACCAGATCGGACGTGACCCGGTATTTCCAGTAATAATCCCTGATCTCCCCGGCGATGGCCTGCAGCCTGTTTTTGGCCATGGACAACCTGGTATCGGAGCGCACTATCCCCACATAGTTCCACATCAACAGCCTGACGGCATGAAGGTTATGGCTGACCACCACCCTCTCCCGGCTTTGAACCGAGCCCACATAATCCCACGGCTGAATTTTACCGGGTGATTTTAGCTCGTCACTTGACGCCCTGGCGGCCCGGGCAGCGAAGACCAGGGCCTCCAGAAGAGAGTTGGATGCCAGCCGGTTGGCCCCGTGGGCCCCGGTGCAGGCGGTCTCCCCGGCGGAATAAAGCCTTTTGATATCGCTGCGCCCCCACAGATCGGTCCTTACCCCGCCGCAGATGTAATGGGCAGCCGGCACCACCGGGATCAATCCCCGGCCCAGGTCTATGGCCCGCTGCTGGCAGCCATGGAAGATGTTGGGGAATCTCTTCTGGAACTTCTCCTGTCCGATGGATGAGATGTCCAGAAAGACGCACATCTCGCCGGATGATTTAAGCTCAGAATCTATGGCCCGGGCCACCACATCCCGGGGGGCCAGGTCGGCCTTGGGATGATAGCCGGGCATGAATTTCCGGCCACCCTTATCGCACAACACTCCGCCCTCCCCCCGGACCGCCTCGGATATCAGAAAGGAGCGTTCGTTCTCATCCAATGACGCCTGGTACAGGGTGGTGGGATGGAACTGGACGAACTCCATGTTGGCGATGGTGGCCCCGGCCCGATAGGCCATTGCTATGCCGTCGCCGGTGGCGATGGCCGGGTTGGTGGTATGCAGGTAGACCTGCCCGCCCCCGCCGGTGGCCAGAAAGGTTATCCCGGCGGAATATCCTTCGATCTCTCCGGTCCTGGTGTCCAGCACATAAGCCCCCAGGCAACTGATCTGCTCATCCTGCCGGTCGGTGATCAGGTCTATGGCCAGGTGATGCTCCAGCACGGTGATGTTGGAATGTCCCCGGGTCTTGGCCACCAGGGCCCGCTCGATCTCGAACCCGGTGTAGTCCTTGGCGTGAACTATCCTTCTTTTGGAATGCCCGCCCTCCTTTCCCAGGTCCAGAGAGCCCTGTTCGGTCATGGTGAATTCCACCCCCATTTGGGAAAGTTCCCGAACCAGCTCCGGCCCCTCGCTGACCATCACCCGGACAGCCTCCGGGTTGCACAATCCGGCCCCGCCCTCGATGGTATCGCGGATGTGATCCTCAATGCCGTCGTCGGAGCCGAACACCGCCGCCACCCCGCCCTGGGCGTAGTTGGTGTTGGACTCGGTGTCGTCCTTCTTAGTGACGATGATCACTTTGCCGTGCTCCGCCGCCTTGAGGGCGAAGGTCAGCCCGGCGATGCCGGAGCCTATGACCAGAAAATCAGTTGAGGGCATAATTCTGTTACCTAGTCCTTACTCTTTATCTTTTGTCAGCATCGCCAGGCCAGTGGTTGACAATGATCTCACTGGCTTTAAGCTTAAACCCCAGGCTCCGGGCCAAAGCAATGGATGCAATATTATCGGATCTCACATAATATATCGGCAGGATATCATGGTCAAAACACCAGTTGACCGCGGCAGAGACCACCATTTTGCCGTAACCTTTTTTACGATGTTTTTCGTTGGTCGCCACGGAAATGTTCCCACCCCCGCATTCTATCGGTTCCACCGTAGCCCGGCTTAGGTTCTGCCTGCCACGAATCAACCCAAAGCTTCGGCCTTCTTTTATGCTTTTAATATTTTGTTCCCAGCAATGGTCCTGGTATTTTTTACCCCTCTTGGGCAGTTGGCCTTGGCTCAATATCAGGTTTTTATCAGCTAAAGCCATTGGTCGAACACACTCTCGTTTTTTTATTTCAACAAAATTCTTTGATTCAACCGTCATTCTGAGAAAATGCTCGATATTGTATAGCCTGATTCTGACGAAGAGAAAATCATCTACGATTTTAAACCATTGCTTCGGCGTTCGTTTTGCTTGGGGGAGTGTACTGGCCAGCCTGCTAAATTTATCCCGAAGGTCGAGAGAGAGAGAAACCACTACCTGCTGACGATTCATGAACGACATAATTAGCGGTTGTCGGCGGCCTTCAATTTTATCCCGTAATGGTGAATGGCAAACTATCAATTTTCCGTCCTGACTCAATTTACAGCCCAGGAACCGAGTATAATGTTCCTGGTAGGAAATCATGGTCTATCCTATCACGAACAGCCGGAAATACCAGTATACAAAGGGTATCACGAACAGCATGCTGTCGAATCGGTCCAGTATCCCGCCGTGGCCCGGCAGCAGATTGCCGGCATCCTTGACGCTGGCATCCCGCTTGAACAGCGATTCCACCAGGTCGCCCAGGGTCCCCAGCACCACCGCCCCGGCGGCCATGATCAGAGAATCGATGACCGAGATCTCCCACAGCCACCATTTTTGGAGCAGCACCGCGGCAGCGATGGTAACCAGCAATCCACCGATCAATCCTTCAATTGACTTCTTGGGGCTGATATGCGGCGCCAGGGGATGCTTGCCAAAAAGCATGCCACTAAAATATGCTCCGGTATCGCACAGCCATACTAATACCATAGAAAAAAACAGCAGTTTATATCCCGTAAAGCTATAGTCGGCCCGCAGTAACAGCATATGCCCGAACAAAAAGGGAATATATAAAACGCCCATGATTGTTATACCGATCCGGCTGATCGCTTCTTCCACCTCGTCCCTGAACACCATCCGGGACATTATCAGCAGAAGCCATAGTACCAGCAACGCCAAAAGCGATTGCCATCTAAGGCTCAGATATATGACCAGCAGAAGGCCTCCGGCAATGCCCCACCAGGTCAGGGGGTGCAATCCCTTGGCCCTGGCCAGGCCGTAGAACTCCCACAAACCCAAAAAGGACAGCGCCGCCACCAGCCCGGCCAACCAGAAACCTCCTAAATATGACATTCCCAGCATCAGAGGAATTCCCAACAGTGCCACCAGGAACCTTAAGCCCAGGGTGGGAAACCTGCTTTTAAAGCTGTTGTCCTTCGGCCGGAAATTTTCGTTGTTATTTTGATCGGTCATAGCTTATTTTGCTCTTTATAATATTTTGATCAGATCCGGCCGAACCGCCGCTCCCGGCCCTGAAATTCCAGCAGGGATTGCAGCAGTTCCTCCCTTCCGAAATCCGGCCATAGCACCTCGGTGAAATAAAATTCGGAATAGGCGCTCTGCCAGATCAGGAAGTTTGACAGCCGGTGTTCCCCGGAGGTGCGGATGATCAGGTCCGGATCGGGGATCTCCGGATGGTACATATATTTTGATACCAGGGCTTCATCTATTTTGTCAGAATTGATTTGCCCTGACCGGATATCTCTGATAATATTTTTTATGGCATCGGCCAACTCGGCCCTTCCCCCGTAGGAAAGCGCCAGGTTGAGCACCAGCCCCCTGTTATGTTGGGTCCTTTTTATGCAGTCCTTCAGGATCTTCAGGGCGGTCTTCTCCAGATCATCTATTCGGCCGCTGGCCACCACCTTGACCCCTTGGCTGTCCAGTTCGTCTATCTCCTTGAGCAGGTATTCCCGCAAGATTCTCATCAGCCCGGTGACCTCGGCCTTGGGCCGCAGCCAATTCTCCACCGAAAAGGCGTAGAGGGTCAGGTATCTGATGCCGATCTCCCCGCAGGCGTTGACTATCTCCTTGACCGATTTCATTCCGGCCCGATGCCCGGCCAGCCGGGGCAGCCCCCGGCGTTTGGCCCAGCGCCCGTTGCCGTCCATGATCACCCCCAAGTGGACCGGGAGGTTTTTGATATCCGGTAATTCCTGTTTGTTGCCGGAGGTCATTGATCTTCCTTTTTGTTTGTCTTGATTTGACATAAGAGCAAAGGCGCCCCTTTCATCTCGGCCTTACTGCCGGGACCGGGAGCGCCCCTTTTAATCTGCGTTGGTTCTTTTAGCCTTCCTTTATGGCATTGACCGGACAGGCATCCACGCAGGCCCCGCAGTCAACGCAGTCCTCGGTAATCTCAAACTTGTCCTCGCCCTCGATTATCGCTCCGTTGGGACAGGAATCCACGCAGCTACCGCAGGCCACGCATTCTTCGGTTATCACGTACGGCATTGGGCCAATCCTCCAATTATTATACTTCCAATATTTCTTTTTCTTTTTTGGCCAGGGTCTCGTCAATCTGCAAGATATATTTGTTGGTGTATTCCTGGGTCTTGTCGTGGGCCTTCTTGGATTCGTCCTCGGAGACCGCCTTGTCCTTCTCCAGCTTCTTTATCTCATCGTTGGCCTCCCGCCGAATATTGCGGACAGCCACCTTGCTTTCCTCGGACATCTTCTTGATCAGCTTGACCAGTTCGTGGCGCCTCTCCTCGGTCAGGGTGGGGATGGGCAGGCGGATCACTTTCCCGTCGTTGATGGGGTTCAGGCCCAGCTCGGACTTCATGATGGCCTTCTCTATCTCGGGGATCAGGGTCTTGTCCCAGGGCTGGATCACCAGCATCCTGGATTCCGGCACCGAGACGCCGGCCACCTGGTTCAGGGCCGTCAGGCTCCCATAACTCATCACCTTGATGCCATCCAGCAGGGCCGGGTTGGCCCGCCCGGTGCGGATCCCGGTGAATTCGCCCTTCAGAACGTCCACTGCCTTGGCCATTTTCCGTTCCAACTCCTGGTATAGCTGTGGCAACATGGCTTACTCCTTAACAATGGTTCCCAATTGCTCGCCCTGGATTATCCGTTTTAAGGTTCCTGAATTATTGAGATCGAACACGATGATCGGCATATGGTTTTCCATGCACAGCGAAACTGCGGTCAGGTCCATCACTGCCAGCTTGTCGGCCAGCACCTGGCTGAAACTGAGGGTCTGGTATTTCTTGGCGGACTTGTCCTTCTTGGGGTCAGAATTATAGACCCCGTCCACCTTGGTGCCCTTCAGCAGCACCTCGGCCTCCATCTCCACCGCCCGGAGGGCGGCCGCGGTATCGGTGGAAAAATAGGGGTTGCCGGTCCCGGCGGCCATGATCACCACCCGGCCCTTATCCAGGTGCCGGAGGGCCCGCCGCCGGATGTAGGGCTCGGCGAACTTTGGCATATCCACCGCCGACATCACACGGGTCTGGCAGCCCTTTTTATCCAGCACGCTCTGCAAAGCCAGGGAATTTATCACCGTGCCCAGCATTCCCATATTGTCTGCGGTGACCCGGCTGATGCCGTTGTCCTTTACCTGGGTACCACGGATAAGGTTTCCCCCGCCGATGACCACCCCAATGGAAACGCCCAGTTCCTTAATCGTCAGAACCTCGTCGGCTATCCTTTCCAGCGAGGGGAGATCTATCCCCCGGCCTTCGGCTCCGCCCAATGCTTCGCCGGAAAGCTTTAAAAGTATTCTGCGGTATTTTGAATCTGGGCTCAAAATATGACCTGTAAAATTTGTTGCTGTTTATTCACCCAACCGGAAACGAACGAACCGCTTGACGGTGATATTCTCCCCCAGTTTGGCTATGGTCTCCTTGATCAGGGTATCGACGTTCTTCTGTGGCTCCTTGATATAGGGCTGCTCCAGCAGGCAGATCTCGGAATAGAACTTGTCCAGCTTGCCGCCCACGATCTTCTCCACCACGTTCTCCGGTTTGCCGGAGCCGCGCACCTGTTCCCGGTAAATATCCATTTCCTTTTCTATCATCTCGGCCGGCACCTGCTCCCGGGAAACCACCGACGGGTTGGAGGCAGCCACCTGCATCGCCAGCTCCTTGACCAGGCCCTGGAACTGTTCGGTGCGGGCCACGAAATCGGTCTCGCAGTTGACCTCTATCATCACCCCCAGCTTGCCGCCCATGTGAATGTACGATTCGACCAGGCCGTCCCCGGTAGCCCGTCCGGTCTTCTTATCGGCCGAGGCGATACCCTTTTTACGGAGGTATTCCACCGCCTCGTCGCCCTTGCCGTTGCAGGCTTTAAGGGCCTCTTTGCAGGCCATCATGCCGGCGCCGGTCTTGTCCCTTAAACTCTTGACATCCTCTGCCGTGAATGACATCTATATGGTCCTTTCTATTCTTTCTTATCGGCCGGCTTATCGGCCGGCTGTTTGGCTCTGGGGCCCGGTCCCGATCCCCGCATGCCTCCGCCAACTGCTCGCCTGGGGGCTCCGGTCCTGGGGGCACCTCTGGGGGCGCTCCTATCGCCCTCTTTATTGTCCGGGCGGCGGGCGCCGCGATCCGACAGGTGCCTGCGGGGCTTGGCATCTTCACCGACCCCTCCGGCAGCATGGCCTTCCTTGGACTGGGTCTCCATATCACGCTGATACTTGGCCCGACCCTCTATGATGGATTCGGATAATAAATTGACGATCATTTTTATGGAACGGAGGGCGTCGTCATTGGCCGGCACCGGGTAGGTCACCGGATCGGGATCCACATTGGTGTCCACCAGGGCGATCACCGGGATGTCCAGCCGATTGGCCTCGGCAATGGCCAGGCGTTCTTTCTTGCAATCGACCACTATCACCGCTCCCGGCATCCGGCGCATTTCCTTGACCCCGGACAGCACCTTCTCCATCTTGGTCCGTTCCCGCTCCATGCCCAGGGCTTCCTTCTTGGTGTATCCCTGGTAGCTGCTGACGGCCAGTTTGTCCAGTTCCTTGAGCCGCTTGATGCTCTTCTGGATGGTGGAGAAATTCGTCAGCATGCCGCCCAGCCAGCGATCGGCCACATAATGCATACCGCAGCGCTGGGCCTCTTCCTTGATGACGTCCACCGCCTGTTTCTTGGTGCCCACGAACAGAAACTCGTCGCCGCTCTCCGACATCCTGCCCGCCGTCTCGATGGCGGTATTCAGGCACTTGACGGTCTTCTGCAGGTCTATGATATGGATCCCGTTGCGTTCGTCGAAGATGAATTTCTTCATCTTGGGGTTCCAGCGCGGAGCCTGGTGGCCGAAATGAACCCCGGCCTCCAGCAGGTCTTTGATGGTAAAACTAGCCAATTTGAGTTTTCCTTCCGATTATAATGTTGGTTGTTCCTCTGCCCGACTGCCGCCAGAATCCGGTTTTAAAAACCGGACACCACTGGCGGAATTTAACGCCGGGCATGTGTTTTGGTATATTGACTGAGAATCTCGGTTCCGCAAACGCAAAAATAAATTAACGCTTGGAGAACTGGAATCTCTTTCTGGCCTTCTTCTGGCCGTATTTCTTTCTTTCCTTCTCGCGGGGGTCCCTGGTCAGCAGCCCGGCCGACTTAAGCGGCGGGCGCAGCTCCTGGTCCACCAGATTGAGGGCCCGGGATATTCCCAGCCTCAGGGCCCCGGCCTGGCCAGCCACCCCTCCGCCTTCCACCTTAGCCCAAATATCGAACTTGCCCAGCTGGGATGTAAGCTCCAAAGGCTGTTTTACCTTCATCACCAAAGTGGGACGGCAGAAGTACTCCTCGCAGGTCCTGTTGTTGACCGTCATCTTCCCCTGCCCCGGGGTCATTTTAACCTGGGCAACAGATGATTTGCGGCGCCCGGTCGCACGAATAACGTTTTGGGTCATCTAACCTCCTAATAAAATCCATCTGAGCCGGAAGACCGGCCGTGATATTGGAAAATTTCTACTTAGCCAGGGCCTGGGGGGCCTGGGCCACATGGGGATGTTTATCGTCGGCATAGACATGCAGTTTGCTGAAATTACTGCGGGCCAGCTTGGTCTTGGGCAGCATGCCCCTGACGGCCATTTGGACCACCCTCTCGGGCTTTTTGCCCTGCAGAACCTTGCCGTAATTGATGGTCCTTAAGCCGCCCTGATAACCGCTGTGGCGGTAAGCCACCTTGTTCTCCATCTTGGCGCCGGTCAGGCGCACCTGAGCGGCATTGATCACCACTACATGGTCTCCGCAGTCGGTGTTGGGGGTGAATTGAGGCTTGCCCTTGCCCCTCAGCAACAAGGCTATCTGGGTGGCCAGCCTTCCCAACGATCTTCCCTTGGCATCCACCAGAAACCAGCGGTGCTCTACATGTCCCTTTTTGGCAACGTAAGTCTTCATTAAACCTGCTCCTTATAAACAACTAATAAGCCCTCAAAAACATCCTTGAGGGCTGTTTTTCCAGAATAGACGAGAAGTATACATAAAAATCACCCTTTTGTCAAGAGGAAAAACGACTTACAGCGCTGTTGGCAGCATGCCCTTTGACCCAGCTTTGCTCTTTGGCCATACCCTCTTGCTGAATTACTGAGTAACTTTTGATGGAATGATATCCGTGCGGCATATTTTTTATAAAACCTAAACTTCAGGGGGCTTACATTTGGAACTATTATGGTATATAATTTCAACTGTAATATTTTCATCTCTCAAACTTTTTAAGGAAAATATCATTATGGATATTTCGGTCAAAGCTTTGGAAAATTTCGACTCCGGATACAACTGCGCCGAATCAGTGCTGTTGGCAATAAGTAACGGCCTTAATATACCAAAAGACCGATGTTTGCCCAGCATCGCCACCGGGTTCGGGGGCGGCATCGCCCGCAACGGAAGCCTGTGCGGGGCGCTGACCGGAGGGATCATGGCCATCGGTCTGGCTCTGGGCCGGGACGACAACCAGGGCAGCCGGGACCCGTGTTATCCGGCGGTGGACCGTTTGTTCAATGGTTTCGTGGAAAAATTCGGCAGTTCCCAATGCCGCGACCTTATCGGAGTTGCTCTTAAAACTCCCGAGGGCCAGAAGGCCCATGCCAACCGGGACCTTAAAGAGACCTGCCGCTCCTGCGTCAAGTGGTCAGCCCGGACTTCGATTGATCTGATAACCGAATTTTCCCAAGGGGCTTCGGCAATCGCTTGATTGTGACTTAACAAAACAAGCCCCGTCTTGCGACGGGGCTTGTTTTGTTCTGGCGGGGCCGACGGGGTTCGAACCCGCGACCTCCGACGTGACAGGCCGGCGTTCTAAGCCAAACTGAACTACGACCCCACCAGAAACGGTGAATTATACAAAATATTATTCCCTCTGTCAATCTCTAACTGGGCGCGAATCGGGGAGGTCCTTATTTTTTGCGCTTGGTGGGTGACTTTAATTCCCAGTCCACCACCAGCGAGGAAACCACGAATATCGTTGAGTAGGTGCCTACCACCAGCCCGAACAGCAGGGGTTTGGTGAAGTCCGAAAGCACCCGGCCGGCAAAAAACTGCAGGGCCACTAACACCAGTAACAGGGTTAACACGGTTATCACGGTCCGCGACAGGGTCTCGTTGATGCTGCGATTGATCAGCTCGGGATAGGTCTCCTTCTGAGATTTGCGCAGGTTCTCCCTGATCCGGTCGGCCACCACGATGGAATCGTTGATGGAATAACCGATGACTGTCAACAACACCGCCACCGACTGCAGGTTGAATTCCATGTTGGTCACCGAAATAAAGCCGATGGTGCACACCACATCATGGAAAAGGGCTGTCACCGAGGCCACCCCGAAGCGGAAGTCGAACCTAAAAGCCACGTAGGTAAGGATCAAAACACAACCGATCAACACCGCCCAGATGGCATTCCGTTGAAGCTCCTTCCCTATCTTGGGTCCCACTGTCTCGTTGCTGTCGATGGTAACCTGGTTATCGGAAAATCTCTGGCTTAGTACCGTCTTTATCCTCTCGACTATCGAACTTGACTTGATCCCTTCCTGATCCGATTTCTCCTCGGCCAGCCCGGTGCGGATCATGAAGGCATTCTTGATGTTCTCGGTGTCCTTGACCTTCTGTATCTCCACGTTGGGAATGCCCCCATCGTTCAGGGCCTTGCGCAACTGGTCGGTGGGCACCGGGGCCGAAAAGTGTATCTGCATCATGGTCCCGCCGGTAAAATCCACCCCAAAATTGAGTCCGCCGTGCAGGATGACGGAAACGATGGTGGCGATGAAGAGGGCGATGGAAAAGGCATAGGCCTTATAACGGTTCTTGATGAACCCGAAATTCGTTTGATGATGGAAAAAAGAAATCATTGTCATATCTCCTTAAATCGGCAGCTTCTGCAGGTTCCACTTGACGGTGATCCAGTCAAAGATCATCCTGGTCACCAGAATGGCGGTATACATCGAGATGGCCAGACCTATTATCAGGGTCACTGCAAATCCCTTGATCGGGCCTGTGCCGAAAAAGTACAGGGCCACCGCTGCCAACACCGTGGTAACGTTGGCATCCAGGATGGTGGAAAAGGCCCGCTCGTATCCGGCATCGATGGAGGCCCGCACGGTCTTGCCGGCCCGCAGTTCCTCGCGGATCCGCTCGAAGATCAGCACATTAGCGTCCACCGCTATGCCGACCGTCAGGGCGATGCCGGCGATGCCCGGCAAGGTCAAAGTGGTGCGGAAGGCGGCCATTACCGCCAGCAGCATAATGATATTGAAAGCCAGGGCCAACACTGCCACCAGACCGCCCAGGGCATAATATATTACGATAAATATGATCACCGCAATGGCGCCGATGATGGAGGCCTTGACGCCGTTGGATATGGAATCCATCCCCAGGGTCGGGCCCACCGAGCGTTCCTCGATGATGGATACCGGCGCCGGCAGGGCGCCCGCCCGCAGAATGATGGCCAGATCCCGGGCCTCCTCGGTGGTGGCGTTGCCCATGGTGATCTGCCCGCTGCCGTTGGGTATCCGGCCCTGGATGACCGGGGCCGATTTGACGGTGCCGTCCAGCACGATAGCCAGGCGACGTTTGATATTGGCGGCGGTGATCCGGGAAAAGGTATTGGCATACTTTCGCACCAGGGTGAAGTCGACGCGCAAAGCGGACGGATCATCATTGCTCCCCACGCCCATCCTGGCCTCGGCCAGGGCCGCTCCGGTGATCTCCGGCTGTTTTTTCAACATATATAACGGATAGCGGCGATAGCCCTCGCGATCCTCCTTGATCCCCCAGGCGAATTCGTAATCGGATGGAATGGCGGCCTGCACCACGGGATCCTTAAGCGCCTTGACCACCAGTTCGCGGTCCTGCTCCATGGCCGACATCTCGCTGTTGCTGACGAACTGCAGCAACGAACTGAACGGCTTGTCGCCGAACATGGTGCTGTCGGACATCAGAGCCTGGCCCTTCTCTCCCAGCAGGGCCTTGTCAATCTTATCCAGAACGTCCTGGAGGACCTTGTCCTCCTGCACCAGCTTGAACTCCAGCATGGCGGTGGTCCCTATCAGGGCCCGGGCCCTCTCATGGTCCACCCCGGGCAGCTGCACCACGATACGGTCGTTGCCCTGTTTCTGGATGGTGGGCTCGGCCACGCCGTACTGGTCCACCCTGTTGCGGATGATCTCCAGGGCCCGGTCGGTGGCGTCGGACAGCTCCTTATCGGTGACCTCGTTGGGCTGTTTGCCCGTGGCCTTGGCCATGCCCTGGCGGTCTATCTCCATGACTATGTGCATGCCGCCTTTGAGATCCAGCCCCAGATGGATGGCCTTGGAATAAAGCTTGTTCAGTTCGTCACGGGACATCTCGGCCTTCTGCTGTTCGGTGAGGCCCTGCAATTTAAAAGTGGGCACTAACTGCCAGATGGCAGCCACCAGCAGGATCATGGTCAAGATGAACTTCCACAGATTAGCTCTTCTCATCTTGTGTATGCTCCTAAGATAAAATAATGATTTTCAAAGGTTTCGATATTACAGAATTTGTAATTTTATCCTAAATACCACCGTTTTGTCAAGTATAATCAGCCCGATCCCCCCTGATCATGGAATAATCAACGTCATCCCGGGGCATTACCATATCTGCTGCATCACAGGGGCCACTGATTCTATCGGGTTGCCAGGCAAGCAGTCTGACCCAAAATGACGCTATCACACCAAATGGATGTGCCGCAGGCAACCGCCCAAAAATCCATCATCCGAAAATCCCTGATCAACCAGTTCCCAGCCAGCGGGCGGCCTCGTCCAGCAATAGATCCCTCTTATTTTTCTCCGGATGATCCAGCACGTAGTCCAAAAGATGCCTCAATACCCGCCCCACCTCCGGGCCGGGCTTAAGGTGAAACTCGGCCATGACAATGACCCCGTCCAGTTGCAGGTCGTTGATGGTGAACGGAGGATTTTTGTTTATCACTTCGGTGATGGCCTGTTCAAACAGGTCCAGATCGCTATCGGCCTCCTCGGTGCCCCGCCCCTGGGCACTGATATCCGCCCGCCGCAGTTCTATCAGATCGTACATGACGTTGATGCCAACCTTGGCGATAAGCCTCCGCAGGCCCTTCTCGGTCTCGGGAAAAGCGAACATGTGCCGCCGCACCAGCAGGGCCACCCGGGAGATGGTCTCGCCGGAATATTTCAGCCGTTCCATCAGCTCTTTGGCGGTCTTCTCCCCCAGCTTGTCGTGCCCGTAAAAATGCGCCCCGCCCTGGAAGACCTCCCGGCACCGGGGTTTGGCGATATCATGCAGCAGGGCCGCCAGCCGCATCTCTAATATCTTGGGCGCAAAGTCAACGGATTTTATGGAGTGTTCGAACACTTTATAGCGGTGATAGCCCCCCGGCTGGGTAACGTCCACGCCCTCCTCCAATTCCGGGAATATCTCTTTGAGCAGTCCGCTGCGCTGCATCAGCCACAATCCGATGGACGGCTGATCGGCCTTGAGCAGCATCTTGTTCAGCTCCTGCTGTACCCGCTCCGGCGAGACGGTCCGAATGAGTTTGGCGTTCTTTTTGATGGCCTTGAAGGTGTCCTGCTCGATGGAGAACTGGAACCGGGCGGCGAACTGGCAGGCCCGCAGCATCCGCAAGGGATCCTCCTTGAAGGCCTGGGGATTGACCATCCTGATCAGGCGGTCCTTGATATCCTGTAATCCGTTATAGGGATCAATCAGTTCCGGATTCTGAATTCTGAATTCTGAATTCTGAATTCTTAACGCAATGGCGTTTACGGTAAAATCCCTCCGTCCCAAATCCTGCTCCACCGGCAGGTCCGGATCGAACTCAATCTCGAAATCACGGTGGCCCAAGCCGGTGCTGGTCTCACGGCGCGGCAGGGCAATATCGTAGATTTTGGATTTTGGATTTTGGATCTCAAGTTTGAACTTAATCACCCCGAACGATTTCCCCACCAGTTCCACATGTCCGAACTGCTTAAGCTCCGAGGTCAGCGCGTTCATGGGCATACCGGTGACCAAGTAGTCCACCTCTTCCGGAGGGAACGACCAGAATTTTTTGGGATCTATCCGGGCGGTATCCAGAGACAGGGCATAACGGATGCGGTCCCGCACCGCCCCGCCCACCTCGTAGATCTGCCCGATGGAGTTGACAGAGTCTATTATTTTTTTCGGCAGGTACATGATAGTATTTTAGTGGATTCAAGGAAGGTTTGCAAGATAAATGAAAGAAAAAACCGCCCGATTGGGCGGTTCATTTGTCGGCATCACTTTCCCGTTTTAAAGTTTCCTATCATTTTTCCGAATATCTCTCTGTGCCAGTCGTTTCGCTTATCATTGGGGTTTTGCCCCTCGTAGGAGATCAGCATCACTCCATGCTTATGTTTCAGTATCAGTTCCTGGCCGGTATGGTCGAAATTGAACAGGGTGGCCTTCTTGGCCGGTCGGCCGGACACCACCGTATCTATTACCTCCTGAACCGGATTGAAATCGGTACTGTCGGAATATTCGTATTCCTTGACCCACAGGTCATAGGTCTTGCCCTGGGGAATCTCAATAATTCTGATCTGCATTTGGGCCGGCCAGTATCGGTCGGAAGTGTCGGAAAAGGATATCTTCTGCAATTCGCCGGGCAATAATATTTCGCCCCCATAAGCGGCCTTATTGTCCCTGCGGGGCTCGGCCTCGGTGATCTTCCATCCGGCGGGATATTTTATGGAATACCCGTATTCCTTATTTGAGTATTTCTCCCAGTTGACATCCTGCCCGTGAAGAGACACCGCGGCAATGGCCGCCACCGTAATAATGCGGAGAAGAGAAAGATATCGTTTCATTATCCCTGTTCCTTATTTTGGCTTATGACCTTTTATGGCAAAGAACTGTTTGGCGGAAAATAAATAATACGTTCCGTTATTTAATTGCCGTATATATGCCTTTCTTCTTGCCCTGTATTTTTTAAGTAATATCAAATATTTATTATAATCAGACTGGGTTCCGCCTCCGGCAAAAAATGTTTTTTTAAACTCAGCACTAATCCTTTTCTTCTCATTTGGTTTTTCGCTGCTGCGAACCGATTTCTTCCACCAGCTGATATCATACTTCTGTTTTGGCGTTTCATATGGGGGTATCATAAAAAACGGTTGACTGCTCATCTTTGCGTCGATACACTTGAAGCCGGACTCTTTCAGCCACAAAGGAACATGAGGGGCCGTATCCGAAATGCCCAGCCCCAATTCTTCTCTGCCTTTGGCACAAACGTATGCCATTTTACGAAAAAATAGATTATCCTCCAGGGGTAAATCCGGCAATGAAGATACCCCCCGTTGCAAAGCCATTGACAAATGATCCGGCTCCTTGCACAGCACTACCCCACCCGGCTTTAATATGCGAAACATCTCAGTTACGGCTTTCTGCGGTTCTGATAAGTGCATCAGCAGGGTCTGGGACATAACCACATCGGCATAATTGTCGGGATACGGAAGTTTATAGGCATCCCCTACTTTGAATTCGGTAGTGCCGTCCTTGGCCCAGTTTCGTGTTAATTTTTTTGCCTCAGTTACCAGTTTAGGACTTATATCCACCCCGCAATATTTACCGCCTTTGCCGAAATATTCCCAATACAAGGTTCCCAGGTATCCCAGGCCGCATCCCACATCAACTACCGTCTGACCCTGTTTGAACCCCGCCCATTTGGCCAGCAGGGCCACGTATTCCGGTTCCCACATAAATTTTCGCTGATCTATGATAGCCCTTTTATATTCCCCTTTGGCCCATTTGTTCTTGGCGGGTTTTTTCATGGCTTCCTTCTGGTTTGTTTTAATCGTTTATACTTTCTTTCATTTTTTCCGCTCCCTTCCCATTGATCACCCCGGCCGGCCTCCAGGACATATCTCTGTCTCAGCTTCCCGGCCGCTGTTTTTTCCACAAAAAGCTCCTGGCCGCTATAGGGGTTTCTGCCGGTGTGGTACATGGCGGCTGAGGCCGTCATGGGCAGGGGAATGAAATCCTGCACCTGCTCCACGACCAGATCGTTCCTTTTAAGAAAGCTCTTCAGATCCAGCATATCATCATAACTGCAGCCGGGATGGCTGGAGATAAGATACGGCACCAGGTATTGTTCCTTTTTGCTCAAATGTCGGAAGATCTTTATGAATTCAATGAAGACGCTCAGGGCAGGCTTATTCATCTGTTTCAGAACATTGGCGGCGCAATGCTCCGGAGCCACTTTCAGATGTCCGCCAGTATGCTTTTGAATCAGTTCCTTTGAATACTTATGATCATGCAGGGCCAGATCGTAGCGCACCCCGGAGGCCACAAAGATATTTTTGACCCCCGGCACTTTTAACGCCTCATGCCAAAGCTTGACGCTGGCATGCTGGCCCGGTTTTAAATTTTCGCACATCTGCGGAGCCAGGCAGCTGGGCTTCCGGCAGAACCTCTCCCGGCCGTCTATCTTGCACCCCGTCCCGTACATGTTGGCGGTGGGTCCGCCGATATCGCTGATGATCCCTTTGAATTTGGGATCCCTGGCCAGCAATTCGATTTCATTAATAATAGATTCAATACTGCGCGATTGGATCACCGGCCCCTGATGAAAGAACAAGGTACAGAAACTGCAGCCGCCGTAACAGCCCCGATGGGAAGTTACTGACCATTTGACCGTCTCCAATGCCGGTATGGGCTCGGTGTAGGACGGATGGGGCTGGCGTTGAAACGGCAAGGCATAGACGGCATCAAGCTCTTCGGAGTTCATCGGCAGGGCCGGCGGGTTTACCAATAGGTACCGGTCGCCGTGCTTCTGCAGTAGTCTTTTCCCGAAATATGGATTGGCCTCGTTGGCCGCAATGACGAATGCCCTGTTGAAGGCTTCTTTTGAGGCGGATACTTCCTCGAACGACGGCAACTCCACAGTATCCGAAGTTCCGATGTTTTGAAGTTCTGAACCTCTGATAATGACCGCCGTCCCCGGTATATCCTGTAGTTCTAAATCCATTCGGATGTCGGGCAGGTTTGCAAGTCTCAGGACAGGTTTCTGTATTCCGCCTTCAGTATTCAGTATCTGAGCTATCCTGCCAATCGCCTTCTCCCCCATTCCGTAGACCAGCAGGTCGGCCCTGGCATCGAACAGGATGGAGCGCCGCGCGGCATCGTCCCAATAATCGTAATGGGCCAGACGGCGCAAAGAAGCCTCTATCCCTCCCAGCACAATGGGCACATCCTTGTAGGCCTGGCGGATCAGGTTGGAGTAGACTATGGCAGCCCTATTGGGCCTTAACCCATGTCGGCCTCCCGGAGAATACGGATCGTCATGCCGCAGTTTTTTGTTGGCGGTATAGTGGTGCAGCATGGAATCTATGTTGCCGGAGGTGACACCGAAGAAAAGCCGGGGCCTGCCCAGCCTGGTGAAATCATCCGGACTGTGCCAGTCGGGCTGGGCGATGATGCCCACTTTGAAGCCCTGAGCCTCCAGCACCCGGCCGATGATCGCCGGGCCGAACGAGGGATGGTCCACATAGGCATCGCCGGAGACCAGGATGATGTCGCACTGCTCCCAGCCCAAGGAATCCATCTCGGTTTTTGTCATTGGTAAATAATTCATAATAATAAGCATAGCATCAGGGATAAATAAATGCAATAAAAAAAGCCGCCCGAAAGGGGCGGCTGGGTATTTGGTGCACCGGGGGTAACGCTGGCGTGGGGTTAGGCCGGGTGCTTGGGAAAGCACGGTCATTCCAGACTGGGCTTCTTTTTAAGTTTTTGTTTTATCTCTATTAAATATGCAGACGACCTGTTTTTTAATATATACATTGATGCATCTGCCAACTTTTCAAACATTTCAAAATCTTGCAAAGCATTTATTAAATTATTTACTTTATGGTAACTTAAATATCCAATCCAAAAATATAATTGCGCTTTAGGCAGCGGCTGCTTTAATAGATTTAAATTGAATGCTCTGACTTCCTCTAATGTAACATTTTCATTAATATAGTTTTGGGTTTTAATCTTTTGACACAGATCTATTGCTTTTGGGTAATCTGCAATCCAAAAATATAAAAACGCTTTACTATATCTCCATTCATGTGTATTTTTGGCATATAGTTCTGCTTTCCCAATACTTTTGAAAGATTCTTCAACGTTTTTGCTAACCATGAAATCTATTATTGCCTTAAGCAACCAAACACTATAATTTTTTTCGTTGTTTTTAATGGCAATATCTAAATACTCATTTGCCTCAGTTATTCTATTGCTTATGTAGTGCCCCTTTGCCAACCAAAGGGCTTCGTCTGATATATAAATTGGCAAACGGCTTTTTATTTCTTGTATTTGTAATGGTAGCACTGGCATTATATCTAATTGTGCTTTTAAACCCAAATGCAAGTTATAAGCAATGCGTGGATCTTGTGATACATATGCAGCTATACCAATAATATATTTAGCTGCCAAACTTACTAATGTTGCTGTTGCTTCAAAACCTTTGAAACTATCGTTTTCATCAAACTTTACTTGACTAGGTAATACTTTTGAAAATTCTTTCGCTATTGTTTCGCTTACTTTAATGGGTATAGGTTTATGCATTACGCAACCATTAAAATTAATGTAATATTTTTCACCATGGTTCCCATCTGGTCTTTTTTTAACATCGCCACAAACAAAAAATTGTGCTTTTATCTTTTTATTAATTGTCCTTATTGCTGCCTTGACATCACGTGATTCTTTTATTTTATTTGAAAAATGATTTTTAAGGCTTATAATCTCAAATATGTTTAATGTATCGTCATTCCTAATATCATTTTTTATTTTTGATAAAAAATCATCTTTTAATTTTAACCTTTCATTTTCATTTTCAGAATAAATAGCAATAACTATACCTATTTTATCATTTTTGTTTCTTGGATACCTATATTTATAAATCAACCAAAAACACAACCATAATGTCAACACGGCGACATACATTATACCTCTTATCGTTGTGTTTATAAATTGGCCTGTGAATTTATCAAATGTTGCAAAACCTATAAATAAGGATACAGCTATCACAAAGAATGTACTTACTTGTGGCAACTTTTCTTCATTAAAAAAACTTACCATCTTTACAATATCAAAACCATCAGGTTTATTGCCCATAATATTATTTCCCCTCCACCACTTTTATCTCCGCCTCGCTCAACCCATACAACCGATACACCAACAGGTCAATCTGCTTGTCCACCGCCGCTATCCTGATTGTATTGCGTTCCCGCAATATCGGGGTTTTATTCAAGGCCAGCATTTCTCTGACAAGTTTAATTATTATATCGTGAGCAGCTTTATTGGTTTTATTGATCACTGGTAACGGCAACTGCTCTAAATACGTCGGTTTAATATTGTAATCTATAAATGTATTAGCGTAGATGAAATTTATTAGGTTTGAGCTAATAATACCCATAATAAACAATAATGAATAACCATCATCATTTGAAGTGATGTATGAATAATTATTCAAGGGGTAATAAATACCCTTTTCATCTATCGCTGCTATTATTCTTCTTTTAAGGCTTAGCTTTCTAATATATTGAATGATAATTTTAGGTTTTTCAATTACTTCTTTTCTATAACCTGCCAAATCTTTACACCACCATAAATATAAATTTTTCCATACTATCGCATATCTTGATAGCTCGCCAGTTTTCAAGGCCAGGCAATTATGCCTGTCTGTTTTTGTTTTAGATAAATATTTTGCATTGTCGCCAGTTTTAATACCATAGACAACCTTGCTAACCTTTGATAGATTAATTTTATTTGTGTTGCATTTTTCTAGTAATTCATAGACACCCGGCTTCAAATATAGATTTATAATAAAACCCTTGGCATTTAGCCATAAGTTTTGGTATATATTGATACGTTCAAATGCAGTTTTAAAGTTAGCCGCCGTTACTTTATTTTCTTCAGTAATATACGCCTTGCAAATATTTTGTTTTAAAACATCTTTCGCAATGAATATCATTATTGGCACGATGTCCGGTGCACTATCAAATATATATTTCGACAATTGCATTATTTCTTTTAATGCGGCATTAGTCAACAAATATTCACGCACAGCCTTGGAATTGATAACTGCCAACCATGTGTTGGGCGTAATTAATCCAATAATACCACGCGTGTTCAGTAGCTTTAATGAACGCTCTATAAAATAAATGTGTGACTCGGCTTCGCCATTTTTATTAGCGTAATTAGCTGTCAAGTATGTTTTTTCATCTTCTGTGATTAAGCTACCCCAAGGCGGATTTCCAATGACTGCATCAAAGCCGTCCTGTGCAAACACCTCCGGGAACACCACTTCAAAATTAAGCGGCTTCTGTTCGCTTGGCTTGGTAAAGCTCTTCCGTAAATTATCGTTCAGCTTGCTGTTTATGATCTCCTCGTCCCGTTTTATCTGCGCCAGCAAAGCCTTCTTTTCGCCATCCTCTTTGGCCTTGTAAAATTTCTTCCTTAGGTTTAACAATCCAATTACATCCTTGTCCGCTTTGTATGGCTGCTCGGCAAACCCCATTTCCATTTGCTTTTTTTCCTTAGCCTTGTCGGCAAAGCTTTTGCCGGAGATCAACGAATTGCCGCAACGTATATTAAGCTCCAAACTTGGCAGTAGCTTCCGGCCCTTCAATTCTTCCCACTTGGCCCCGTCCAATGCTTTCAGCATCAGGTTCAGCTTGCATATCTCCACCGCCCGCTCGTCTAAGTCCACCCCATACAGGTTGTGTTGCAGTATGGTCTTCTTAACCGCAAAGTCACCAATTTTCGCCACTACGCCAGCCTTCTTGTAGGCCTGATAGAACTTGTCGAAAGCATTGATAAGAAACGAGCCAGAGCCGCAGGCCGGGTCCAATGCCTTTATCTTCTTGATATCTGCTTCGGTGCGGCAGTTTTTCAGTAATTCCCCCACCGTGTTGGCGGTGATATAGTCAACGATGTATTCCGGCGTATAATAGATGCCCTGGCTCTTGCGCTTCCCGCGGGCCTTATCGTCCTGCACCTGCAAGCCCTGTTTTTTCCCGCCCCGTAGCATCTCGCCCAGGTAATCTTCGTAAACATCGCCGATGATCCTCACCGGCAGCAATAAGAAATCGATCCCGGACAATTCCTCCACTATCGGCGACAGGACTTCGTTTCTGATGACCAGCTTGTCTATGATGCCGTCCGGGGCAAACAGGTCGGTGTTGAACAGCTCGTCCATACGCTCGAACCATTTCCGCAGTTCGGCATAGACCGAAACCTGGGCGTAGAGAATGGCCCGGTGTCCGTCCGGGCCGACGATCCGCTTGTCGTGGCAGACATCCATGAAGATCATCCTGTCCAAAATCTTCTGGGTGTAAAGTTCCACCTTTTCCTTGTCGGTTATCAGATGCTGGTTATGCTTCCAAAGCTCATCGCGCAGAGCCTCGCGCCAAACCTTGATCCGGGTAAAGAAATCGTCCCGCACCTGTTTCTCTTCCGGATAATAGACCGGGGCTTCGTCTAACTTGCCTAATTTTTTGCACAGCGGCGGGCGGGCAAATTGCGCCAGGAAGGCCAGCCCTTCCTTGGAGAGAAGGTCGGTATATTCCCTTTTATCGGCTCCATCCCATAATAGGTCATGGAAGGCGTATTTTTTATTCTGGGGGTACAGGATGCCCCGGTGGGCGTTGTACAAACGCCATTCGATGAAATTGGTCAGCACGCCCCAGTAAACGCCCTCGGCCTTGCAGTAATTGATTATCTGTTCCTGATAGGTTCGCCTCTTTCCTCTTACCGTATCATAGCCGTCTAATTTATTTTGGCCCTTGCAGTCCTTGCTCTCGATCACCAGCATGGTCCAGCCCTTGGCATCCTTTAAGACTATATCCGGCCTTTTGCCGGTATGCTCCTGGCTGGAATTAATGATCCAGCCGCCGTCATTCCAGCCCAAGGCTTCCAGAACTTTAAGGGTATAGCTGCCCTGGACATGCTCTTCGGAAAGCTGGCTCAAGCCGCGGGTTTTGGCATGGGCCACAAGTTTTTGCAGGGTGGTTTTTAAATTAGACATATGATGCTAAAAAAACGGTTTATCAATACTTTATTTAGTATTAATATACTGCTTTAGCTATCGGTTGTCAAATAAAATATGCTCGGCCATGCGGTGAAACTTGTTGGCTGCTGGTGGCGGCCATTTCCAAGCTGTTGGCGGCCTTTCCGCAATGCGCGACCAGTTTTCCACCATTGACGGCCTCCCCGCTGTCATTCGGAAACAGATGATTGGGATTTGTGAAACCTTTTCCGGGACTCTCGGCGGTGTTTCCGGGACTGATGACGAGCTTTCCGGGGCTGATGACGGGCTTTCCGGCCTGCGGGGCCTTCTCGGCGATATTCGATAATCGATTTCCGATATTCGGGGCGGGCTTTCCACAGCGCAGGTTTACCTTTCCGCTATCCGCTATTCGCTTTCCGGGGCGCTGACAAAAAGCCCCACCATCTTGCTGAGGCAGACGGCAGGGCTGGGGACGCCTTAAGTTAATTATACTAATTGGACTTTCAATTTGAGATTCAATGCATACGCCGCTTTATAAAGAGTTGCCAAAGTAACAGATACATTTTTCATATCAAACAAACGGTCTATTGAAGAACGACTTGTATGCATTTTTTTTGCAAGCATAGTTTTTGTCAGATGTTCTTTAACCATTGCCTGTTCAATCTGATAGGCAACAACGCGCTTGATCGCAATAGCCTCGGCCTGTTCTATCAACCCCTCTTGGGCAAGGAAATCATCAAAATTGGATCCTATGTGTTTATTTCTTTTATTCATTTAACCTCTCCTTAATTTCGCTAATCTTCGTCTAGCAAGTGCTTTTTCTTTATCTGGTGTTTCTCTGGTTTTTTTAATAAAACCGTGCAAAAGAATCATTGAACCAGTATCGGTTGTAAATAATACTCTGGCAATACCATCTTTTAGATCAGTGCGTACTTCCCATATATATTTTTCTATTTTACAAACAACAGGCATACCAATTGGCCAGCCCAATTGCACCGTCTTAATGTCAACACCGATAGCCTGTCTATATTCTTTCGATAAAGATTTTAACCACATACGTACTGGCTCTATGCCACTCTCATTCTGATAGAACAGAACCTTTAGTTTTATTTTTGGTACGTGTGGTTTGCCAGTTTCAGAAGTGTACCATTTTTGGGGCATATTGTCAATACCCTTTATAATATATTTTTATTATTACTTCGGCAAATAAATAGCGCAATGTGTCATTCCTGCGAAGGCAGGAATCCAGGCCTGGATGCCCGTTCCCCGATCTGTGTCGAGGACAAGTTTCACGGGTTGAGCACAGCAAGTAAAATAAGTTTAGCCGAAATGCGCCTTTGGTGCACATGACAACAAGGACGTTCAAAAAACGGGTAAGGATTATTCACCTATTTAATTGCCGGAGTAATAATATCTATCAGCTGTAGACGGCAGGGCTGGGGACCCCGAAACAACAATATTCCGTGTTTCAGTGGTTCGTGTCTTGTAATAATCGGAAGATATCAGAAACCTCCCCTTAATATCTCCTTGTTCCCTATCAACCCCACCAATTTGCCGTTCTCCACCACCGGGATCTCCTGCATATCGTTCTTTATCAGGTACATCAGGGCCAGCGACAGGCTGTCATCGGCATTCACTTGGGGGACCTTGACCATCACGTCGTGGGCGATTATCAGGCCGCCGGTCTGCTCGTCCTCCAGGAACAGCCGGAGCTGCGACCAGTTGACGGAGGCCAGATACTTGTTGTTGTCGTCTATCACCGGCAGTATCAACTGATCGGTCTGGCTGATGGCCTTGATGATATCATGCAGTGACATCTGGGGCAGGATGGCCATGATGTCCTTTTTCATGGCCTGGCGGCAGGTGGCCGAGGAAAGATGGCTGTGGCGGCGAAGCTGGTCCACCGGCAGTCCGGCTTTGAACATGGCCTGGGTGTAGACCGAAGATCCCTTCATCCGCTTGGTTATCACCGCCGAGATGGCCACCACGATCATGGCCGGCAGCACCACCTTGTAGGTCCCGGTGATCTCGAAGATGATCAGCCCGGCGGTCAGCGGGGCGTTAAGGGCTCCGGCCACCACCCCGGCGGCCCCGGCCAGGGCATATGAGGCATTATAGACGAAGAACCCGGGAAACAGAACCGCCAGCAGCTGGCCGAAGGCTCCGCCCAGCATGGCCCCGATGAATATGGCCGGGGCGAATGATCCCCCCGGAGCCCCGGAGCCCAGGGTCAATGAGGTGGCCAGTATTTTGGCAAAGACCAGCAGCAGGGCCGTCCACCACAGAATATTCCCGTTGAGAACGGCGGTCACCGAATGATACCCTTCGCCCAGCACCTGGGGCAGGGCCATACCCAACACTCCCACCATCAATCCGCCTGCTGCCGGCTTCAGCCAGGATGCTAATTTATACCGGCCGAACATGGACTGCCCCTTATAGAGGGTATTGATGAAAAGCACCGATATCAGGCCGGATAAAAGCCCCAGCACCAAAAAGGGAATAATGTCATAGAGCGAGCCCAGCGAGTTTACCGCCGCCACCTGGAAGGCCGGCTGGTCGCCCAGAAAGGTCCGGGAGATGACCGCGGCCGCCACCGCCGAAAGCACCACCGGAGCGAAGGTGGTGATGGCGAACTCTCCCAAAATGATCTCCAGGGCGAAGAACACCCCGCCCAGGGGCGCTCCGAAGACGCCCGATATCCCGGCGGCGGCTCCGCATCCCGCCATCAGCCTCAGTTCACTGCTGGTCAGTTTGAGCTTCTGTCCCAAATATGACCCCAGCGAGGAGCCGATCTCCACTATCGGGCCCTCCGGGCCGGCCGAGCCGCCCGAGCCGATGGTGATGGCCGAAAGCAGACCCTTTAAACCTGTCTTGGGGCTGAGCATGCCGCCCTTCAAAGATACCGCCGCCATCACCTCGGGAACCCCGGACAAGGGCTCCTCCTTCCGGAAGAACAGATACATAATGCCGCCCACCAGCAGGCCACCGATGGCCGGGATCAGAAAAGCCAGGTAGCGCCACCACCGGCCGATCAGAAATATCTGATGCGGATCGTGGGGAAAGAACAGGCTGTTGGAAAAGATGATCAGGCTGCGGAATGCCACGGCCGTCAGTCCGGTGAGGATTCCCACGCCGACCCCCAAGAGCAATATCCTGGTGGGGCGGCCCATCATAGTCATTCGCTCGACAGCCCTGAGAGCATGTTTTTTAAATTTGGCGATCAAAGAAGTCCTTTTCGATTATATCACTATAGTTTTGCACTTTTTAACAAATTGAACGAGAGAACCCGGCTTGAGCTTTACTAATCAACCCGGGAAAGCTCAAGTAAATGGGGTTTGGGGTGCAGTAGCGATCTAGTGAGAGGCCGAAAGCGACAGCGAAGGCCGTTTAGTTTGACTGCCAAAAAATCGTAAATGCACTATCTACGGCGCTTTTTATGTAGAACGTAAGCCCTGCACCCCAAGAGTTCTTTTGTTACTTTTCTGTCGATACAGAAAAGTAAGGCCGTAAAAGAAATTATGACTGGGCATTAAGGATGGTTTATCAGCCTATTGGCAAGCCTCTTCAAGGAGTGGAATATTATTCCTCTCTCTGCAACTACGCCGGACAGGAACAATAATCAACCCCATTTGAGTATGAACTGGTATTAAGTTTATCCAAAAGTGGGCCTGTAATAACTCTAACGTTACTTTCTTATGACTAAGAAAGTAACCAAAGAAGTCTTTACCGCCCAGCTCCGCGGATAGTAAGGCCTACGCCCCGGCATTCATTGAACCAGAGCCTGCATGGGGCACGTGACACAATGACTGCTTTATCGGAGCTGAAGTTTGAGCCGCTCCACTTAAAGGCGGGGTACCGGGTCGCATCGGCGCTGCTGCCTGGCAAAAGCTGCCGTAAAAAATGTTTTGCCTGCGGGTGCCCTGTTTCGTGGTCAAGACATTTAGGCATCTGGTCATTTGACAACGAGGCAGCGGTGCAGCGACAGTTCTTCCGCCACCGCAGGTAAATCCATATAGGCGGATCCGCCTTTGGCGTGACTTTGTAGCTTTCTCTTCAAAGAGAAAGCGGAGAGAAAGAAAATAGAGAAGAACCAAATTTTGTTCCTGTTAAGGCAATCATATTAAGGAGTTTAAAAATGTGCGCACTTTGGAGGTGGAAGCCAGCCGGCATACTGCCGCTGTCCGGCCCCGTTCTTTCTCCCGGTTTTCCACCAGCAAGGTAAGGCCGATCCCCCGCAACGCCCGGAAGGCGTCCTCATCGGTAGTATCATCTCCGATATAAATTGGGAATGGATTCTTATTATAGAGTTTTTTCAACAACAGCTTGACGGCCCGCCCCTTGTCCCAGGATACATTGGGCCTGAAATCGTACACCTTCCGGCCCGGCTGGCAGAGCAGTCGGGGATATTTCTTTTTCAGTCTGACGATCTGCTCATTCATCAAAGGAATATGTTTGGCGGATAGGTGACGGAAGTGGAGGGCCACCGAAAGCCCCTTGTCCTCGATCAAGGCCCCCGGCAGCTTGCTTTTCAAGCTTCTTAGATCTTTGAGCAGGGCCTTCAGATATGGGATGGCCGCCCTGGCCCGGGGATGGGTGAATTTTATTCCCGGGCCGCTGATCTCCAGGCCGTGGCACCCGGCGTAATATATGCCCCGGACCGGCGCCAATTTTTTCAGCTCGGCCAGCTTCCGCCCGCTGATGATGGCCAGAATTATATCCGGAGACTTTCCCAGTCGTTTAAGCAGATTAAGAGTGCCGGCCGGAAGTCTGGCCATTTCGGGGCGGGGGCGGATGGGGGCCAGGGTTCCGTCGAAATCCAGCATCAGCAGGATCATAGGCAGATCTCCTTTTGGCCGGAGAACCTGGTGGAGAGCATCACCAGCATGTAACGGCGCAGATGGCGGGTGATAAGAAAATTGCCCCGAACGAACTCCTTGCCTGTCTTACCCAGGGCCAAGGCCAGCTCCGGGTTGGCCAGCAGATAGCGGATGGAATAGGCCAGCCCCTCGGTGGAATGGACCAGCAGACCGGTGACATCGTGCAGCACCTGCTGGGTGATGCCTCCCACCGGCCGGCTGATGATGGCCTTCCCCTTCCACAGGGCCTCGGAGACCGTCAGGCCGAAGCCCTCCTTGATGGAATTCTGAACGATGATGGAGGAGCCCCTCACCAGGGCGTTGATCTCCAGATCGGCCCCCGGCGCCAGGTGGAGAATATGAATGTCCGGGCTGCCTTCGGCCTCGGCCTTGACCTCCTCCAGCACCAGCAGGCCCTCGGGATCATCGGTGGCCCCGCCCCCGGCCAGCACCAGCTGGCAGTCCAGCTTTTTATTGACCATCTTAAAGGCTTTGATCAGGCCCACCGGATCCTTCAGGCGGTCGAACCTGGAGATCTGGGTGACGATCGGCCGTTTGCGGTCAATGCCGTATTTTTCGAACACCGAGTCAATGTAGCGGGGATCAAGCTCCTTGTTCTTGTCGGCCAGCGGATCGATGGACGGCGGGATCAGGAACTGGGGAACCGCCAATTTCTGGGAGAAGCTGGGAGACGAGATGACCGCTCCGTCGTACTGCTCCACATAATTTTTAAGGAACTGCCAAAGATCGGATTGGGGAGTGGAGATATCTATATGGCAGCGCCAAATCCAATGGGCGTTTGATTGGGATCTTTTTTCTATCAGGCAGATGGGCTGGGGATCGTGGATGAACACGAAATCGTCCTGCGAAAAATCCATCTCCTCGGCATTTTTACGGTTGTAATCGGTAAACACCTGGAACATCTCCGGGGTTATATTTTCCGCTTTGCCGTGGAGGGCATTGTGAAAAGCCTTGGTGATATTGAAAAAATCGTCGCCCCCCTTGATCACCTCCCATCTGGCAAGTATATCCATTTCGTTGAGCAGCGGCACCATCCGGTGCAGGATCTCCGCCACTCCGCCGCCCACCGAGGTGGAGTTTATATGCTTCATCCGGGCGCCTTTCAGCTGGCGGGCGATGGCCCGCATCTCCTCGATCTCGGGGTCGCCCACCACCTGGCGGTAATCGTCCAGTTTTGCTAAAGCCATGTTACTTCTTCCCTCCCTTGCTGTTATTGTTCTTGGGCCGGAGATCGGGCAGGCCTTCGGATTTTATCTTCTCATCGAAAAAGCGATTCAGGCTGCGGACCGGATAGGATATGGTGTCCATCAGCAGCTCTATCATCTCGGCCGGCAGCTGGACCACTTTTTTCACCAGCTCCCGGGGAGGCACCCCCCGGTATTTTCCCAGGATGATGAACAGATGGGCCCTCAACTGTTCCAGGCTGTACACCGAGATATCCAATTTGGATATCGCATCGGCTATCTCCGGCGCCTCCAGCTGGTCCCGGAGCCAGATGGAAAAATCGTTGTCAAAACGGTGCAGCCTGATCCTGGCCTCGAACAGATGGTAATACAGGGAGCGGCTGGTGATCCTTCCCAGGGCCTGGATGAATTCATCCAGGTTCCCGGCCCTGGTGCCGGTATCCAGGATTATCGAGGTTGACTCGCAAAAATTGAACTGGCTGCCCAGGGGCGCCTGGTTAATTATGGGATCGCTGGCCAGGTGTTCTTCAATTATTTCCGCCAGCCGGATCCGAAAACTCCTGATGTCATCGTACTGGGTGGGATCCACCGCCGCCAGTCTTTCTCCCAGCCCCTTTTCCCGGATCACCTCGCCCACCCAGTATCCGAAATCGTGGATGGGCGGCCGGCCGAAGGTCTGCCACTCGCGATACACCTGATGGCTGTGATGGTAGATGGACGACCCGCTGACCTCTTTGATGCCCTCCAGCAGTTCCTTGATATTGTAGGCCTTGCGATCGGTAATGGTGACCAGGGAGGACGAGGTCATAAAGACGAAGGGATTTTTTGCCTTGTTTCGCATATCATCACCTAACTTATAAAATTACACTCTTACTGCGCTGAGTTCTCTGATCAGGCGGACCGCCCAGAGGAAGATGTTATTCTTAAGCAGATGCTGGCGCATATTCCCCATCCTCTGTTTTCTCTCCTCGGCCGGCATCTCCAGGGCGTATTTGATGGCCCCGGCGGTGCGTTCGATATCGTAGGGGTTGATTATCAGGGCATCCCGCATCTCGCGAACCGCCCCGGTGAACCGGCTCAGGATCAGCACCCCTTCCCCGTCGCTCCGGGAGGCGACGAATTCCTTGGCCACCAGGTTCATGCCGTCATGCAGGGAGGTGACCATACAGAGATCGGCCGCCTGGTAGTACGGGGCGATCTCCTGATGGCTGTGATGCTTCTTCAGAAACAAGATCGGCTTCCAGTCCTTGCCCTTGAACCGCCAATTTATCCTCTCGACCTCCTTCTCCACCTCGGCCACCAGGTCGGAGTAGCGCTTGATGTGGGTCCGGCTGGGGGCCCCCAGCTCCACGAAGGTGAATTTCCCCTGGTATTCGGGATATCTCTCCAGAAAATTCTCCACCGCCAGAAATCTTTCCATCAGGCCCTTGGTATAATCCAGCCGGTCGACCCCCACCCCCATGAACTCGGCCTTGATGCCGTGCTCCTTGAACAGCTCCTCCTTGGAGGGCTGATGTTCGGGAACCCGCTCCATATCCAGCAGGGTAAAGGCTATGCTGATGGGAAAGGGTTTTACCAATGTGGTATGGCCGCCCACCCTGACGGTAAAATTATCCCAGTTGATCTGGGATTCCACGGCCCGGGCCATGGTGTCCAGAAAATTATTGCAGTGAAACTGGGTATGAAACCCTATCAGGTCGGCCCCCTGCATGCCGTACAGCAGTTCCCTCTGCCAGGGGCAGATCCCGAAGGACTCGGAGTTGGGCCAGGGGATGTGCCAGAAGATAGCCACCCGGGCATCGGGTCTTTTCGCTTTCAGCATCTGCGGCAGCAGGGCAAAATGGTAATCCTGAATCAGGATCAGCGGCTCATCCAAACCTTCGATCTCTTTCAGCACAGCATCGGCAAATTTCTGGTTCACCTGCTGGTAGTACTGCCAATCCTCCTTGCGGAATATGGGGCGGGTATGGGCAATATGACACAGCGGCCACAGCCCCTCGTTGGAAAAACCGTAATAAAATCCCTCCTCCTCCTCCTTGGACAGCCACAGCCTTTTCAAATTATACCGGGGGTCATCCGGCGGCACCCGGACCTTGTCGTCCTGGTCAACCACATCCCTATCGGCGTCTCCGGTGCCGGAGGCTATCCAGGTTCCACCGCAGGCCTTGAGGATCGGCTCTATGGCCGTGACCATCCCGCTGGCCGGCATGATCCATTCAATGCCCTTGCCTTTCCTGTTGTGCATGTACGGTTCCCGGTTGGAGACCACCACTAATTGCTTGTCGTCCAGCAGGGTCCGCATCTCCTCCTTAAGCCTCTCCGGGGTCCATACCGATTCTCCCATGGCCCTCAGGCGGGCCTCCTGCTCGGCCGCCTCCCGGGCCTCCAGAATGCTCTCGGCCATATGGGTTACCTCCCGGCCCAAGGGGGAGAAGAAGTCCTGGGAAGGCATCACGGTCTCGGTTGAAGGCTTCTGTTCCCGCAGGCTCTGCATCCATTCCACCATCCGGTTCATCGGAACAAAGATGCTCCATTGGATGACCAGGGTGGTGACCAGGGCCACCGACAGGGCCAGCACCAGTAATCTGATGAAATTGGCCCGCCATATCTCCCCCAGCCTTTTATGGATATAATCCGTATCCTGAAATATGGCCGTGGCCCCCACCAGGCGGCCCTCGTCATGGATGGGCATGATGTGCAGATAGAAATTCTTGGCGCCCGACTTTAACGGATGACCGAAACAGCTGTCCACCCCCATGGCCTGCTTTAGGGGTATCTGGGCGAAAGGCATGTAGGACTCTATGCCCGAGGATATTCCCACCAGGCTGTCCTTGACATTGTAGACGGCCAGCCCCAGTATCCGCTGCTTCTGATTGAACTTTGCCACCACCTGGCTGATCTTCTGGTAATTCTCCTGGGCCAGCTGGCCGGAGATGCTTTCATGCAGGGCCTGGCCCAGCAAATTGGCCCGCTGCTCCAGTTCGATATTCAACCGCTGCCTCTCCTGGTGAACCTGGACCAGGGCAAAGCCCAGCACCACCAGGCTGACGGCGATGAATATGGAAACGATGACGGTGTAATTGAATTTCATCTTACTCTCCTAATAATCCGTTTTCACTCCCGGCATATTCGCATATCATACTTAATAATCCTCAGCCATTATCATATTCTTCCCCGCTTCCTTGGCCTGGTACATCAACCGATCCGCTTTGTTAATCAACAGGTCAACCGATTCCGGAGTCGAAACAAAAGAAGCGATTCCGAAACTAAAGGTAATGGGGAAGCCCCGGGCGGTCATCAGCCCCAGCAGGATACCCTGCAGCTTGCCTATCACTTTGGCGGCCGCCGCCCGGTCGGTCTCCGGAAGCAGAATGCCGAATTCGTCGCCGCCCAACCGGGCCGCCAGATCGGTGTTGCGGATATTGTTGTTTATCTCCTGGCCGATCATCCTCAGTATCTGGTCGCCATGGCTGTGCCCCCACATGTCGTTGAGAGGCTTGAAATCATCCAGATCCAAAAAAGCCAGGGAGATCGGGCGGCCGCTTCTTTTTGCCTGATCTATCGTCAACTGGGAGCGCTCGTAAAGATATCTCCGGTTGGCTATCCCGGTCAGGGGATCGGTCCGGGCAAATTGCACTTCGGTTACCAGCAGATGTTTCAATCGATAAATAATAAAAGCCACCAACAGAAAGAAAACCAACCGGGCCCCGCAATTGATGCAGAGCACCGAGGACTGGGAGATAGGATCGGCCCTGATATATTGCGACAGGCAATAGGAAAGCACGCTGCACAGGCTGGCCACATAGCCGGCTGATCGATTGACATACCAAGCCGACAGGGCGATGGGCATCAGGTAAAAAATAGACAACGGCACTTCTATCCCGGTGTAATAATCAAAGACACCCAATGCGATGATCATAGACAGGGATAACAGTGCAATCGATATTTTGCCCGAATTCCGTATTTTACCAGTCGCCTTCAGCATTACTCCTTAACCATAGCCCTTTTCAATTCCTCCTGCAGGGACAGCAACCCCTCATCCTCTCTAACCTGACCGGTAAATATTCGGTGCAGACCGATCTGCAGGATGTCCGATATCTTGGGGTAATCGGCCCTGACCGGACGGGGCCTGGCAGTTACGAAAGAATTGTAAAAATCCTTATAATGGGGATTAAGCTCCAAAACCTCCGGATCATGATATACCGATCTCCTGGTGGGCAGTCTGCCGCCTTTGAGGGCAAAGTCCTTTTGGCAAGCATAGGAAGTTAGGAATAATACCAGTTCTTTTGCCAAGTCGGGATTCCGGGAGAAACGGCTTACCGCCAGGTTCCAGCCGCCCAGGCAGGAGGAGCTGACCTCCCCTCGGCAGGCCGGCAGCGGAGCCATTCCCACTTTGCCTGCCACCGCGGAACCCTTGGCCGTATCCTGGGAGAGGGCCCAGGCATATGGCCAATTGCGCATGAAGACCGCCTGGCCTGAAGTGAACAACAGCCGGCTCTCTTCTTCTTTATAGGTCAAAACACCCAGAGTAGAGGCATTAATATTAAACATCTCCTTTACGATCCCGGCAGCCATAAGAGCTTCCCGGCTGGTCAACAAAGGCTGGCCGCTATCATCAAACAATTCTCCCCCGCAGCTCCAGAGGATCTCAAGAAAATTGCATACCAGTCCCTCGTACTGCTGGCCCTGCCAGACATATCCGGCCATATCGTATTTCTTGGAGAGAAACGAGGCCTGTTTTATAAGCTCTTCCCAGGTGTCCGGTACTTTCAATCGGTTCTTTTCCAACAGATCCTTGCGGTAATACAGCATCCCGGCATCGGTAAACCAGGGCATGGCCCACAAGGTGTCACGGTAGGTGCATCCGGTCAGCGGGCCCGGCAGAAAGTCATCTTTTTCAGATGAAGCAAGAGCATCCCCCAGAGGCAGCAGCCATCCGGCCCGGGCGAACTCAGCAGGCCAGATGATATCGATGGAATAGACATCTATGGATTTATCGCCCGCCGCCAGATAGGTCACATAGGCATCATGCTGGGCGGTTGAGGATTCCGGCATCTCCAGCAATTTCACCGTTACTCCGGGATGCAGCTTCTGAAACTCCTCGATCATCGCCTGGTGCCGGCCGGTGGGATCCTTTCCCACTGCCCAGGTTATGGTCTTCCCCCCGGGCTTGGCGCAGGACATCATCATCGCCAGGGCGATCAGCGGTAATGCCAGTTTTATCATAGCACGCATGGAAATCCCTTTCAAAAATATCTTAGCTTTTTATGGCCCCGGCCATCAGGCCGGAAACAATTTTCTTTTGCAGCACCAACACCAGTATTACCAAGGGCAGGGTTATCACCGTGGCGGCGGCGAATATGATGCCCCAGGGCATTTCATACAGGCCCGGGAACATGGCGATGCCCACGGTCACAGTCCTCATGCTCTCCCGGGTGTTGAGGGTCAGGGCCAGCAGGAATTCATTCCAGCAGAAGATGAACACCAGGATAGCCGTGGTAAATACGCCGGGGGCAGCCAGCGGCAGAAATACATGCCAGATGGTGCTTCCAAAGCCGGCCCCGTCCAGGGCGGCCGCCTCTTCTAATTCTGGCGGCAGCTGCCGGAAGAAGTTATAAAGCATCCAGACGGCCAGGGGCAGGTTAAACCCGATATAGGGGATTATCAATCCCCAATAGGTATTCAGCAGTCCGGCCCGGCGCAAAATCAGGAACAGCGGGCTAATGGCGGCGATCTGGGGGAGCATGGCCGCCGACAATATGGCCAGCATGAAGGCATTCTTATATCTTAGCCGCATCCTGGCCAGGGCATAGGCGGCCAGGCAGCCGATGGCGATGGACAGCACCGCAGTCGCACTGGAAATAATGAAGCTGTTGGCAATGTATCGCAGGAATGAATAACGTCCCGAGAATACATCCAGATAATTTTTGAAATAAAGGGCACTGGGCCAGCTGCTGCCGGAAGCGATCTCAGCCGGAGACATCAGCGATGTCAGTATCTGCCATATAAAGGGCAGCGCAATCGGGAGCAAAAACAAGATCGCGAAGCCATAGGGCGCTATTTTAGCTACCTTTTTCATAACGCTCTCCTGGCCATCATTCTTACATAGACCAGGCTGAAGGACATCACCAGCAGGAACAAGGCCATGGACATGGCAGATCCGTAACCGAAATCAAGGTGGGAAAAAAGCGTTTTGTAGTTATACAGCGACAGCACCTCGGTGCTGCCGGCCGGGCCGCCCCCGGTCATCACCATTATCAGGTCGAACACTCTGAGGGCGTCTATGGTCCTGAAAAGCAAAGCCAACAGAATGGTGGGCCAAAGCAGGGGAAGGGTGATCATCCTGAATTTCTGGAAAGCTCCCGCCCCGTCGACCTCGGCTGCCTGGTACAGCTCAATCGGAATCATCTGCAGGCCGGCCAGTATTATCAGCGCCACAAAAGGCGCCGTTTTCCAAACTTCGGCCATCACTATGGCGGTCCAGGTCAAGGCCGGATCTGCCAGCCATACTAGCGGCGCGGGTATCAGGCCGACCAAATCCAGCAGCCGGTTGGCCAATCCCAGCCGGTCGTTGAACATCCATCCCCATATCATTGCCGCTATCACGGTGGGCACGGCCCAGGGGATCATCACCACCGCCCTCACCAGCCCCCTTCCCCTGACCAGAGAGTGCATCATCAGGGCCAGGCCGAACCCTACCGATATCTCCAGAGTCAGCGTTACCGACACAAAAAGCATGGTCCGGAAGACCGAAGCGGTGAATCGGTGATCGCCCAGCAGGGCGATATAATTGTTCAGCCCGATAAAATCGCGGATGCCGGTCCCCAGCGAATGCTTGAACAGCGAAAGATAGAAGCAGTATCCCAGAGGAACCAGCAGCACCAGAACTATCACGGCCAAAGCCGGCAGCAACAGCAGATAGGGTAATTTCCTGTTGGCTCCCACCATTTTCTCACACTTTCTGCAATCCCTCCGCACCCAGCGGCGTGGGATAGATGAATACCACCAGATAGGATGACATCACCATGGTAAAGATGGTCACCATCTGTATCATCTGCCAGGTCCGGCCGTCTATATGACCCAGGCCGAACAGGGCGGCAGCAATGATCAGGGCGAACTCGCTGGACTGGGAAAGTCTGATCGCCGCCTCCCGGGAAAAATTTTTCGTCTCCCCTACCACCCGGAATAATATGCCAAAGCTGAACATCTTGATGGCCATCACGGCCAGGGACAGAATCAATGCTGGTATTATTATAGCGCCCGCCTGGCCAAAGTTGAACCGGGCGCCCAGCACGAAGAAAAAGAAAACCAGGAAAAAATCCCGGAACTGTTTCAATCCCTCGGACAGGAACAGGGCCAGCGGCTCCCTGGCCAGGGCCACCCCGGCAATGAAGGCCGCCGCCTCAGGGGAAAACCCTATCAGATGCGCCACCAGGGCCAGTCCCAAACCCCATCCTAAGGCCATCAGGAAAAGAACCTCATGATAGTGCTGAACCCGCCGCAATATTCTTCGCAGCAGAAAATGTTCAAAGGCCAAGGCCGCTGCCGCCAGAACTATCCCCTTCACCAAAAGCAACAGGGGATGGCCGGTGCCGCTTATCAACATCAGCACCCCGACGGCGATGATGTCCTCGGTAATCAGAATGGCTATAACAAAAGCCCCCATCCGTTGGTGATGCAGGGTGGTGGTGGGAATCAGTTTGATCACCAGAATGGTGCTGGTGAAGATCATGGTCAACCCGATAAGCAGACTGGAACTGAAGCCATAGCCGAAAGCCAGCGCTATCAAGGCAACTCCAACCCATATTACCAGGCTCTGGCCCAAGAGGACGACAGTCGCCTGTTTGAACAGCTGCTTCAGCCGCCGGGGATGCAGGACCAGTCCGGCATGGAACAGCAGCAGTATTATCCCCAGCTGGGAGACGGCATTGACGAAGCTTACGTCCCTGACCAGCTTGAAACCCCAGGGCCCGATCAGCGCCCCGCAGACCAGATAACCGATAATCAGCGGCTGCCGGGAGATTATCGCCAGCCACGACAGCACCGCAGAGAACACCACTATCACGCTTATGTCGCTGATGTATTTTTCCATTGCCCTGCTCCAGATGGAGTTGATTTTAACCCAGGGTCAGGCCCATTTTGAAGATCACATACACCCCCAACAGGTACAGCCCGAAAATAACGGCCGCATCCCAACCCACTTTGATCAGCCCTTTCTTTTTGGCCGGAAACAGCAGTCCGGTCAGGGCCACTCCCATCATGGCCAGCGCCAGAAAGGCGGTAAAGATATGGGTGGGCGAGGCATCGGCCATAATGGCCCCATGGTAGAAAACATCGTCGATAAAGATCAGGCTGATATTGAATATGCAGCTGCCGAAGAGGTTCCCCAGGGCCATTCCGGCCTGGCCCATCCGGAGGGCGCTGATGGAGACCACTAATTCCGGGCTGGTGGTGGCCAGGGACATGAATACGGTGCTGACGAAGGAACGGCCCCAGCCCATGACGCCGGCCAGTTCATCAGCCACCATGGGCAGGTACAATCCGGCGGCTACGATCACTGCCGCCGCCAGACAGAACCTGACAACCGCCCCTCTCATGGTGATGTGTGAATACTTGACCTCACCCCGCTGGCTGGGGTTTTCCTTTTCATGCCTGAATATCATCTGCTGGGCCACCAGATAGAATACGAAAATGGCGAAGGAGAACAGGCCCACATCAAACAACGATATCGGCAATATCTGCCGGCTGACGAACAGCCCGATCCCGGATAGCGCCACGGCTATTATGCCCAAGGCGGCGCTCAGGGACTGCTCCCGGCCCACCCTGGCAGATATCGGACCCTCGGTATGCAGGGTGCTGATCACCGCCACCACCACCAGGTTCATCACGCAGGCTCCGTAGATATTCCCCAGGGCCAGATCCGGCTGGCGCACCAAGGCCGAGGAGGAGATGCCCGAGAACAACTCCGGCAGGGAGGTCACCGCGGCCAGCAGCACCACCCCTATCCAACTGCCCGATAGCCCCAGCTTCTCGCCCAAAATATCGCCGTAACGCGACAACTTGGAGCCGGCGAAGACGATCACTGCTACCAGCAATACCAGTTTAAACCAGACAAAAAACATAGTTGAAGCCTTTTGATGTTTTTAATGATTATCCGCCGAACAACCGGTATCAGGTACAATTGGATTGGATGAGAAGCCGGGGAACCGATTTACTGCTTTTCTATTATAAATTCCACCCGGCGGTTCTTTGCCCAACTAGCCTCATCGTGTCCCAATGCCGCCGGACGTTCCTTGCCGTAACTGGTTGTCTTGAACGCTGCTCCGGAGGTCCCCAAGTTTACCAGGTATCCCTTGACGGCATTGGCCCTTTTCTCGCCCAGGGCCAGGTTGTATTCGATGGTTCCCCTTTCGTCGCAATGCCCCTCCAGCCGGATCGTCACACTGGGTTTGCCCCTGAGAGCCACGGATATCACGGAAAGAATTTTTCGGTATTCGTCCTTCAGCTCATATGAATCCAGATCGAAATATACCGTTTTGAATTCCAATTTAGGCTCCGGCTTCTGGACTGGCGGTTCGGGAGCCTTGGCTTCCTGCTGGGCTTGAGCGGTCGTTTCCTTCTGTTCAACCGCCTGTTTCTTGGCGCAGCCCCCGGCAAAAAGCCCCGCAATAATCATGATCGTTGCTAATCTTTTCATATTCACTCCTTATCTATGCGTTGATATGGTTATCAGTTTACGGCATCCCTGCAGTAATTGATCCCGTTGCAAAAGAAACGCCACAGGTGTTCGAATTTACTGATAGGCGGAACATCGTAGCTCCTCAGGGTAAAATCTGTAGCCGCGGTCTGGATCAGCCCGTAATACATCAGACTGGCCTCCTTGATGCCCATCTCCGGGCAGGCCAGCCCTCTGGATCGGGCTTCATTCAGCAGTCCCCCGATACGACTTGTATAGTTGTCTATAACTTTCAGTATTTTTTTTCTCAAAAAATCATCGTTCAGATGGATGCATTCCGAGGTAATAACGAACAGGCCTCCTTTCCTCTTCTCGGTAAAAATAAGATGGGACCTCATGATATCCTTAAGTTTTTTGATGGGGTCGGAATCCCGGACTACCGCCTGGTCAAAAGTCTCCATCATTTTGATCTCCACGTCGTCAATGATGGCCCCCAGGATGTCCCGCTTACTCTTGAAGTGCCGGTATACCGCCGCTTCGGATATCCCGTTCAGGTAGGCGATATTCTTGATGGTAATGGCGTAAACCCCCCGCTCGATCATGAATTTCTGGGCGGTGGCCACGATCTCCTTCCTTCTGGTTTCGGTAGGCTTGCGCCTTTGGGGCTTTGGCATAATAAAACGATCTCTATGTTAGTTAACACTCACTTACATTATATCAAAAGGCTCAAGCCATGTCAACCCCGACAGGAAAGAGCCGCTTTACAGCGGCTCCATCTTACTTGCCCTGATTGCGTCATTTTCCGCCCTTCAGTTTGAAATCACGGAACCACCCGAATCCAGAGGCTTCAAATTGTTTTAAAAAACGGCCATTACCCTGGACCATCAGATCGGCCACATAATGCAATCCGAAATAGCGCTGGACTGGATTGATATACCCCTGTTCCTTTGCTTTGGCGACACAGTTATCGGCAAATCTCTTGCCGCCCACCTTCAGGCATACATTTTGGAATCTTTTCAGGCGATCCGGCGTCAGCTCAATCCTTACATCGGGATACTTATCGTCAAAGGCTTTTAGCAGGGCGGCATCCGTCAGGTCGGAATATCTTTCGTTATGCACCGCTACCGACGGAGGAAGTTTCTTCCTGGACTTGGGCTTGCTCTTGGGATATCCCAGGGTCAAAAGAACGATCGGGAAAACCCCCTTGGGCAGTTTGAACATCTTTTTCAGCCGGGGGAAGAATTCCATCACCGTCCCGATATACACCGAACCCAGGCCCAGTGAATCGGCCGCGGTGCAGATGTTCTGGGCGCAGATGATGGCATCCTGGAAAGATATCCAGAAATGACGGAAGGAATTATTGGCGGTGAAGGGCGCGCCTTCCAGTTTGGCCCAGCGCTCCAAACGCCGCCAGTCGAGGCAGAACAACAGGTTGGCCGGAGCCTGCCCGATAAAAGGCTGGTGGCACATTTCGGCCAGTTTCTTATTGGTTCGGGAGTTTTCTATTTTTATGACCGAATAGGGCTGCAGGTTGCCCCCAGTGGCGGCGTGAGCCCCGGCCCTTAAGATGTGATCCATGGTCCGGGGCGGGATCTTTTTACTGGTGAAATTCCGGCAGCTTCCCCGTTCTATCAGCAGTTTGAGGGTATCGTTGGGATAGCTGCCTTTCGGCACCTGTTTAACGCCGTGGTGGGAAGGCATTTTACTGTCCGCCATATCTTTCTCCCTGTGCTATCTTTTATTTCTTCGGCAATAATTATAGATATCCCCATAGGAGTGGAACAACGCTCCGGCCAGAATGTTTCTCTTCCCGGCTCCGGCATCGTCCCGCTTGAGATAATTATTGATCACCTTTCCCCGGCTGTTCTTTTCCCGGTAGGGGTCTTTCAGGTTCATCCTGATCCGGGTAACCATCCCCGAGCTATAATGAATGATTGTTATCGTCCCGTCCGGAAATATCTCCTCCACCAGGCCCATGTGAGTTATCCGGTCGTAGACCACGTCGGTGGTATTCTTGAAGAACACCGCATCCCCGATATTGGGCTGGTATTCGCGGTAGGCCATGCCTTTATCCTGCAGGCTTAAAAACAGCATTTCGGACAAGGATCGGTTCTTCCTGTGCGATCTGATATCCACCCGGTAGCCCATCAGCCGATATACCCCGATGACGAAACCGGAACAATCATTCTTGAAGCATTTGTTCAAAGAGGCCAGGTTCTTGGTCCCTACCAGACCCTTGGCGCATTCCACGATCTCCTGCCGCCGCTGCATCTCCTCTCGGGGCATCTCCCGGCTCCGGATATAAGGCCCGGCGCAAGACAGCAATAATAAAATCCCGACGGCAAATGATATGAATTTGAAGTATCTCATGTTTTTATTGTAACTTATTTATTGATAGAATACAAGAAAAAAGCCGCCCGGTGGCGGCTGAAAATGATCTATCTTTGATCCAAACCGAGGGCGGACTTAAGCCGGCCCAGAGCGTATTCCTCCAGGGGGAAATGCCATTCATCGGCCAAAAGCTTTTCCAAATATTTACCCGCTGCGGGGTTTGGGGGGAAGATCGATATCAATTTTTTATAAATATCCGGCGTGTATTGATAGACCTTGGCCAGGTCGTCCAGCGGGTACTTGGCTTGGGCGATATCAGTGGGGGTGGCCATGCATTTCTGGGCCATCAGTGGGCAGGTGATGGTATCACGCTGGGTGGAGAACTCGAAGAATTTACGGCACATTGAACAGTAGTATTTCCCGGACGGAACGTCTCCCGTGATCTCCAGTTCGTCGAGTTTGATGGCCTGGCTGATGCTCAAAACATCCTTGAATACCGGAATTACGGCGTTCAGCAGATCGAACAACTTATCCTTATTCCAGATTTTCCCAAGGTCGGTGATTATAAAAGTGACCTCTTCCTCCGTTACCCGCTGGGCTGTTTCACAGCCGCTTACAATAAGGATGAAGCTTTTTACGGTCTGAAGCTTTTCGTTTCTGTATTTTACCCCCCAGTCGTTCAAAAACCCCAGATAGGCGTTAAACAATCCGTCCCCGATCTTGCCAAAGTCGCCGGTGGCCAGGAATGACATTATTTTTTGCGGGATTTTAGGGTAAAAAAGCCCCAGTTTTTCCAGGCAGATGGACGACTCCAGGGGCATTACCTCAATGGGGATGGGGGTATTGATGCACATCTTGGGCATGAAGGGGCACACCGGCTGGTCCATGGTGAACAGCATTTTGCAGGTTAGGCACCAGTAGCGGTGGCTGGGCGAAAGGCTACCCTTGGGAAGGGACGCGACCTTCTGCATCAGTTTTTCCTTGTTATCAAACATAGCTCCTCCGTTTAGATAATGAGAGCGCGCTGATGCCGGCATCTATTGGTCAATCCGTTAAAACAGCTTTTCTTCTATTGACCTTCTTCCGTCCCTGGAGACGTTTCCCATCCAGTCTTTTAAGCTTGGACCCATAACTGGGCTTGGTGGCCACCCGTTTTTTCTCCCTGGCCGATGCTTTAAGGATCAGCGCATTCAGCCGGTCGAGTGCATCCTGTTTGTTGCGTTCCTGGGTGCGGTATTTACGGGCATCAATGATTAAGATGCCCTGGGAATTGATCCGGTTCCCCGCCAGCTTAAAAACTCTTTCCTTTACTGTTTCGGATAACGACCTGGCGCGAACGATATCAAATCTTAACTGGACTGCGGTGGCTACCTTGTTGACATTCTGTCCGCCCGGACCGGAACTGCGGACAAAATGATACACGATATTTACATCGTTGGCTTTGATCTCTGAAGGGCCCATGATCAGATCAATCCCGGTCTTTACGCACCCCGGCAATGCCGGCGAACACCGCCACCAATATGGCAACCTTGAGTGATGTCAGCCAGGAGATGCTTCTTGCGATCAGGCCCTGCTCCACCGCGCCGGGGAACAGGTCAGGGATGGTCCAGGCCCACAATAATTTTACAATGAACAGGGCCACCACCAGGGAAACGACCATCAGCGCCAGGGCACCGGGAAATATTGCCATCAGCCAGTTTTTTTTCATATAAATTTCCTTTTTACATTATTTTATTAAAGATACCACTTAATGAAAATAATTTCAACAAAAATTCAGTCGCCCTTTGACAAGGGCGACTGATAATGGTTAAGTATTATTTAAGAATGGTCATTTTCCGGGTGATCCTTTGATTGCCGGAGACAAGCTGGTACACATAAACCCCGTTAGGCAGGATTCTTCCCTGGTTGTCCTTGCCATCCCAGGGGACAATGTTAGCCCCGGCCGGACTGCGGTCATTGTGAACATTCCGAACCTCCTGGCCCAGAATGTTGAAAACCTTGATGTTTACGTTGCCTTCGGCCGGCAGTGAATATTTGAAAGTGATCTCGCCCCGGCTGGGATTGGGATAGCAGGGGAGCAGCGCCAGTTCTGATCTTTTCACCAAGGACGAAACCACGATATTCACCGGTCCGTAAGGCGTTTTTTCGCCGTTGACATCCACTTCGGTAAGCAGATAATAATAACTGCCACCCTCCGTCAGGCTTTCATCGGCATAGCTGTATTCCTGGGGCTGGTTGGAAGTCAAACTCCCGGGTATCTTGGCCAGCAGTTTGTATTCCTCCTCCGAGTCTTTGGTCCGGGAGATCTCCCAGTGTGAGCAGTAATGCTCGCTCTCGGTTCGCCAGGCAAGAAATGGTTTGTGATTGGAAATCATTCCCGTAAAATAGCTCAGTTCCACAGCTTGAACGGGCGGTTGCCCCGGTATCACATACAAGGTGCAAAACATGGCCTTGCTGAAATCCCCGCCCTTGCCTGCCGCCGGTATCTTGCGGACGGCGATGCCGGAGCGGCTGGTCCCGTTGTTTAAGTAAGTGACCGGATAAGCTGTACCCAGGCTGTCAAAATTGGCCTGGGTGGTGCTGTTCCACATGTCGGCGGCATCGCCGCTGTTGTTGCCGTTGTACAGCTCCGAGGTATAGCTGGCCGAGGTCTGGTCGGTTTCCTCCAATGCCACGCCGTAGGCCCGGGTATTTGAGGCGTTGACTGTATTTGCATTCAGATAGGTGGTGGTGGTATAAGTGCTGTCGATATGATATATAGCCAGGCCGGAGCTGTAAATATACTGATCCCAGGCCACTCCGCTGACCGGGCCGGTGGCAACCGAACGACGGTCCTCAATAAGCCAGAACTGAGAGGTGGCCATGCTGCCAAGCTTGGAAAGCCGGGCCGTGGTATGGTGTGAATCGGACAGGGTAGCGCTGAAAGAAAAACCCTGGTTTTTGGTGATATTTAAGGGCGTTATCCAGCCCAGAAAGCGCTTGCACCAGACGTCCATCTGGACCGGAGTGGCTCCGGTATTGCCGTTGCCGCCCCAGCTTCCGCCGGCCATGATTGACCAATTGCCTATGCCGGGTCCGCCGCTGGCGGTATTATAAAGATCCGGCAGGCCCAGGGCGTGCCCGAACTCATGACAATAAACTCCGGCTCCAATCATCTCGGTGGTGGTATTATTGCCGTCGGCGTAATTGGTGCGCTCTGGATTTATGATATAATCGTTGATGCGAACCGCCGTGCCGGTGTAGGGGCTGATATCCCCGGTGGTGTAGTAGGTAGCCCCTCCGCCAAAACCGGACAGGTAAAAACTGTGCGACCAGATGGCGGCGGCGCCTTCTTCTGCCCCCTTGCCGGCGTGAACCACCCACAGCACATCAACGTAGCCGTCATGGTCCATGTCATAGTTGGGATCGGCAAAATTTATGAAGACATCGGCGTTGGCCAAGACTCTCCTGATGAATTCATATGTGTTCCCGGTGGTGCCCCCGTTTAATCCATCGTTGACCGAGTAATAGGCAACAGTATTGTTGCTGGTGCGCCAATTGTCAACTTTTCCGGAACAACTCATGGCATTGTAGGACATGTCCCGGTAGTAGTTGTTCACCGACTTGACCCCGGTGCCCCGGTTGAACAGCATGGCCTGAAACTGGGCCTGGGTATTGATGGCGGCCAGGTTGGTAAAATAACCCAGTATCACAGGATAACTGCGGCTGCCGGATATCTTAGCATCTTTGGATTTGATGCTCAGTTCTCTTTCCAGGCCCCGCTTTGGGCTGTCCATCCCTTTCAGCCGCATAGCCTTTAGGGCCTCTGGCTCCTTGATCCCCTCCAGTGGCGGCATAGCCCAGGATATATTTGTTAAAGCAAACAAAAGCAGCAACACAGACATCACTGTTTTCATACTTTTCTCCTTAATTATTGAAATTTGGATCATAAATAAAACATTCCTAAGTATATAACTTATGCATATTTTATGCCCATTATTGGATTTTCATAAATTTTAACTTCTTGTATCGCAAGATATTAAAATAATAAACTATTGCTGCTTGGCCTATATTTGTTGTCAAACTTTGCAAGATATAGAATCAAAGAATCGTCGGCCCATAACTACCTGCCAATAAACAATATCCGCGGCAAGCAAAATTTGCATAGTTATGTCCAATTTTGACAAAACTTACCACTTCGGTTCTTCGGTGATCTGGTAGGTCCCCTTGCAATACGGGCAATTAATAAATACCGCACCCTCCTTGACCGCCACCGAGTTCCTGTCTAACGGTGCCCCGCACTGCTGGCATTTCATCTCCTCGGGCTTGACCGAGCCGGAGAGGTCTATCTTCTGGGTGATCTCAATCTTTTGTTTGGGCTCGTTGCGTTTGGCCATCACCGCCGCAAATATTCCCACCCCTATCAGAACCAGACCGGTGATGATGCGACCCCCAGGGTTGGGGGTGTACTCGGCCCGGGCGGACATCAGAAACAATATTCCAAAGAATATCAATATTCCGGCTATGATATAAACCGCCAGCGACTTCCCGGTGGTAGCCATATAACCTCCTTAAAATCAGGGATTGATAATTTTTAGGCTTTTCCAATTATGGTCAGGACCAGAAGAGTAAGGGTGACCGCAACGATGCCGGCCACGGTGATGACCGCCACGGCATTGTATATTTTTTCGTTGATATGCTCCCCCATCATATCCTGGTTTAAAAAATGGGATGCGTGTTTCATAAATTCATCAGATCCTTCAGCATTTCCTGGGATATGGACAGCTTTATCAGTTTCATCTGATCGTCAAACTGCTCCACCAGGTCCCACATGATAATATTCTCCATTATCTTGACATTCATCATTCGGGCCACCCTCTCCAGCCGGCGTCCGGCCCCCAAACGGTAAAGCAGGCCTTTGATGCCTACTTCCACGCCCACCAGCACCAAGGCTTCGCCCGCCGCCCGGAGCTTGACGTCGTTGACCAGCAGCAGCCGGCGGCCATCGTTGTCCACTATCTGCTGGTCCATCACATGGCGTTTGAACAACAGTTCGCCTTTCTCCAGCTTGCCCGGTTTGATCTCGCTGTAGGCTATTTTTAAAACAATCCTATCGTCATCAACCGTATTCACCGCTTTCCAGGGGATGATGGCCTCGAATTTGGCCGTCCCCAGCAGGCTGACCCGTATCTTTACCAACACCGCCACCGACGATACCCAGGGAAACTCCTCGCCCATCATTACCGCCAGGTCGGCCACCTTGCCGATCTTGACTCCGTCCCGGTCTATCACCGGAAGGCCCAGATAGTCCTTGGTAAAACTGGTGGCTCCCTCGGAGATGGTGATATGTTTTTTATGACTGTCGGTCAAAGGAACTCTCCTGATATCAATATTATTAATGGGGGCATTGAATAGTTTACATATTTAGTGCAGCCTTCGAGGAATGAATGCTTGGTATGATTTTTTCGCTAAAGTGTCATGCCTGCGAAAGCAGGCATCCAGGCATTTTTCTGGATTCCCGCTTCTGCGGGAATGACGTGTTCATTTCTCGCAATGTTTACAAACCAAAATATATGTAAACGATATGCCGCTCGGATTAATAATATTAACCGGTGATCGAATTAAGAAGACGCTTCAGTTCCATAAAAAAGCGAACGGCTTCGGGGTCCTGATGCCCCTTGGTCCAGAGATATTTGGCCAGTCCGATCTGGGCATAGGCATAGTATCCCAGGGCCATCTGTCCGATGGCCACATACCCGGTGGCGAACTGGCCCAGCCCGAACAGCAGGCCGATGGCGAACTGGGCCACCGCCGTTATACCGAAGATGAACTGCCCCAGGCCGAACAGAACTCCCACCCCGAACTGGGCGATGGTGATAAGTCCGATGCCGAACTGGCCGATGGCTATCCAGCCCCTGGCCACCCGCAACTTGTTGTTCTTATCCAACCCCACCGCAATATGCACCAATGGCCAGCCGTAATAGCTGGTCTGGCTTTTCCACTCGAAGCCCCAGCCGTTCCATTCCTTTTTAGCCGGATAGGGCGCCCCGCAATGAGGGCAGGCCTTGGCGTTGGGGCTGACCGTCTTTTGGCACTCCCGGCAGGGAGTCAGATTATTCGAGTTCCGGGCCATTGCCTTATTCCGCCGATTGGGTCTCAGAAGAAGTCTCTTTGCCGGTCATGTCCATCGCCGGCTGCAGCTCCTCCCGGGCCTCCTCGATAAGCTGGCGGATCTTGGGAGCCATGGATTGCTCTTCGATCTGATAGCCGGCCAGGATCTGGGATAATATCCTGATCTGTTCCTGCGGCCCCAGCCGCTTGTTGATGATTATCCGCTGACTGTCCTTGACCCGGCACCAACCGCCCCGGCCGTCGAATTCGTCGAATTTGATGTTAAGGCCCAGTTTTTCGGCCAGCAGGGCCATTTCTTCGATGATCTGTTTTTGTCGCATGATGATTTATATAGATTATTTAATTATATTCATGTTTAATAACATTTTGCCGTTGACAATTTTGTCATTTAGCGTATTTTTATTATTTAATATTTTTATTGGATTCTTTTCCCATCTTCATCATAATTAAAACACCTTACATAATCACCAGCATTCCATAAAATATCGAAAGTTGTTTTCAATAACGACGCACATTCAGTAATATCTGTTGGCCCCTTATCCATTATTAATTCGGGCAATAGTAAATCATTGGAATCAAAAGCAACGTCAGTGTTTAAATAATCATTGCCCGCATTTATCTTATATTCTTTCACGCCCAACAAAGACAAAAATACAATCACCGGATAAGTTATACCAAGATAATTATAAAGCGATGTTACCTTATACAAGCTATCAATTACCCTTCTCTCAAGCCATTTTATATCAATTTTCTTATCAACGCTGGCAAAAATAGTTTTATTGTCACAATACTCAATTTTCCCATCCCTAAATAATTGAATATAGGTACAACCATTCCTATCTTTATCATATATCAATCTTCCATCTATGTTCATTCGATAACTACCGACACCACTTGCTAATGGAGTAAGTACACAATGGTCACGTATTTCTTTTTTTGTAAAATCTATCACAACATTTGAAAATAAAGGTATTATGTGTAAAAAAATATTGGGTGTTCCATTTAAATCTATAGGTCGTAAATAACTATCCTTATGAACACCATTAATACGTTCGTTTCTGAATAATCTTGCATTTTCATAGGCGTTTGCTGTCTTCATATACGCCTGTCCGATTTCAAAAACATCCATTGGTTGATTACCAGCTGTATGTCTAGTGTAAAAAGGTGATCTTTTTTTAAAAGTAATCATATGTGGCGCAAATGGGCTTTGCGGTATCCTGACAATAACGATAGATTTATTAGCATTATATCTGATTTCTTCAAATTCTATCCCTTGTATACGGGGGGATATGCCATCATTTATTTTACTTTGATATTTTAATCTAACTTTATCCCAGTTTTCAATTTCAATTCCTTTGATACTTTTTGGGATACCTGTGGGTTGACCTTTAGCGTCTTTTTCTTCTTCGATGCCATAAATAACTACACCACCTGTGCAATTTGCCATTGAAGATATATCTGCTAAAAAATTATTTGTACCATCATCATTGTTTTCGGGAAATGCTTCCTTATAATCAAGTATTCTGTCTTCCATTACACCATCTTCAATAAGACGGTTAATATCTTCTACCTTCTTTAATTCATTATTAATCATATCAAATCTCTTTCCTCTAACACCTCGGCCTCGAACACGAACAACTTCGTCTCCTTATCCTTCCAGGCATTGGCCGGCAGGCCGGCCTTGTGCAGACACAGATATGACAAGGTCTCCTCCCGGTTCCAGCCTTCCTCCGGGGCCACCTGCGGTAAAAACACCCCGCTGCGTCCGCCTTGCTGAACAATTATCCCGTGCTTGCCGACTATAAATTCATCGGGCGAACCTATCTGTCTCTTGGGCGTCAGCACCGATATCTCATATTCCAATTTTGATAATTCCTTTTCAGTGACGGCCGGGAAACGGGGATCCCCGGTGGCCGCCGCCACCGCCATCTCCGCCACCGCCTGATACAGGGGCCTTATTCCTTCGATATAGCCTATGCAGCCCCTTAAATTGCCGGCTTCTTTCAGGGTAACGAAAACACCCCGCAGTTCGGCCAGCCTGGCCGTCAACGGTTTGGATTTTGGTATATCCTGCCCCTTTACCGCCGCTTCGATGGATGCGTGAGCGATCCGGAATAATTCCTTCTTCTCTTCAATGGTCAATTTATCGCTTTCCGTTGCCTTTGCCTCTGTTTTTTTATCTTTGATCTTTTCTTTTTTATTTTTTGTATCATAGAGCCCCGCCGCCAGATAGCCCACCACCTGGCCTTTGTCCCCGGTTACATCACCGGAGGTCCGGTAGTCATAGACCACGGATTTATCCGCCCCCAGATAGCGGCAGGCCAGCATCACCGTCACCACCGGGCCGCCCCCGCAGGCCTCACATTTTTCAAAGGCCAGGTTGCCGGCCAGTTTTTCCGGGTCATATTTCCTCACGGCGTCCACCACCAATTTATCGAGTTTTTTCGCCTCGGCATGGGAATGGTAGTGCGACAGGTCGCTGGAGGCCAGCAGCAGGACGTCGTCCCGCCCCTTGACCGCCCCGGCTATGGCCTGAGCCAGACGGTCACAAGATGCCAGGGATTGATCGTAGAGCATTATGGGCACGATCCTGAATCCCGGCTTCAGCACCGACTGCAGGAATGGAAGCTGTATCTCCAGTGAATGCTCCTTGGCATGGGCCCCGGGGTTGTCATGAATGTATTTCGGATCCTGGGAAATTATTTCTTCGGCCAACTCGGAATCGATCTCGGCTTTTCCCAGCGGCGTCTCCCAAGCGCCGAAACCGTAGACTGCTGCACCCTCAAAATAGGCGCTATGGCTGGGCCCTACCATAATGACAGTGGAGATATTTTCCGGACTGATGTTCTTGTATGCATAGGCCGCCGTCGGACCGGAATACATATACCCGGCATGAGGAACGATGATGCCCGTCAACAGTTCGTCGCTTTCGGTCCTCTTTGCCGCATCAAGATATTTTTTTATCTGAGCCGATAAGGTATCGGCATCCCCCGGATACCAGCTTCCGGCAATGATGGATCTTCTTATACTCATTGCTTGTCCCTCCTTATCCGGCTGAGCGCTACAGAACCCCAGCCATAAAAAGTTCAACACCAATGGCAGGCATATATATTTCATGATTCACAAAAAGCAAGGGTAATATATTCGTGAAAATCTCACCCGATCCGTGTTATCCGTGTGCAATTATGCCCTATCGGCAAATTTCGGATAGTCCATTCCAAACCGCCATTTGTGGTAGAACTTCAGGGCCAGAAATGTGGCGATCAGTATCGGGATGAACACCGGGAACAGTATGCCGGAAAGGACGACCAGCATCAGCGAGCCGGCCTGGTAGGACAGCATGGTCCAGCGCATATTGGCCGAGAGCACGGCCATCACGAACAATGGCAGGGCCGCACCGGACGCCGCTAGGCAGAGATAATCCTTAAAATGGATCGACAGCAGCAGGCTGGACAGCATCATGGTCAGCGCCAGCCAGCGGGTGGCTTTGATGCCCATAAAGACCCCGGTTGTGATGTTGCCGGTGGCCTGGTCCGAATTGTGATCCGGGATGGTGGTGTTCAGGTATACCGCCGAGACCGCCAGCACATAGGGGACGGAGAACAACCATATATTGGTATTGTCCCTGCCGGCAGAGATCCAGCCGGCGGCAAAGGCCAGCAGGCCGTACCCCAAGCCGTTGGCCAGCATATCCAGAAAGGGCTTGGCCTTGAACTTGAACGGCGGCACCGAATACAGCAGGCCTAAAATGCCTGATAGCATGATGACGATCCCGAATAAAACGGAGAATTTCCAGAAACCAATGACTATAGCCGCCAGGAAAAGGGCTGCGGCTTCGATGATGATGGCTTTTTTGTTTACGTAGCCCTCAGCCACCAGAAATAATTTCTTATTGAGTCGGTCGGTCTCCACATCGAATATCTGGTTGACTATATAGACCGCCCCCATCAGGCCGCTGTATATCAGCACAGCCAGCCAGAATTCTTTGGGCAAGACAAGGATAATTGATAGCTGCCCCTGACCCCGGGCATAGCCCACCAAAAGCATGGTCCAGGCCGGGATCAAAAGGATCGGCCGCAATACAAAAAAATAATCCAGGATATTTGATTTTTTATTTATCATCTTTTATTTTTTTATCACCAGACTATCCGGAGAGGTGCCGTCCACCCGGACCATCCTCACCTTAGCGGTGCTGTCGCTGATCTCTATCTGGCAGTAATGCAGGCTGGACTCGGCATGAAAAGTGGAATCGCCGGGATTGACCTCGTACAGCGGCGCCCCGCCCCCTCCGGTGATTATGTAGTTGACCCCGGCCTGCCGCTGCCTTTCGTAAAAATGCTCGTGCCCGCAGAAGACCATGTCCACCTGGTTATGGCGGAACAGCGGCTCCAGATTCTCCAGTATCTTTTTGTCGCTGCCCCGCTTGCCGGAGGAGAATGTCTGGCGGTGCTGGATAACGAACAGCCATTTGTATTTGGGCCGGGAGTTTTTAAGCTCGGCCTCAACCCATTGGTATTGCAAACTGCCTGGCGAGAAATCCTCCTCGGTGTTGAGCATAACGAAATGGGCGTTCAGATAATCGAAGGAGTACCACTGTTCATTGCCCGGCAGGGCGAATAGTTTAAGGTAATTATCGGCCGTCCTCTCGTGGTTGCCGATCACTGTCAGCAGGGGAATGAAAGAGGAAAAAGACCGACTGGCGTCGAAGAACTCCTGCCACTGGTCCCAGATCCGTCCGTCCTGGATGTAATCGCCGGTATGAATAAGGAACTCGGGATTATATTGGGTTATGGCAGCGATCACCTTTTTGTGCTGCTCCGGGAAGGTTCGGGTGTCGCCGTAGATGACAAAATTGAAATCCCGCATCTCCCGGGGTGCGGTCTTAAAACTGCAGACCGGGGCGACCACGTTCAGCAGTTGGTAGTAGTAGCGGGTGTCGGGTTTAAGATCCTTTATCCTCAGGTGGTGCAGAGTCCCGGCCTGGTCGTCCCGCAAGATGCGGTTTATCTTGCCCTTGGGCCCGTAGGCCAGTTTTCCGGAAACAGGAATATTGGTCTCCCAGCTTATGGTCATGGTGGTCTGGGGGTCGCCATCCCAGGATAGGTAGGGGCCTTTTTTGATCTCGGGCTTGTGTTGTTTCCCGAACGATCCGGCCAGGGCTAACACAGAGAAAGCCATTAAGAGAGCCATAATTGCTGTTGCTTTTTTCATCTTTATCCCTTTAATGTTTTATATAATTCACTTAATTAATGATTATAGCAATGTCGTTTTATTATGTCAAGCAAAGGATTTACAGTATTACAGACTATTAAAGATATTGACTAAACATCTGACTATATGTTATCATTACCATACTTTGTGGGCCCTTAGCTCAACGGTTAGAGCAGCGGACTCATAATCCGTTGGTTCCGGGTTCAAATCCCAGAGGGCCCACCAGAAATATTCGAGGGACGATCATTTGATCGTCCCTTTGTTATTTTCATTCAAAACCGGTCTCCGCTTTCTCTTATAATGGCTCTTCTCTGCTCCGCTTTTAATACTTCGACCGGCTCAATAACATTAGTAGGGGGAAGGGGGAGATCAATGGGACTGGGGAATTTCTTATCACAGGGACAGATAAAACCAACAAACACAAACCGATCATTTTGCCTGCCAAAATGATCGGGCGGGGTATGGGGGCGGTCGGCGGCATCGGGCAAGGGCAGAGTGATAAAAATAATGTTAAATACTTTTATTCGTATTTCTTTTGATAGACATTAGCTGGAACGCCCCCAGGACTTCTCTTTGTTACTTTCTCTTGGTCACAAGAGAAAGTAAGGCACGTTTTGGGGAATTATGCTGTTCTTTTTCTTTTTTGTCCCGCACCTCTCCCCTACCCCTCTCCTAAAGCATTAGGAGAGGGAAGGGTGAGGTCAAAAGCTCGTCGCTAAACCTCTGCTTGGAAGCCTTTTTAATGATGGCCTCCCCGCCTTGGCGGGGTTAACGGCCTTCTTTATTCAGCAGCAGAGCTAATGCGACTTTTAGCAGGCAAAGACATTATAGCCCACCGAGACCCCGCCATCCCTCCTACGCTCTGCTTCGGCGGACAGGCAGTGGAGCGGCATTGCTGCAGCTCCGAAAAAGCATTCAGCGTGTTACTGGCTTATAGCCGGTTCTGGTCCGATGAATGCCGGAGCGAACGCCACACACACCGCGCAACTGGGCGGAAAAGGCTCTTTTGTTACTTTTCTGGCCCACAGAAAAGTAAAATAAAACGGCTGTCCCTTTCTACCAACTTTCTCTTTGAAGAGAAAGTTGCAAAGAGAACCTGTCGCTATACCTCTGCCCGGAAGCCTTTTTAATGATGGCCTCCCCGCCTTGGCGGGGTTAACGGCCTTCTCTGTTCAGCAGCAGAGCTAATGCGACACCCACATAAAGTGCTGATTGGAGTTGATGGGCAAGGTGAAGGTGAAATGCAAGAAGGAATTGCAGGCCGTGGCCGATGAAGTGGCGGATCAGCCGTCGCCGGGGTAATATATTATCTATTAGCTAATTCAATTAATATTTTCTTTAATAAATCATAGCCTTTTAGATTTTTTATTTCCGGCAATTTATCTACCTTTTTTATAATTTCTTTTACTTCTTTTGGCTCTTCCGGAATTGTGCTATAAATAATTCTTGCACACTCTGAATCTGGCAAGCTGATAACGGCCTTAATGAAATCTTTCTCTGGGTTTTGCCAATATTTTGCAAGAACATCAATAAACACCTCCCCTAGTTCAGCATTGTTTTTATTAATCAGCGTCATTTTTATTATATATGTAACATTTAATTTCCCTTTCATAATTATACCAATGAATGTATTTAAAAGATGTTCATCTTCTTGCGTTTCCGGGAATGACTTTGCTTTGCTTTCAATTTTATTATTTTCATTTAATTCATAATACTTTATAACAGAATCAATATTATTTGATGTACTGTGTGCCATTGTAAAATTTTCAAGATTGTATTTTAAAGCACAATATATTGTTGAATCTTGTATAGTTTGCGTATTCCTTTTAATATCCACTTTTGTATTATTATTTTCTTCTATTTTACCGCACGAATAAAATATTGTTGCGATGATTACGAATATTATTGTATTTCTCATATAACCCCCAATAATTAATATTTTAAATCTCTCTCCCGCCGATGAACGTCCTCTCCACTTTTATCTTATGGATCTCCTCGGGCTTCACCTTAAAGATATCCTCCGACAGGCATATGAAATCAGCCGCCTTGCCCGGCTCCAGCGTTCCCTTCCAGGCCTCATCTCCCGAAGCGTAGGCCGCATCCACCGTATAGGCCTTTATCGCATTCCATAATGAAACCCTTTGTTCCGGATGGAATGACGGCCGGTCGGCCGGGATCCTCTGCCGGGTAACGGCTGCCTGTATGGCCCAAAACGGGTTGGGCTTCTCTATGGGACAGTCCGAGCCGAAGACCATCCTGGCCTTGCTCTTGGACAGATCTCCGAACGGGTAGGCATAAGCCCCCCGCGCACCCCAGTATCTTTCTATGAGGTCAAGGTCGGACGGGCAGTGGATGGGCTGCACCGAGGCGATGATGTTCAACTCATTGAACCGGGCGATGTCATCGGGATGAACCAGCTGACAATGCTCTATGCGATGCCGCAAACTTTTTCCGAAACTTTTAGCCTTCTGGAAGGTATCCAAAGCCAGGCGATTCCCGGCATCGCCGATGGCATGAATGGCGCAGGCCAGCCCATTCTTCGAAGCCTTGCTTACCAGGGCCAGCAATTCCCCGGGTGGCACGGTGTTCATGCCCAATGTGGCGCTGTTGCGGTATGGCTCCAGCATCAGGGCGGTCTGGGAGCCCAGCGAGCCGTCCGCGAAAAGTTTTACTCCCCCGATCTTCAAATTCTTATCCCCGAAGCCGCTTTTTATACCGGCCGAGATCAGTCCGTCCAGGGCCTTGATATTATGGTAAAGCGTTCCCCTTAAGAATAATTTATTCTGCCTTGATAAAAACTGCAGAACATTGAATTCCTCGACCCCCTCCATGGTATGGAACCCAGTCAGGCCCATTTTGGCGAACATCTTCTGGCCCAGGATCACAGCCTTGGAATATTCCTCCTCGGAGGCTTTGGGAGCCAGGCGATAGTAGTGATTGGCCGCCTCCTCCCGCAGTAGGCCGCTGGGCCTGCCTTTGGCGTCGCGCTCTATGGCGCCACCGGAAACATCCGGCGTTTGGGAGTGGATGTCCAGGGCCACCATGGCTGACGAATTCAGCCAGATGGTGTGCCAGTCCTTGCTCCACAGCATGACAGGATTGTTGATGGACACCGTGTCCAGATCCTGTGCGGACGGCAGACGGTCGTCGGTCCAGATATTTTTGTTCCAGCCGCCTCCCAATATCCACTGTCCGGGCGGTTTACCGGAGACATATCTGGCCACCACCTGCAGACATTCTTTGATGGACCGGATACCGTCCAGATCGGGCCGGGAAGCCAATAGCGAGTAGTTGCAGAAATGGGTATGACAGTCGGTGAAGCCCGGCAGGACCACTTTTCCCTTAAGGTCGATGACCTCCGGCCCCTGGGCCTTGTATTTGCCGAGTACCTGGCTGTTCCCGCCGACATCGAGGATCATACCGCCCTTTGAGTCGCAGGCCAGGGCCTTGGCCCTCTGCCGGCCTTTCATGGTATGGATGTCGGCATTTATTATTACCGTGATGCTTTTTTTCATCTATTCGCCTTTCGCATGGTAATATTCCCAGCGATCCAGCAGCCTCCGCAGTTCCTGCTTGTTGGCATCGAATTCGTTCATCAGTTCCTTCATTTTCTCGCCGTTCTTGTAGATATCGGGATCGGCCAGGCCCCCGGAGGGCAACTCCAACTGCCTCTGCCGGGCCTCTAATTTTGCGATGCGATGCTCCAACTCGGAGATCAACCTCTGGCGCTTGCGTTCCCCGGCCGCCTCCTGGGCCTTGCGCCGCTTGGCCTCCTGCCAGTCTACCTTTTCCTCGCTGGCCGGATCGGGCTTGGGAGCATTGCCGGCGGCCTGGGTAGATTGGCGGTCCAGCTCCTTTTTATACAGATATTCGGAATAATTTCCGGGATACACCTTTATCGCCTGGTCGGCCACCTCGATGATGGTGTCCACCACCTGGTCAATGATATAGCGGTCGTGGGTCACCAGCACCACCGTCCCCTTGAACTCTTTTAAGGCCTGCTCCAGCACCTCCTTGCCCTTGAGGTCCAGGTGATTGGTGGGCTCGTCCATTATCAATAGATTGGCCGGCAGCAGCAATGTGCAGCACAGGGCCAGCCGGGCCTTCTCCCCGCCGGACAGCACTTTTACCGGCTTGAAGACATCGTCCCCGGAGAATAAAAATGCGCCCAGGATGGTCCGCACCCGGCCCGGTGTTTCGGTCGGGATCACCGACTCCACCTGTTCCATCACCGTCTTACCGGGATCCAGCATCTCGGCGGTATGCTGGGCAAAATAAGCGATGCTGACATTGGGGGATAAATTTTTCTGCCCCAGCGTAACATCCTCCACCCCGGCCATCATCTTAAGCAGGGTGGTCTTGCCGGCCCCGTTGACGCCCAACAGGCCCACCTTGTGGCCCTTCTCCACCAGGAAGTCAATATTTTTGAGCACCACCTTGTCGCCGTAGCATTTTGTCACGTTGGACAGTTCCAACATCCGCCGCCCGCAGTGGGGCGCCTCCGGCAGTCCCAACCTGAAGCTGCGCCTGCTCTGCGGTATTTCTATCCTCTCCGCCAGCAGCCTTCCCAGCATCTTCTCCCGGCTGTGCACCATAGCCCGCTTGATGAAATTGCCCCTCCAGCGGGCGATGAATTCCCGGATATGTTCTATCTCCTTGGCCTGCTCCTCTTTTTGTTTGACCAGCAACTCCCGGCGCTTCTCCTTCTCCTCCAGGTAGCCCGAATAATTGGTATGATAGAGTGAAAAGCGCCCCAGGTCCAGCTCGTATATCTTTTTTATGGTCCGGTCGATGAAATAGCGATCATGGGAGATAACCACCATCGAGCCTTTAAAGCTTTTCAGGTAGCCCTCCAGAAAGTCCATGGACTCGATGTCCAGATGGTTGGTGGGCTCGTCCAGGAACAGGTAGGATGGTTCCTCCAATAAAAGCTTGGCCAGGGCCAGGCGCATCTTCCAGCCCCCGGAGAAATTCTCCACCGGCTGATCCAGGTCGGCCGGGCCGAAGCCCAGCCCCTGCAGCACCGATCGGGCCCGGGTCTCCAGCAGGTAGCCGTCGAATCCTTCGAACATATGGTGCAGTTCGCCGTAGCGTTCCACCACCGGGGCCAGTTCGGGATCATCCTGATCCATGGTGGACATCAGACTGGAGAGCTGGTCTATCTCCTCCTGGATGGAACGCTGGTCGGCAAAGACCGACATCGCCTCTTCCAGAACGGACCGGCCGGCCAGCACCACTTCCTCCTGGGGCAGATATCCGGTGCGCATGCCGTTGGAACAGGACCGTTGGCCCTGGGTGGGAGTCATCAACCCCAGGGCCACCTTGAACAGGGTGGTCTTGCCCGCCCCATTGGGGCCGACCAGGGCAATCCTCTCGTTAAGGCCGATATTCCATCCCAAATTCTTGAAAAGGGTCTTATCGCCAAAGGATACGTTTATGTTGGAAAGCTGGATCATGGCGTTAAGTTTACCATAAAATACCCGGCGATTGCAAAGGGCTTGACTTTTTGCCGTTCAGGGTAGATAATTGGGTTGATAATCAAAGGAACGAGCATGAAAAGTTTTAAAATTTCCCTGTTGATAATTTCGGCACAACTATTCTCTGCCGGGTTTATTTTCGCCGGGACCGTCCCGCCGGACTCCACCATTTTCCCGGGGCAGACCGGCGCCACCTTAAGAAACTCGCTGATCTCGTCCTATAAATCGACCTCCAATCTGGGCTACGACGTCGGACGGGATGTTATGTATGGGGAAATCGACAAGCTGAATGACAGCCTGGAATGCGTTTATAGTGGATATAAGATATACATGGATCCCAACCAGGATCCCAGCACCTGGGCTTACGATCATGATATCAACTGCGAACATACCTGGCCCCAGAGCCGGCTGTCGTCCAGCACTGCCGTCTCCGACCTTCACCACCTCTTTCCCACCGAGGTCCAGGTCAACGGAGACCGGGGTAATTATCCCTTCGGTGACATCGTGGACAACCAGGCTAATTATTGGTACCGGAACAACGTGCGCACCTCTACCGTGCCGTCCTCCAATATTGACGAGTATGCCGAGTGTCTTTCCGGCGTAAAATTCGAGCCCCGGGAGAAACAAAAAGGCAACACCGCTAGGGCCATGTATTATATCCTGACCTTCTGGCAGCTGGGCGACACCAACGATTCCTGGTGGACCGGCCAGCGGGATGTTCTGTACGCCTGGCATGTCAACGACCCGGCCGATGCCCGGGAGATAGCCCGTACCAAGAAGATAGCCACCTACCAGCAGAACAAGGTCAATCCCTACGTGTTGGACAGTACTTTGATACGCCGGGCTTATTTTCCATCCCTGGGAGTAACGGGCAAGCCTCAGATCAATATAGCCGATAGAAATAAGTTGTACCAGAACAATCCGAACCCCTTCAGGGATAAGACCGTCATAAGTTATTCCCTTGCTTCGCCGGGTCAGGCCCGGATCGAGATTTACAACCTGCTGGGACAGGCGGTGAGGATGATCGAAGTCAATAAACCTGCTTCGGGCAGATATGAATTGGAATGGAACGGTGCCGATCAGGCCGGCAGAATGCTTCCGCCGGGAGTATATTTTTACCGGCTCTCGGTTAACGACAAAACGATTGACTTAAAGAGAATGATAATGTTGAAATGACAAAAGGGCCGGATTTCCGGCCCTTTTCGTTTTATCTGTTCAATTAAAAGAGATCCCTGCGGGACAACATTCTTTTAATGCCCGACTGGACCACATCCAGCTCGGCCGAGGCGCAGGTCCTGTCCAGCCCCCTGACCCCGTAGAAATTCTTATTCAGAGGGCGCCAGAACTCCGGCTCGCTCCGGCCGAAGATGGCGAAGGTGGGGGTGCCCACCGCCGCCGAAAGGTGCATCACCCCGGTGTCGTTGCAGACCATCAGCCTCAGCGGTTTCATCACCGAGATCAACTGGCGAATATTAAGCCCGGACAGCGTCTTGACCTCGCTCTTCACCAGCCCAAAAAATCTCTCCCCCAACTCATCCTCCCCCGGACCCCAAAACACCGTCACCTGAAACCCGAAATCCTTGATCAGCCAGTCGGCCAGGGCCGCGTAATTCTGATGCGGCCAGCGGTTGCAGACATTATAGGCTCCCAGGTGGATGCCAACCGTCCGCTCCGGCATGATATGATTATTGTAAAGGATGTCCCGGCCCTGCTCCTCCTCCTGGGGCGATAGGGCGCACCTCTCTCCCATATCTTTAGTCCTGATGTTAAGATATTCCAGGATATTCAGATTGCGGCGGGTCTCGTGAACCCGCTCTCCGGAGCCGGGAGCCAGCAGGTTATAAAACAAGTTAGGCCGGACCCCTGGGAATGGATTTTCGACCGAGCCCAAAATATATTTGGCCCCGGTAAGACGAGCCAAAATATCGCTGGACAGCGAATGGGATATGGTATTGAGCACCACCGCCAGATCGCAGCCCTGCCTTAATCCCTTCCACAGCCTCCACAGTTTGGCCGGAGAGGCCTGATACAGTTTTTCCGGAAAGATCAGTATCTGGTCAATATCGGAATTATTCTCCAGCACCCGATAGGTATACTGCCGGGCCACCACAGTGATATGGGCTTTGGGCAGGGACTGCCGGATGGCCCTGAAGGCCGGTGTGGACAACAGCAGGTCGCCCAGCTGGTCATGCTGGCGGATCACTATCACCCGTTCGATCAGCGACAGGTCCACCTCCCGGGGTTGGTAGCAGCGGTCCGACAGCAGCTTTCCCAAGATCCTCAGAAGGGCCGTCTTGAAATATTTCTCAAGGGATGGCAGCCTCATATCGCTATTGGCTGGCCTCCTATTTGTTGAATTGGATATTGTACAGTTTCCAGTAAAGGCCCCGGCCTTCCAGTAATTCCTGGTGCTTGCCCATCTCCGCGATCTTTCCCTGATCCAGCACTACTATCCGGTCGGCCCGCTGGACGGTGGATAGGCGGTGGGCGATGACGATGGCGGTGCGGTTGGACATCAGGCGGTCGATGGCCTGCTGCACCAGCACCTCCGAATGGGCGTCCAGGGCCGAGGTGGCCTCGTCGAATATCAGGATGGGCGGGTTCTTCAGGATGGCCCGGGCGATGGATATCCGCTGGCGTTCCCCGCCCGACAGTCTGATCCCCCTCTCCCCGATTACGGTCTGGTAGCCCTCCGGCATCTGGGATACGAACTGATGGGCGTTGGCGGCCCGGGCGGCCTCCTCCACCTGCTGTTGGGTGGCATCCCGCTTGCCGTAGGCGATATTGTTGAATATGGTGTCGTGAAACAGAATGGTCTCCTGGCCCACGATGCCCATCAGCTGGCGCAGCGATTTCGAGTCCAGCTCCCGCAGGTCCCTTCCATCCAGGTAGATCGCTCCTTTGATGGGATCGTAGAACCGCGGGATCAGGTCCACCAGGGTGGATTTCCCGGCCCCCGACGGCCCCACCAGAGCCAGCATCTCCCCCCGCTTGATCTCTAGGTTGATATCTTTGAGCACGATCACGGGAGCATTATAAGATGATTTCTCGGATACCGCAGGATTGGGACTGTAAGCAAAATCCATATGCTCGAATTTTATGGATTGACGGAACCCATCCACCGCAGTTGCCCCCGGCCGGTCGATGACCTCTGGCGCCTGGTCCAGCAGACTGAATATCCGCTCCGAGGCCGCCAGGCCCTGCTGCACCGTGGAGTTGACGCTGGCCAGCCCGTTGAGCGGCTGGATCATGGAGAAGGCCGCCGCCAGGAACACAAAGAACCTCTCGGGGCTGAGGGCGTTGGCCCCAGCGATGTAATCCTTGGCCACCCAGATGATCAGCACCCCCACCGCCGCCCCCAGATATTCGGTCAGCGGAGAGGACAGGGCGGACATGGTCTCGAATCGGAAGATGGTCCGGTAATAATCCCGGTTGTATTTGATGAATTTCTGCTTCTCGTATTCCTCGGCAGCAAAGGTCTTTACCAGCCGAATCCCGGCGATGGTCTCGGTCACCACCGCGGTCAGGTCGGCGATCCTCTCCTGCAGCTGCCTGCCCCTTTTCCGCAAGCGGCGCCCGATGAGGGTGATCAGCAGCAGACAGCCCGGCAACACCAACATGGCGATCAGCGACAGTTTCCAGGCCGCGATAACCACGATGGCCAGGTAGACCAGCACCTGGAGCGACTGCCTGACGATGGACAGCGACCCCTCGGTGATGGCCCCCCGCACCATGTTGACGTCGTTGGTCAGCCGGGAGACCACCTGTCCCACCTTGTTGCGCTGGAAATAGCCCAGCGACAGCTGCTGGAGGTGGCCGTACATCTGGTTGCGGATGTCCATGGTGATATGCTGTTCGATATGCACCGTCAGCAGGCGCTGCAGGTAGTTGAACAGGTTCTTGACGAAGAACACCGCCAGTATTATCCAGCAGAGCTTGGCGATCCCGGAGATCCGGCCCCCGCTGGTCAGCCACCACAGGAACCAGTTCTTAATCTGCTCCAATGAACCGCTAAAGCCTGAGGACAGGCTTATCTTTACCGCCTGCTGGGAGATCTGCTCCGGCTGGCTGAACAGCACCTTCATGAACGGGGCGATCACCCCCAGCGAAGCCCCCGAAAACAGGGCCAGGAACATCATGCAGATTATTGACAGGATGAACTGTTTTTTGTATGGCGCCAGATAACTTAACAAGCGCAGATAAAGACGCATAATATTTCTTGACCTTATTGTTTTTTTATGATATTTTTGAGAGATGGATATTCTATCGCCGCCCAAAACGGCCAAAGGCCGTTTCAAAAATAACTTCCTTACCGGCCTGGTGGCCATGCTGCCGGTGGGGCTGACCGCCTATCTCTGCTGGCTGCTGTTCAAATGGAGCGGGCGGCTGTTCGGCGAGCTGCTGATCTATATCCCCTATCTCCAGACCCTTCCTCAGATCGCCCGCTGGGGCATCGGCTTTATTTTGCTGGTCGGATTAATCTACCTGGTCGGCCTGCTGGCCTCGCATCTGCTGGGAAGGCGTCTGTTAAAATTTTGGGAGAATGTTTTGACCAAAATCCCCCTGGTCAGAATTATTTACGGCACCACCCGGCAGTTCACCGATAATTTCTTTACCAACAAATATGCCTTCCGCGAAGTGGTGGCGGTGGAATACCCCCGCCCCGGCACCTATGCTCTGGGTTTTCTTACCTCGGAGGTTCTGTGGGATATGGAGGAGGACCAAAAAGGTTACTCGGTATACCTGCCCAACACCCCCAACCCCACCGGAGGCCGGGTAATGATAGTTCCCCTGAAGCGGCTGTTCCGGATAAGCATCACCGTGGAGGAAGCCATAAAACTGATAGTTTCGGGGGGAATGGTCTCGCCCCAGGGGCTGAAAATACTGGCCTCGCTGGACCAAGATGCCTGATATCCTGAAGTTCTTAAATAATTATTTTAAGCGCCAGCCGGAGCTGTCCCATCATCAACTGCAGGCCCTGCTGACCCGCGCCATGCAGCACCAGGTCCTCTCCAAGGAGGAGGGATCCATGATGCGGAGGATATTGAACCTGGCCGATACCCCAATATCCTCGATCATGATCCCCAAATCTCAGTTGGTATGCCTGGAAGCTTCGGCCACCATGGGGCAGATCGTGGACGCTTTTTTAAAATGGGGTTTCTCTCGCCTTCCGGTGTATGACACCGATCAGGATAATATCATCGGAATTATCCACGTAAAAGAACTGCTGCGTTTCTGGCATCGTTCGGCCAAAAACATAAGGGCCGTGGAATTCATTCGTCTGCCCAATTTTTTTCCCCAGACTATGAAAGTGGCCCAGGCCCTGTCGGAATTCCAAAAACGCAATATCTCCATTGCCATTACCATAGATGAATACGGCATCCCGTCAGGAATGATCACCACCGAGGACCTAGTGGAACAGATTGTCGGGGAGCTTTATGACGAGTATAACGTGGAGCTCAGGTACTATCGGCTGATGGAGAACGGCAACTACCTGATAGATGCCTGTATCCCCTTGGATAAATTCCAGGAGATGTTCAAATTAAACCTGGAAAGCCAGGCCCATACGCTATCGGGGTATATCCTGGAAAAACTGCAGCGGATTCCCCTGCCCGGGGAGAAATTCCGCATTCATAATTTGGAATGCGCCGTGGAAGAAGGCACCCCGTCCAAACTAAAGAAGCTGGTTATTCACGACAAACGAGCATAACTAGAAAGCTCGGCCTCTTTTTAATAGGCTATTCGGCTGGTTCCGTATCCCCGGAGTCGCTGCCCTGCTGGATGGTTTCATCCGGCAAAGGCTCCTGTCCCCCCTCCATCTTATCGAAGGCCACTTCCTCCTGCACCCCGTGGTTCGGGATCTGATCCTTCCTAAGCTCGGCATCTATCTCCTGGTCTATCTTTTCCCGCTCCTCTTCTTTCTCTTTCAGATATTCCTCCAATTCCTCTATTTTGGCAGGTCCGAGAGGGTGGCCAGGCCGAAATAACGCAGGAACTCCGGGGTGGTGCCGTACAGTATCGGCTTCCCGGGGCGCTCGTCACGACCCACCACCGTCACTAAATTGCGTTCGGCCAGGGTGGACATCACCCCGTCGACATTGACCCCGCGAATGGCCTCTATGTCGCCCCTGATGATGGGCTGTTTATAGGCTATGATGGCCAGGGTCTCCAGGGCCGCCGCCGTCAGCCGGGAGGCCCGTTTGCCCCGGAAAAGTTCCTGAACCCATTTGGCGTATTCCGGGCGGGTGTATATCTGGTATCCGCCGGCCACCTCCACCAGGGAAAAGCTATGGCCGTCGCGCTCGTATTCAACCTTAAGCTCGGCTATCAGCTGCCGAAGTATTTTTTGGTCTATCTCCCCCAGCAGGGACTTCAATTTTGACGGAGCTATCGGCGTGTCGGTGGCGAACAGCAGGGCTTCTATCACCCTTTTGGCTTCATTTCTATCCATTAAGCATGTCCTTTAATTTTCGCTTCCGGTTGTATTTTAAATATAATGCTTGACTTTTATATGAATGATATGATATTTTTATATGTTTGTAAAGCATAAAATTATCAACAACATATAAAATTTGGAGGAATTAACGTGGCAGAGATCAAAAAGGTGGTTAAGAAGAAAAAAAGTTCGGTAACAAAAAGAGCCCGACAGGCTTTAGTCCGCAGAAAAAGCAACTCGGCCGTAAAATCGAAGATGCGCAAGGTGGTCAAAAAATTCAAGGTTGAGGGGAAAACCCCCGAACTGCTGTCAACGGCCTATTCCGAGATAGATACAGCCGCCAAGAAAGGCACCATCCACAAAAGAACCGCCGCCCGCCAGAAATCGCGTTTGGCAAAGACCTTAAATAAAAAGTAATCCGGATAAATATAGCGCTATTTCATAAAAGAATCGTCCCGAAGCAATTCGGGACGATTCTTTTATTAGGTTATAACCTGTTATTTTGATTTTATTATGTGTGGGGTCAGGAATATCAGGATCTCACGCTTGGCGGTTGATGTGGTGGTCGACCTGAACAGGGCGCCGATAAACGGAATATCCATCAAAATCGGAATTCCGCTCGAGGCCTTTCCTGCCTTGGTCTGCAACAATCCGCCGATCACTGCCGTTTCCCCGTCGTTCAGCACTATCTGGGTGCTGGCCTCGTTGGTCAGGATCACCACACCGCCCAAGATGGTGGCCGTGGGATCCAGGTCGCTGATCTCGGTCTTGACATCCAGGGTGATGTTCTCCGCGGAATTGATATGGGGGGTGGTGGTCAGCACCATACCGATGGTGTACATCGAAGTGACAGTATTGCCGCTCTCGTCTCTTAGGGAGATGGGTATCTTTTTGCCGCCCACTATCTTGGCCTCTTTATTATTGACCGTGGTGATCCGGGGATTCGAGATGGTGTTGGCTTTACGCTTGGCCTCCAGTACCGTCAGGGTGGCCGATATCTGGGCGAAGGATCGGATTGTCCCCACTGTCATCGATGGCCTGGTGCCGGCCGGCAGTAACTGGGGAACGCTGGCATTCTGCAGTTCGACATTAGCATCATAGCTGGCGATATTGGAGACGTTCCAGTTGATACCCAGGTCCTTGGTCACGTCCATATCTACATCCACGATCCGGGCCATGATCTCCACCTGCAGGGTGGCGGTATCCAGCAATTTGATCAGCTCGGCGATCTCGACCTGCTTAAAGGATACTTCGTTGATCACCAGGGCATTGGTGCGCTTGTCGACCTGGATGGAACCCCGGGAGCTGAGTATCTTGTTCAGGGATCCGATGATCTCGTTAGCTACCGCATATTCGATGGGATATACCACGGTCACCAGCTCCTGCCCCTGCTCTCTCATTCGCATATTTTCGGTAGCCTGCTTGGGGCTCATCACCCTGATGATGCCGCTCGATTCCTCGACCACCAGCCCCGCCGCCTTGACTATCTCCTCAAAGGCCCGGGCCCAGGGAACGTTATGCAGTCTCATACTGACCGATCCCTTGACATCGTTGCCCACGATCAAATTTCTACCGCTGTATTCGGCCATGGCCCTTAAAACAGTTATCACATCGGCGCTCTCAAGTTCCATGGATACGGATCTTCCGCCCGACAAGCCGCCGGTGGAGGCCGAACGATATCTTGGTTTCTGCGATTCAACATAGGCGGCCCGGGGCTGAATTGGCGTCGCCGGAAGGGCCAGTTTCTCCGGAGGAGCCGGAGGGGTGGGCGCTGCCGCATATATCGGCGCCGCGGGGATTTCCTCTATGACCGGCGGAGGAGTGCTGGGTGCCGCCGGAGTGGGGGTCATTGGCACCACCGGGGCCGCCGGCTGCTCTTCCATGACCAGCGTAGGCGTTGAAGGAGGCGGAGTAGAGGTCACGGGCACCACCGGGGTTTCCTCAACCATCGGAGGCGGCGGGGCCGGCATACTGGGCGGCACAGGAGACTGAGGAGTGGTTGTAGCGACAGCCATCTCAGAGGGAGCCGCGGTGGCCTTCCATTCTGCAAAGGGAGAGGTATCCTTGGTGGTCAGGGCGACGATGATATCATTCTCTTCTGTCATCAGCAGATAGTTGGGTTTTACGCCCATCTCTATCACGATCCTGGCGATCCCGCCCTCCCGGTCGAACTGGCTGGTGCTGATGGTGGTGATGCCTCCCTTGTTGACGGTCATGGTCTTATTGCCGAAGGCAATGCTGGCTCCTTTGATATCGACCACCAGCCGGTCGGGATTGCTGAGGGTGAAATCCTTGGAATCAAGGATATCGTCCCCGGTGATCACCACCTGGGTGACCCCTTCGGATTTCTTGACGGCGATATCCAGCACTTTGGCTGCATTGGCCAGGGAAAATACGGACAGCAGGACCGCAGCGGCCAACGGCAGTATTTTGTTGCTTCTATGATAGCTCATTTTCTTTTGCTCCCTTTGCTTTTACTTTCAGTTAACGGAACAACAAACTTGACGGTGCTTCCGGGGTCGCCCTGTTCGAAGACCACCGAAGAGTCGGTGATGGCAAAAACCTTTCCGCCGATCACCTGATCCCCTGGCTTAATTATATAACCTACGCCTTGCGTGTCGTTAATCAGGGCCAGCCTTCCCGAAGGACCCCAGATGATGCCGGTAAGGGTCATATTGCTTACATCCAGGGAGCTGACATCCGTAACCCCCGAGCCCTCGCCCTTTTTCTGGACCAGAGATTTAAAAGGATCCCTCCGCCCGGCTGGTTCGTAGGCATAGTTCTGGGCCCTAAAAAGAGTATCCTCACCGGCCGCCTTCAGGTCTATCGTCCCGGAAACCGCTGGAGGGTCTGCAGCATAGCCGACAGACGCCATGGCCAAAACGATAATTAAAAGGCTACCGAGGCTTACGAGAAGTTTTAGCTTTTGCACTGGCTTGATCTCCTCCTGATTTAAATACATAGGCATTGGCCGTGAAATCGGCCTTAATGGTACGTATCGGATCATTATTAGGGTTGATTTTTATTTGTGACGAAATTACAATTCTTGATAAATTTCCCAGTTTGGCCATAAATGTGGTTATCTGGTCAAAATTGCCGATTACCGACATGGCGACCGGTATGGCCGCGGAAAGCTGAGTGGCAGAGGCCAGCTTGCCCGGCTTGAACACCAGGAACCTTACCCCTGATTCGATCCCGGCATTGGTGATCTTTTTAAGCAGGCTGGGAATTTCACTATCGGTGGGCAGCAGTTCCTGGGCCTGGCCCCATTTTTTCTCCAGGGCTTTATACTGCTCCTCCAATTCGGGGAGTCTGGCCACGGCGGCCCGGACCTGCTCAAGCTCCTGACGCTGCTTGGCCTCCTGGACAGAAAGCTCCTGAATTCTTTTTTGAGACGGCTGATAGCTGAATTTGAAGAACAATCCGGCGATGATCAGGCCGAATAATATCAAGCCGATGGTTACTTGGATCTTGGGATCTTTGATATCTATGCTCATTTTGACCCCTTTCCGGCTGTTTGGCCCGTCGTTTCCGCAGGGCTGACAGGTTTGTTCGGGTTCTCGGTATATTTTGAAGTGATGGAGAATTTCACCAGATCACGCCCCTCGCTGGTGGCTTTGGTGGTTTGCGTTAATTCTACATTTGAAAAATACCCGGAACCTTTGAGCCGGTCCATGAAATCAGCCACGATAAGGTTGGAGAACGTCATTCCTTCCATGGATATCACATCCTTCTCATCTTTCATGCTGGTAAGCCAAAGGTAATCCGGCAGGGCATGGCTCAATTGATCCAATAAAGTAACTGTATAGAACCGGGTTTTATCAATCGAGGCTATTTCGTTCAGCTTGGTGTTCACATCAGCCTGTTTTGCAAGATAATCATCCACCAAACGTTTGGGCCCGGCCAGCTTGGTCAGTTCTTCATTATAACCCTTGATCTTGGATTCCAGGCTGGCGATCTGGGCCTTCTGGGAGATCATTGTCAACACTATGACCACCAGCACAATGACCACTCCCAAAACGCTGGCCAAGATGCCGACATTGAATGGTAATTTGGGCAGGGAAAAACTGACCCCGGCTCCGGCCGGTTTGGCCCCGGCCACTCTCTCTACCTTGCGATCCCGAATTAAATTAATCTGTATCATCTATTTTACCTCCCTAAGCCCCAGGCCGATGGCCAGGGTCAAGATCGGGGAAACCTTTTCGCTGGCTACGGCTCCGAACAGGCCCGGATCATAGCTGATTTTTTGTAATGGATTTATGATCTCCGCCGGGATCCCGAACCTCTCCTTGAGGTGATCCTGAAGCGACGGGATCAGGGCCCCGCCGCCCGACATATATATCCGGCTCATCCTCTCGCCCCCGCCGGACATGGCCAGGAAGGAGAGGGTCCTTTCTATAGATGAGGCAAAATCATCGGAGAAGGACTGGAACACTGAAGCGGCCGATTCCTGGCTGACGTCGGACACCGTCTCGCCTTTTATCAGCTCGGTGGCCTGCTCGTAGGAGATCCCCAGGTTCTTCTGCATCAACTGCAGGCAGGAGTTGCTGGCCATCGGAAGGTCCCTGGTAAAATACGGCACGCCGTTCTTGACGAAATTGATGTTGGTGTTATCGGCCCCGATATTGACCAGGGCTATAATCTCGTCGGCCGGCATTTCGTAACCAGCCTCGAAGGCATTCTGCACGGCAAAGGCCCCGTAATCCAGCAGGATCGGGTTTAGGCCGGCCCCGGACAGCAGGTCCAGGTGGACGTTCACCGTCTCGTTCCGGGCCGCCACCAGCAGCACCTCCATCTGGTTGTTGCCCGAATCGGGATTGATGATCTGGAAATCCAGCACCACATCGGATATCTCGAACGGCACATGTTGCTCGGCCTCCCACTTGATCCTCTCCCGGGCCTCCTGCTCCTTCATCTTGTCCATATTGATCCGTTTGACGATGACGCCCCGGCCGGAGACCGCGGTTACCACATTATTGCTTTTTATCTGCCTGGTCTCTAAAAGCGTCTTGATGGTGTCGATGACCAGGGTCCGGTCCATGATCTCGCCCTCGACGATGGCCTCCGGCAGCAGCGGAGCAATACCGTAATTGACCAGAGACAGCCCCTTGCCGGTCTTCTGGATCTCGACGATCTTTATCTGGCTGCTGCCTATGTCCAAACCTATGGTGGCTGGTTTTTTTCCAAAAAACATTTTGAGTTTACCTCACTTTATCGGTTATTATCAAACCAATTGATTTTTTCAGCCCGGTTTACCAGCCCAATTCGCCAATAAATTTCTGGATCTCGCTTCCCTTGACCAGCCAACGCCGGCCAATCTTTTTGCCCGGGAGATTTTTTACGCCCAAATGTTTGCGCACCGTCTGGTCGGTGACCGCCAGTATCTTGGCCGTCTCCGAGACGGTGTATAATTTCCCGGAATCTATTTCTTTTGGGGATACAGGCATATTTACCTCGCTCAAGAATGAAGTAACGGTAAGTATATATAACTATAGACAAAGCTACCTTTAGACATTCTATTCATTTTGTATATGTTTGTCAAGCTTTTTTTTTATTTTTTTTATTTTTTTTTATTTTTCTCTTGACATAATCACTAAGTTGCACTATACTACCCAATTGATAGGGACACTTAAAGGGATAATTCAACAAACCAAAATATTTTGGAGGTTACCATGAAAAAGTTAATTTCCCTGTTTTTCATAGCCTTGCTGACAGTGGTGGGTTGTAGCTCTGTGACCCCGGCGCCGGAACTTAGAATAACGAACATTGATCCTCCAGGAGGTATGGGCCTACCAATGACAATTACCTTTGAAAATATGAATTACGTCGAGGCCATCCTTACCAAAAGGACCTCTACTTTCACCGATACGGTAGGCACGGCAGCCATAGTGGAAAGTTATGGTATTGCCGGATATGTTCCCGGCGAAGGTACTTACGATTATATCTTCACTCCCACTTACCCGGCCATGGGAGCAGGCGCAGCCGTTACTATCACTTTCACTGGAACCGATGCCTACGGTTATAATAAAACCTTCACGGTAACCACCCCAAAGATCTGGTATTGATCTTTAAAAAAAGAAACGCCCCGGCTTCTGCCGGGGCGTTTCTTCATTATATATGATATTATTACCTATATTCCCCTTAAAACTACCCTTTCCACCAGCCCTTCCGCCGTCTTTCTCATCTCTTCCAGATATTCCTCATTATATGGTGGCATATTGCGCAGTTCCTGGTTATCGGCATTGGTTTGGACAAACTGCTGTAAAACCCACTTTTTTGCCCCTTTTATCTCCCGGGCCATATTGTCAACCGAATCCAAGTCGTGGTATTGCGGCACTATGGTGGTGCGGAACTCATACTCCAGGCCGGAGGACAGGATCAGGCCGATGCTTTCTCTGATATTCTCCTTATTGACGACAACTCCACAGGCCAGATCATATTTTTGATCAAATGAGGCCTTGATGTCCATGGCGATGAATTCGACCAGGCCTTGGTCTATTATCTTCCTTAATAGAGCCGGGTTGCTGCCGTTGGTGTCTAATTTGGCCGGCAAGCCCAATCCTTTCAGTTTCATCAGCAGGGGCATCAGGTCTTTATGGATGGTCGGCTCGCCCCCAGTGATCACCACCCCGTCTATCCAGCCCTTCTTGCCCTTCAGGAACGATTCTATGCGCTCCCATGGAACATCGGCGATCTGCTCCGGGTGCTTTACCAATATATGGTTGTGGCAGAACGGGCAGCGGAAGTTGCAGCCGGGAAGAAAAACGACTGAGACGATCTTGCCGTCCCAGTCGATCAGCGATGTTTCGATGAAGCCTTTAATTTCCATAATTACGATTGTTGTGCGATAGAATTACGATTGTTACACGATGGATATACAATAGCCTTACAATTGCATGGCCATTGCATCACAACTGCTTCCCCATTGTATATCTACAGAGCCGCCTTATACCGCCGGATCCAGGTACGGCTTTAACTCCTTGGACAGCGGGGGCCGCTTGACCCAGCGGTCCATTTCGTCCTCGTTGTTCAGCAGGACCACGGTGGGGATGTCAAAAACCTCGTAAAAGGCCCCCTCGGCCAGTCCGTCCACAGTATCCATGTCGAAATAATTGAGCGGCACCTTGCCCTGATATTCCCACTTGTCCAGGAAATAGTTGATCTTCTCCATGGCCTGCTTGCAGACCTGGCAGGTGGGACGGCCGAATACTTTCAATTCCATTGAAGCCTTTCTAATTCTTACTTGCTTACGATCCTGTCATACTGAGGTGCCTTGCCTGCCTTACAAATCGAAGAATCTCTACCCGATAGATTCTTCGATCGGCCGAGCATTATGCCCTGCTCAGAATGACGCAACTGGTTTTTTGCTGAAGTTGGGCTATTATGCCCTGCTGTCATTCCCGTGCCGCGCCCCGACAAAGTCGAGGCTCCGATTTCATCGGGGCCGTGGGCAGACGGGAATCCATGGATTCCTTCCTTCGAAGGAATGACGAACCGTTTTAGGCTATCTGGGAGTGGTAGCGGTCCTTGAGCTCGCCCAGCTTGCCCTTGTTCCAGCCCTCGACGATGGTGAAATAACCGGTGACCCGGGTGATGTGGTTGACATTGCGGCCGCCCACCGTCTGGCCCTTGATGGTGGCCCAGTCGTGCTTGGCGACGGCCTCGGCGCTGCAGCGCACCTTGACTCCGTGCTTCTTGTTGCGGATGATGACATCCCCGCCCTCTTCGGTGAAGTCGTAGATGTGCTTCTCGGCGCTCAGTTTGTCTTTCAATTCCTGCAGTTCCATGATGTCCTCCAATATATATTATTTTGATTTTATCTATCTTTTGGGACACGGCATGCCGTGTCCTTACTTTATAGTCTCGATACTCACTTCCCCCGAACGGCTTCTCTCAAACAATCCACGCCGTAAATAATTATCCAGTTGCATTTTTTATGACAATTCTCTTTATCAACCGCCCTAATAATGAACCTAATATTCCACCCATAAAAAATGCGGGGAAAAAAATCATCCCAGTCATAACTAGTGCACCTAAGTCCATGAACGAAAAATTACTCTTATAAGGTCCTGTGTAAGACTGTGCTGCTAAAAAAAAGCAAAAAAGAAAGTAATAAACTGCTCCAATCCTCCACATGCCTAAGGGATAGAATATTCCTACCAAGAAAGCACCCAAAAATGGCAATGAATAGCCAATAAATGCATTTATTGCCAGAAGTTTTTTAGGAAGACTAAGAACACACAATGTTGAATTGTTGCAGGGCTGGTAAAATGTTGAGATCAAGTAGCTATATATGGATGTCAAGCCTTGCCCTATAACGAATGAAATTAAACCTGCAAACAAGATATGACTAAAGGATAGCGTTTGCTTCGTATAAATATTTCTAAATATACTTTTAATATTGTATCCTTTATGACAGGCGTTGGTTTACTAACTTTCCCGCTTTTTTCTCTTGTAGTCTAGTTCTTATACGTCTTAAAAAGCAATAACCAATCAAACGTCTCTCATTTCCCCGAAAACTGCTTATCCCAGTCTATCCTGACCGTGAACTGCATAAACACGAACAGCCCACAGATGTTTGTTCTAATACCTCTTACCCCGAACTCATCCCTTTCTCCCTTCTCTTACCAAGAGAAGGGCCGGGAGCCTGCCCTGAGTTTTACCTATATCGGACAAACGAAGGGTTGAGTTTATATTTATTGCTGCTCTCGCAATGACCATTCCCTCTCCGTTACGGGGAGGGTTAGGGAGGGGTCGGGCGAAGGCACTTCATCACTACCATCTGGGTTAGGCCCAGGGCGAAGAGACTTCGCCCCTACCGTATACTGCCTCCTGAATGCTCTTATGGATTGCTTCGTTTGTCCAATATTGATGCCCCCTCGCAATGACCTAACCCCTGCCCCTTCCCGCATCGGGAAGGGGCAGGGGTTAGGTCACTTGATCCTCTCTATCCCGCTAATCTTCCTGCCGCTGCAGTGCGGGCACTCGTCCAGCAGGCCGCGGTAGACCTTGCTGCAGACGTTGCAGGTGGTGAACTCCGGCGAGAAGGCTATCTGGGCGTTGCGGGTATGGCGGAAGGTCTTGGTGACGAAATTGGCGATGGATTCCGGGGAGGGGTGGGAATCGGCGATCCAGATATGGGTCAGGGCCCCGGCCTCGATCATGTCGTGGAACTTGCCCTCCTGCTTGACCCGGTCAATGGGATTGACCGCATGAGAGACATTCAGATAGGTGGAGTTGGTGTAATAGACCGAATTGTCCTTGATATTGCCCTTGACCACCTTCTCGGTCTCCTTGGGGAAATGCTCCAGGTCCAGCTTGGCAAAGCGGAAGGCGGTGCTCTCGGCCGGGGTCTGCTCCAGCACGAACTTCATTTTATATTCCTTGGCCAGCTCCTTGGTCTTGAGGTGCAGATAGGCGATGATCTTCAGGCCGAACTTGAAGGCCTCTGGCGATTCGTGCAATTCCTGGCCGGTGTGGACCTGGACCATCTCGTTCAGGCCCAGCATCCCGATAAGAAACGACACCTTGGACAGGCGCAGATAAGATTCGCCGTCCTTCTCCATGGCCAGCAGGGCCAGCGGCCCCTGTTCCTTCAGGGCCATCAGCTTTTCGATGAATTTTCGCTTCTGGATGTGGCCCTTGGCGGCAAGGTGCAGGAACTCGTCCATCTTTTTGAACAGGGCGTTGGTGTCGCCCTTGGCCAGGTAGGCGATGCGCGGCAGGTTGAGGGTGACGTTCTGCAGGGCGGAATATCTCATCTTCCAGGGGAAGTGGGCGTCTTGAAGATCGGACTCCTCCAGCTTGAAGGCCAGCCGGCAGCACTCGGATATCTTGGCGGTCTCCCCCCGGTCGAACACGAAATAGGTGTTGCCCTTCTCGGCCGCCACCTGGGATATATGGTTGAGGAAGTCCTGGTGGCCGGGGGTCTGGTAGAATTTCTCGGTGATGTGGACCTCCGGCTTGGGAAAGAAAAACGGACGCCCGGTGCCGTCCCCGGCCTTATATATGTCGAACAGGGCCCAGGCGAAGCGCTGGGATTCCTTTAAATAATCGCCGTATTTCTTGCCGGTGTATTCGCCGCCCGGGCCGATGGCCGGGACGTTCTCGAAATGCTTGGGGGTCTCCCAGTAGATGTTCAGATCGGAGAAGATGGCCTGGCCGCCCCGGGCCACCGACTGCTGGCTGTATTCGAAGATCATCATCTGGGCCAGCTGCTGCATGTCGCGGTCGGACATGCCCACCAGATACGGGGCGAAAAAGACGTTGACGGCATCCCAGCCGATGGCCCCGGCAAAATGCCCCTGCAGGGCGGCCGAGAATTTGACCATGTGGGCCAGCAGGGTATCGGCATGCTTGGCCGGCTTGGCGATGGACAGGGCGTTGGGCAAAGACAGCCCATACTTTTTGACATATTCCAGGCTCTGCCCGGAGCAATAGGGCCGGTTGATGAAGCCCAGATCGTGCAGATGGATATCGCCCCGGGAATGGGCATCGGCCACATCCTGGGAAAAGACCTTGGCCAGGGCATACTGCTTGTTGATGGTCTCGGCCAAAGACATGTTGGTGGCTTCGGGGTTGTGGGGTATGTTGGCATTCTCCCGGTTGCGGTCGGTCAGGATCTTTTCCACATCGTACAGGGGAAGCCCCAGCCGGGAATGCTTCTTGCGGGCCTCCTCCAGGCCATGCTCCACCAGTTTGGCGTCCACCAGTTCGCGGACCAGGGATGATGTCAGGCGCTTGACCCTGGCGCTGATGATCTGGTCCTCCACCTCCCGGGCGATCTTGTGGGCTATTTCCTCGGCCACCCCGGCCTCTTTTTTTAGGGCGCTGATGATCCGCTCCCGATCCCACTGGACGATGTTGTCGTCGGACACCCGGACGAACAGCGCCAGGTCGGTGGCGTCCTGTTCCTTTCCGGCTTCAGCCGAATCTGGCTTGGCAGCAACCTTCTGCTGGCGGATCTTGGACCGCTGGTCGCGGTAAAGAATATAGGCCTTGGCGGTCTTGGCATGGCCCCGTTCAATCAAGACTTTTTCTACGGCATCCTGGACCTGTTCCACGTTGGGCAGATGGTCGCCCTTGGAGGAATACAAAAAGAGCACCACCTCGTCGGCCAGGTTCTCGGAGACGCTGCTGTCCGAGCCGCCCACCGCCTGGGCCGCCTGAAAGATGGCCTCGGTGATCTTGCGTTTGTCGAAATTGACTATATTGCCGTTGCGCTTCTGGACCAGATGGAACATCTTGCTGGCCAGCGAGCTGTGCAGGTCCTTGATCTTCTCTCCGGCAAATAAAAAGCGGGGAGGTTCCTGGGGATCGGGGGTGGTTGGACTGGCTAGTAGCTCACGGTTTTTATCTGGCATTGCTCCCTCACTTTTTTATATTTTTCTGCTGGCTTTTTTCGGAGAATGATTTGGCCGCATCGGCGAATTCGGACACTTCCCGGAAGGAACGGTAGACCGAGGCAAAACGCACATAGGCCACCCCGTCCAGCTCCTGGAGATGCTTCATCACATGTTCTCCTATGACGTCGGCCGGCACCTCATTGTGGCCCCCCGCCTGGAGTTCGTTCTCGATGGTCTCCACCATCCTCTCCAGGGCATCGATGCTGATGGGCCTTTTTTCCACCGCCCGACGAATGCCGGAAATAAGCTTCTGGTGGTCAAAAGCCTCCCGCCGGCCGTCCTTTTTAACGACCATCAGAGCGGATTCTATGTACTCGTAGGTGGTGTAACGGCGATGGCACTGCAGGCACTCCCTGCGGCGGCGTATGGCCTGGCCATCCTTACATAAGCGGGAGTCGATCACCTTATCCTTGGGGAAAGTACAGGCTGGACATTTCATGGTGTACCCCTTTATTTTGTGGCAAGGGGGTAATTATGCACCATATATGGCCTGATGTCAAGTCTAAAATCAGCCCTGGAGGGAATATTTTGTGACTTTTTTTGTTCTTTTTGGTATCCATTTTGCATAACCATATTTATAACATATTGCGTGGCAATAAAATAAAAAAACGGCAGTTGAAAGCTGCCATTTTAATGAATTTTATACATGTTTTTAACAAACACCTATTCAAGACTTTTATAGATCCCCACCCATTTCTCTAATATATTGTCCCAGCTAAAGTTACGCTTTAAATGCTGATAGGCTCCCTCGGTTACTTTAGTTCTTAGTTCCTCGTCTGTCAGCATTCTTTGAATGGCCTTGGCCAAAGCCACGGAATCCTTCTCCGGCACCAGAAGACCGGTCTCTTCATCTATTATAATGTCGGTGATCCCGCCCAGATCACTGCCTATGACCGGCACCTTGTAATTCATGGCCTCCAGAATGACCACCCCCAGCCCCTCAGTATCGCCCTTGGAGTCTATGATGGCAGGCAGGACAAACACCGAGGCATTGCGGTAGGCGCTCTCCAGCTCGGCCTCGCTGACCCAGCCAGGCAGGCTTATCTTTCGCCCCAAACCTTGGGAGATGGCTCTCTCTTTTAGACGTTCCCGTTCCGGGCCGTCGCCGATGATGGCCAGGTGGACATCCTGTTCCTGGGGCAGGTATTTGAGGGCGTCTATCAGATAGATGATGCCCTTGCGTTCCACTAGCCGGCTGACCGATAGGATGATGCTGGGATTGGCTTGCGGCTGTGAGAATTCTTTATTCTCCGGCAGGCTGATGGTATAGGGAATCACCTCCACCGGCACATCGGCCAGCTCCTTTATTTCATTGGCAGTATAATTGGAGATAGCCACCACCCGATTGGACATCCGGGCCGACCAGCTTAAAAAGCCCTTCAGGAAAGGCAGGGAGCGTTTCACCCAGCGCAGTTCCACCCCGTAAAAAGTGGTGACCAACGGCAGGCCGAAAAAGGCCTTGGCTATCCAGCCGAACAGGGCATGCGGCAGCGGCCAGTGAACATGAACCGCATCGTATTTGTTTTTTCTTAACAATTTTATGATCCCGATCATTCCGCCAACGATGTAGAAAGCCGGCATGATCTTGTACAGCAGGGATCTTTTCATGCGGTCCGGAGTGGTCTCCTCGTGGGTCAGATTCTCCCAGCGTTTGAAGAAATAGCGGAAGCGGTGCACCGGCAGGCCGTGAACCGCCTGGTCGCCCAGCCCCTGGTAGGACGAGGTGAATATCTCGGCCTCCAGGCCGTGCGCCGGGTAATGCCGCAGCATCTCGATCAGCCAGGGGGTGATGATGTCCTTTTCGTCCCTGGGAAAGGCGGTGACTATGTGAAGTATTTTCATAAGGAAATTATAGCACATAAATTAATTATAATAAAGCGAAAGTTAAAATTTCCTAAAAGGGGAATGAGTTCAGCCCCCGGTTCAATGGGAAAATAAAAAGGGCGGGAATTTATTCCCGCCCTTAACCGCCCGTCCCGCTCATTTGATGAGTTGCATTCTCACGACTCGGTGCCGGCCGGCGAATGACAGCCGACAGAGGTAGACTCCGGTTGCGCAACTCGTGGCAGTGGTCCAGGTGACGGAATGCGGGCCGGCCGATCGGACGCCATCGACCAATCCTGCCACCCGCTGGCCCATAATATTATAGACGACGATTTCGACAGGCCCCGCCGCCGGCAGCTGGTAGCTGATCCGGGTTTGAGCTGCGAACGGATTCGGCGAATTCCAAAGCCGGAATATGCCAGGGGACAGCGCTGTCTCCTGGGGCTGTTCGGCCACGCCGCTGGCATCGGCCAGCGCCAGCCGGCCGTAATGCGCCGGATTCTCGTCCTGCGGTAATTCCATGTCCTGCGGCCACCAGGCATAGATGTTTTTATCGGCGCCGTCCTGCCAGCTCAGGTGAAGCTTTGCGATCCCGCCCGGCCCGTTGCGGATATAGCTGCCTGTCCCGCCGCCCAAAGGGATGGACATCTCGTATTGCGCATGCCCGGACGCAATGCCGATGGCTTTTGCGATACCGCCGGCGCCCGAATTGATAACGGCCGGCAGCGCCGTGAATGTCAGGCTGTCGGCAGCGCCCGACTGCTGCAGGATATAGCGGCCCTCGCTGTTATCGCCGGCCCAGGCGCCATCGCCGTCGTCGTCGACAAAAAGATAGAGAGCGTCGCCGCTTTCCAGGCTCGCATCCCACGGCACGTCCACGGCAAGATATAGCGCCGACGAATCGTTGACCGCGTACAGGAACGCGCTTCCGGCCGGAACTGCCTGGCCGTTACGGCTCAGAATGTCGGTGATGTCGATCTTGGCCGCATCCGGCCATTCGCCGTTGGAAAGCACGCCGTCGACAGAGATCGCCGCGCTACGCCAGGAGGCGTTGATCTTGTTGCGGTAGGGAAACGAGATCGCTTCGGATTGCAGGGTATCGTTAGCCCGGTTCTGATCGCCGTCCAGGTCGCAGAACATCCGAAAGACGTAACGCTCTCCTGCCGGGCCCGCCTGCCACGGGGCGAATCCGACCGCGAGGGAATCGCCCGCCGGCAGTTCGGTCACATACGCGGTGTCAACCCGGATCAGAGTGTCGTTGCATAGAATATGGCAAACAACCGGAAAGGTCTGGCTTACCAAGCCGGTATTTTGCGCCAGCAGTTCCGGCACCGCCAAGTCCTCGGGGTCAAGATACCATCCCGGGGAGACAATCGCGGCCGCCTGCAGGTCGTGGGAGTCCTGCTGATTGTAAAAACGGACCGCATACTGGTCTTTCAGAAAGCTCTGGGCGAGGCTCAAACCCACCGTGCCGGCGGAATTCTCTATCCCGATGCTGGCAAAATCCGCCTGCCAGCCGGGCTGAGCCGAGCAGTAAAGAAAGGTGATGCTCGAATCGGCCAAATCTAATATCGCCTGAATGGAATAATAATGCTGAGTGCCGAAATGGACCACCGAATCCCATTCCACCATGAACCTGCCGGCTGCGCTGTCATGGTAGCAGTATATTCCGCCGCTTTGGGGATCGGCCGGGTCGAGGTCGTTCCACAGCGGCGCGGCCATGGCATTGGGCAGCGTGCTGTTCGGAATCGATGAGGGGTATGGGTTCGAGTCTCGTGAGGCAAACGAAAGAAACCCGTTGCTGCAAATGTATACCGAGTCGTAGACCTGCCCGTAGAAACGGAAACTCTGCGGAAGCGCCGCCAGCCAGCTCTTGTCATCGGCGGCGCCCGGACTGGCGCCCAGACCCCTGATCTCGGTCCAGGAGTAAACCGGTCCGGCCGTCTCGTCAGAATCGATCCAGCGGTAGCCAAAAGCATCCGGTCCGCCAGTGGCCGCTCCGATGGGACGGGACGCGGCCAGAACAAACAGGAGGAGAATAATATTCTTCATTTACTGAATTTTGGCGATTTTTTTCACTCCGTCATCTTTTCCAATGCTCCAAGCGAGAAAATAGCAGCCGGCTGACACTTTCATTCCCCCATCGTCAGCGCCGTCCCAGTTGGCACGGTATCGGCCCGGCGCCTGCACTCCGCTAATAAGCGAGCGAACCCGTTGTCCGGCAAGGTTATAAATATTTACAGATACATTGGCGTTTTGCTCCGCAACCTGGTATATAATGGAAGCGCTCTGTTTGAAAGGATTTGGGGAGACCGTCAACAGCGGGTTGCGAATTTGCAGAGAACCAATGGCGGTTACCGAAATCGGTCCGAAATAGTTGACCTTCCCGTCAGTCTCCTGCTCGCCCAGCCGGTAATAATACAGCTGCCCCCCGGATACGTTCCCGTCGGTCCAGCTGTATTCGCAGGGCATGTTTGAGTGTGCCTGGGCGGCTGTCGCTCCGGCCGGCAGGTATCCGTCTTCCGGAGCCGTCGATCTTTCTATCAGCCAGCGGTCGGTGTTCTTCTCGGTTTCGGTCCTCCATTTAAGGACGATGGAGTCGGGGTAGGCCTGGGCGGTAAAATAGGAAAGCTCCACCGCCTGCGGCAGCCCGAAGTTGGAGGTATTCAGTCCCACAAAATATCTGGAGGTATCGCCTTTGGCCGGAGTATTGTGCCACACGACGAATGAATGCCAGCCCGAGGTATCGGCGGTAAACTGGAATTGTTTGCCGGGCGGGGCGATCTCATTAAAAGAGCCTACGGCTTGGGATCTGGATTTGTAGATCGCTCCCGTGGGGCTGAATACGGCGAAGCCCAGGCTGGCCGGCCCTGCCTTTAAGCTACAGGCCGCGTAATATTTTAGGCCGGCAGTGAGATCAACATCATAGGTATGCACTATCTGGTAGTCGCCCATCCTCTTCTCCGTGCTCCAGCCGTTGTTGGGGATGGTGCCGTCCTGGAGGCAGAACTGGGCGAAGTAATCGCCGTCGCCGGTTTTTGGGCCGCGGTAGATGCCGGGGTAATAGCGGGTGCCGGCGGTCAGCTTGTTGCCGTTGACGGCGATTATTTCGACCGTGTCCGGGCCCAGCGCTGACTGGGCGGCCACCACCGAGAACCCGGCATTCGCCTTGCCGTAGGCGTCGTTGTAAACGCGCAGGTCGTAGTCGGTCCCCGCCGCCGGTTTGAGGGCCACCGCGCTCCAGTAATTGGTGGCGGCCTGCCAGTAGCCGTCGCAGTTGTAGTCCGGGACGGACTGATCGATCACGTTGACCGGCGGCGTCGGCACCTGCAGGGTGGTGTCGTCCGGCATCCGGTAGGGCGTCCATACCCATTGACGAGAGAAGACATTGTTGTCCCTGGTCCTTTCGTAGAGGATTCGCTCCTCGTAGTCCGCATAGAGCCGCAGGGTGTGCCGGCCTCCGAAAATCCGCATCGGATAGTCGGCTACCGTCTCGGTCCACCAGGCCGGCAGGCGGTAATCCTCGAGGTATGCGTACAGCCATTCGTCCACGAAGATCCCGGCGCGGAAGATATCGGCCACGTCCACTGACGACGAATCGATGACGCAGAGATCTATAAAAGTTGTGTCCCGGGCCGTTGTCCCAAAGCCGCGCAGGGTATCGCTGACAGTGTATGTGCCCGTAAGTTTGGACGGAACCAGCGGAAACTCCCAGCTCTCCGGCTTATACGGCGCCAGATCGCAGGCCCGGGGGAAGTTTTTGAGATTGGTGTTGAAATAGATGTCAAATCCCAGGCCCCAGCCCGTGTTGCGGTTGTCTGTCCAGGCTACTCTTGGGTTTTCGCCCAGCAGGCAGAGGTCGATGCCGGATATGCCCTCAACCGCGTAGCTGCTGTCGCTGGCGATCTCGGCGGAGAAGAACGTTTTACCGGTGTCGGCCGACCATCGGAAATATGCCCAGGCGCTGTCGTGCGTATAGGCCAGATAACAAATAGTGTCCTGGGCCCAGATCGCGGGATATTTCTCCTCGGCGCCGGTGGCCGAGGCATAGACCCAGCCTGCGGCGAACGTCTTTCCGCCGTCCTTAGAACTTCTAGCTACTATATCGTAATCGTTCTGGTCGTTGTAGGCCCGCTGGCCGGCCAGATAAAGGTATCGTCCCGAGGCCGCCAGGTCCGGGCTCCGGTCATGGCGGGTGGTGGCGATGCCGGAGACGCCGGCGCTCCAGGCGGTGTCTTGCGGGGCGCTCAGGCCGACGGTTCGTGAGTACATGATGTCAACCGAGTCGTTCGTCGCCCAGTTGCCGTAAAGTTCGTAGGCGACCGCTATCAGGCTGTCGCTGATGCAAATTGAAGGGTATCTCTCCTGGCTGCCGCTGCCGGCGATACGGGACCATCCTGCCAGCCAGCTGCCGCCGCCGTTGCGGGAATAGGCATAACCGATATCGTAATCGCTGCCGTTGCCGTTGTAGTCGTACTGCCAGGCCACCGCCACCCTGGTTGAGTCGCTCTTTCTGCCCGCCGCCACCTTGGGCCAGTGGCATTTGGGATAGTTGGCCTTCCATGAAGGAAGGTAATAGAAATTCCATTTATCGCCATTGTTGGATTGCAGGTACTGCATGCCAAGGGTATCGTCGGTCTGGTAGAAGAGGAAGCACTGGTCATTGGAGGTAATGGCCAGGCTCGGCCGGTGGTAATTGTAGTTGTTGTCGCCCAAGTAGAAGAGGTCTTCCCAATCGTTGCCCCCGTCGGTGGATCGGGCCAGCCAAACCTCGTATTTTCCGTTTCCCGAGTACAGCCAGTCATAAGCGATATACAAACGGCCCTGGCTGTCCTTGGCCATCGAAGGCCGTTGCTGGTTGTCGGTATAGTTTGAGACCGCATGGTTGCGGCCCCAGCCCTGGACCTTGTCCGGTTTATCCTGTTTGGCAGTCGCCGGGAAAACCGTTTCGTCCCTGGCTGACAATTCCATCAACCCGGAAACCTTGGCCGACATTTCATTGCCTTGCTCATAGCCGAATATTTTTGACGCTTTGGAGTTGTCCGTGGCTTTCCGGATATTTTTGACGGAAGCTCTTCTTAATGCCTTCCGCGATGCTGGTGAAATTCCGCGGGCTGCCCCATCCGGTTTGATGGCAGATGGGTCTTGGGGGGCGGCCAGATGCTGCCCGGCTTTGTCCAATACCAGCCGCCCGCTCGATTCGGGGCCTTCCCCGGCTATGCCCGGTTCCTTGTCATAAATGACATTTTGCCCGGCCGACGGATTTGCACATATGGACAGAACGGCCAACAATCCGGCCAAGGCTATTGATATCTTTCGCATGGCAATCCTTCCATAATGTACTGGCGGCAGTTAGTGTGGAAGGGCAATACCCGGCAGACGGGAATCGCCCTTCCATATAGTGCCCTATTTACGGGCGTTATTGTTAGAATACCCGGTTTTCGGAATTGTGGTTTGCCAGCCTATTTGACCAGCACCATCTTCCTGGCGCTGTTGAATTCGCCGGAGGCCAGCTTGTAGATATACACTCCGTGGGCCACCTTCCTTCCGGCATCGTCCTTGGCATCCCACATGACCTGGTGGTAGCCGGAATTATGCTGTCCCGAGGCCAGGGTTCTGACTAACTGTCCGTTGAGATTGTAGATCTTCAGGGAAACTTCGCCCGGCTTCTCCAATTGGAAAGCGATCAGGGTTTTATATCTGACCGGATTGGGGGCGTTCTGGAACAGCAGGTTGGATAGCGGCATCCCCTGCGAATTGAGCCTGGTCTCCAATTCGTTATCATTGATCGGGCTGCTCCAGGCTGCCGGCGGGGTGAACAGCGCCGCCGAATTGGTCGCGGCGGTGGCCGCCACGCCCAGCGTGCCGGCCTGGTTCTCCACTCCCGAGGCATAGGTCTCGGTGGTGATGCCGCCCCACTGGATCTTGATCTTGCCGTCGGGGGTCAGGATCATCTGGAAAGTCTGAGTGCTGGTATTGGAATAGTTCTTGACGGCATTGAAAGACACCACGAACTTGGTGGCCGAGGAGTAGTAGGTGATGGTGCCTCCGCCCGATACGTTAAGGTCCCTCCACAATCCGGCTATCAGGGCATTGGGGGCCGCAGTGTTGGGAATGGCGGCTGGGCTGTAGGCGGTTGAGGTGGTGCCAAAGTTCAGGAACCCGTTGGAGCAGATGTTGACGGTGGTATAGTTAGTGCCGTAGTAGTTGAAAGTAAAGCCGATGGATTTGTTCACGCTCTGGTCGTCCCCGGTCAGGCCAGTGGCCGTGGTGGCCGAAGCATCCCAGCTATAGGTGGCGGTGCTCTTGGTATAATTTGCGGTGGCTCCGCCGCTGGAGCCGCCCTTGATATACTCATCCCACACAGTGCTGGAGGCGATGGGCAGGTTGTTATATTTGGAGTCGTAGTTGGAGCCGTCAATCTTGCAATGATAGATGGCGATGCCCCGGGCGTTGGCATAGGTAGAGTTGTTCTTGTAGAGCTTGACCGCGTTCTGCACCGCCGTGGTACAATTGGCGGCAGCGTTTTTCAGTCCGGCCGGCACCGTCTGGGCGCAAATCTTGCGGCAGAAGTCAACCAGGTCTATGTGGTACTGGAAGTAGCTGGAGGAGAACTTCAGGGTGTTGGTCATGGCCGAGCCGATGGCCGAGGAATAACCGGCCCCCCGGGCCTTCATCAGGGAATCGGCGAAAGCGTTGACCTTGGCGGTGAGGTTGGGTATCTGGGCGAGATCCACCACCGACAGGGTTTGCTGGCCCGAGGTCCCGTTGATGATGGCCTTGCCCATGTCAATGGCCGACATGGTGGGCGTGGTGTTCAGGTTGTTGAGGAAGTTGGTATAGTACCAGCCGGCGGCGCCTTCCACCTCCTCGGAGACGTTGGCCACGTTGGCATAGCCCTTGGCGATGTCCAGCACCTCCCACATGCCCATCAGGCAGGCGTCCCAGCCCACATGATCCAGATTGCGGCCCAGGTAGGTCTTGATCTGGCTCAGGGCGTTGGCTATCTCGCCGTTGCTTATATCGATCACCGAGCCGTGCGAGTTGTCGTTGGAGAAGCCCTTGAATATCGGGGAGCCGTCATCGCTTTTATACCAGCCGTCGCCGTGGTCCCACATCACCAGAGAATACTTGTTGGCCGGATAGTTCTGGATGGCCCATTTGGCGAAGTCGGCCAGGGTCTGGGGGTTGCCCATGTCCACCTCGCCGATGTCCGAGATCTGGTAGGCCGCGGTCGGAGTCATGCCGTTGGCTATTTTGAACCGTTTGCAGCTGGTCCAGTTGTCATAGCCGGTGGCGTAGCCCGAGGCCCGATCCATCTGGACGATCAGGTTCACCTTGCCCGAGCTGTAGGAGGCGTTGGACATCTCGATGAAATCGTCCAGGCCATATTGCTCCAGATCGTTGTCGGCGTTCAGGTAGACCATGATGGTCCACTCCATGGTGGAGGCCGCCGCCTGGCTGACGCTGATGGTCTTGGGCGAGCCGGTGGTGCCCGATGGCGCGGTAGCGGTGACAGTTACCGTGGCCGACCTGGCTCCGCCGGTGTTGTTGGCAGCGGTCATGGTGAAGGAGCCCGGGGTGTTGCCGCTGGAGGAGGACACCGTCAGCCAGCTCTGATCGGAGGAGACGGTATAGGAGATGACATCGCTGGTGGTGGAGTTTGTAACGTTGACCGCGCTGGAGGTCCCGCCCGAGGCGGCAGGAGACCACGAGGTGGCGCTCACCGCCAGGTTCGGAGCCGTCCCCCCGGACACCGAGATCTGCAGGCTGTAGTAGCCGGATCCCGAGTACTGGTAGGCCCGGGCGTACCAATATCCGGACGCGTCGGCGGTGAAAACGCAGGAATCGACTATCCCGGAACCGGCCGTGCTGGAGGCTTTTTGGGATTGGGAGGGATTGTAGAGATAGAGGTCGAAGTCGGCCGAGGACGGCGGGGTGATCTTTACCTTGATCACCTGTCCCGAGGTAACGTTAAACTTGTAATAGTCGTTGCGGTCTGTTCCGTCAAGATAGCAACCGGTCCAGGAGCCCGGAGATACGGTCAGGGCGGTGGAGAAGTCGTTCCCGGCATCCCCGCCGGAGCCCGCATCGTTCTGGGTCACCGAGCCGGTGCCGGTTAACGCCACATCATCGATATATACTCCGGTATTGGTAACGCTGCCGTCGCTGTTGAAATAGAACCTGATCTGGGTGGCGGTATTGGGGATGCTGACTGTCTGCTGGGCCCAGCTTTGATAGCTGCCGGCCCTCTGCCAGGCGGTGGTCCAGGTAGTGCCCGATAAGTATTGGACCCGGAGGTAGTCATATCCGCTCTCGCTATACTGCCAGATGTAGAATTTCAAAGCGACATCAGTGTATCCCGAAAGGCTGACGGACTTGGTCATGTAATTGTTCTGGCTGTTGGCGTATGGACTGACATCATCGCACCTGGCGCTGTAGGAGGAACTATAATATTTGGTGGAGGTCGTGGTCCAGCCGCCGGTGGTAGGCGACAGGGTCCAGCCGGTTAAGTTGGTCATATTGTCCGAGAAAATGGTGGTCTGAGCTGATGCCACCCCCGCTAAAATAAAGAGGGCGGATACCAGTAAACCTAACTTTTTCATGAGACTTCCTTTCAAAATGATTACCTATATTCAGATATTAGATATGCATAATTTATACCAAACCAACAAAACAAACATATATCTCACGTTATTGCAACATCTTATAATAAACAGACTTGGCTGATTGCTCCAATGTCTATCAATAAAATGTATCGTTATGTTACAAAACGAACGATTATTTTTCATTAATATGAACTTCTGTGAGATATGTTTCCGTAACCCCTTGAAATGCAACCTGTATAAATATACATTTTGTATCATTATTTTACAACGAACCATTATGGCCTTGTAGCCATAGCCTCTTTGTTCCGGTTTCAGACTTCGCCTGCCCAGCTTCGTTGGATTCACTACATCTACGCCTTACGGGCATAGTATTACAGAGGTATAAATAAAAAAATAAATTTATGTTGAAATTTACGTTTTTTAGTGCTAATATCATTATGTTACATTATGATACAAAATGAGCAAATAGAAATTGGCAGCCGGATAGCCGGCCGCTATGAAGTTATTGCCCAGATTGGCCAGGGAGCGTCAAGTTGCGTTTTCAGGGTTCGCGACCTGACATCCAAAACCGATCTGGCCTTAAAGCTTATCCTGAATTCCTGCCCCGGCATCAATTTTATCCAGCACGAGTTCAAGTTTCTCTCCTCCCTTAATCACCCCAATCTGGTTCCGGTCTATAATTTTGGAAAGGAAGGCCAGCGGTATTTCTATACCATGGAATTGATAGAGGGCCCCGGTTTGCTCTCCCGGCAGTTTGCCTGGAACGAAATTATAGATATCACCGCCCAGCTATGCCTGGCCCTTGAGCATATCCATCAGCAGGATATAATCCATATGGACTTAAAACCAGGCAATATCCTGCTCTCGGACAACGGCCATGTAAAATTGGCTGACTTCGGGTTTGCCCAGTGCTATACCACCGGCCAAAGCCTTGTCAGATCGTTGGGAACCCCGGCCTATATCTCCCCGGAGGTGCTTTCCGGTCAGGCCCCGGACAACCGTTCCGATCTGTATTCCCTGGGGGTGATAATGTATCAGATGGCCGCCCGGCAACTCCCCTTTGAGGCGCCATCTTTTGAACAGCTGGCCGATAAGATCCTCCACCGGCCGCCCCTGGCGCCCAGCCAGATAAAACCAGAGATCCCCCAAACCCTGGATAGCCTGATCCTGAAGCTACTGTCAAAATCTCCGGCCGATCGGCCCTCCTCGGCCAATGAGGTCATTGAGGAACTTAACCAGGGGCTGAAATTGAAACTCCCCCTGGCCGCCAAATCAGGACAGCGGGACCACGTGTTCTTTCCCCGGCTGATAGGCCGGGATCGCGAATTGCAGGAACTGCGCCAGGCCCTAAAATCTGCCGAAGGAAACCAGGGAAACTGCATATTCATATCCGGCGAGACGGGAATAGGACGATCCCGCCTGCTGTCGGAGTTTGCCAACCAGGCGCAGCTGGCCGGAACAAATGTTTTTTGGTCCCGTTGTTATCAGGAGAACCAGACGGCCTTCCAGCCCATCGACCAGTTATTGTGCCAACTGGCCCCCCTGGCCCAAAGCTTTTGCCCCGAAATTTTGGAAAACTACGGCCCGGCCATTTCCCAGGTATCTCCAGCCCTGGACGGATTCCTGGAGGGACAGTCAAAGCCCGGACCCAGCGGGCTTCCCGAGCCGGGCCAAAAGTTGCGGATACTGGACTCCATCGCCCGCCTGACGATTGAAACCATCTCCGCCCTGCCACACGGCGCCAGCCTGATTATCTTTGAGGGCATCCACCGGTCCGATCCCGAAACCATCGATGCCATAACCCACCTCTGCCGCAACATATCCAAAGAGCCCATACTGGTCCTCGGCAGTTTCCGCAGCGATGTCCCGGACGAAAATCATCCCCTGGCCAGGGCCGTCGAATTGCTGTCCGCAGAAAACAAGGCCGAACAGATGTTTCTCAAAAGACTCAATCAGGATGAAACATTCCGGCTGATCTGCAGCCTCTTTCCCCAAGCCAGAAATCTGGAACCCATGGCCCAGAGAATATTTGAGGCCACCGAGGGAAATCCATTTTTGATAGAGGAAACTGTTCATTATTTGATGTCCTCCGGACATATCCGCCGGGAGTCGGGCCGTTGGCATATAGACCCGCTTTTCCGCGACTCCATGGAGTTGCCAAAAAACATCCGGGAGATCTGGCAGCAAAAGATCGGCGCCCTGCCGGCGGTTCAGACCAGAATATTACAAGCTCTGTCGGTTTTTGGCCGACCAACCTCCGATGACGATGTAGCCCTGGTCCTTGATCTTTCGGCCGAACAACTCAGCCAGCATCTGATCCATCTCAAAGGGCGAGACATTATCACCCCGGTGCGGGATGACGATCAAACCCTGTTCGGATTTCACCACTCCAGGCTTGAGCAGTTTATCTATCAGTCTATAGATTCCCCGGAAACAGAAGCCCTGCACCGGAAAATTGCCCAAATGCTGGGAAACCGGAACGATCGGTCGGTCCAGGACAATATCTCCCTTGCCTGGCACTGGGAAAAAGCCGGGGAGCCCGAACGATCCGGACAATACCATCTGCTGGCCGCCAGGCACCTCCAACCGTATTCCTCTCAGCAGGCCATTGACCACTACCTGTCGGCCCTGCAGGTTGCCCGGATGGAGGATCGAAAAACCCTCCTGCCGGAGATTGCCAGGCTTTACTACCGATCCGGCCATTATCAACGCTGTCTGGATATCTGCCGGGAGCTCATCGGGCTGGATGGCGACGGACCGGAAATCCGAAGGCTGAGCGGCGGTTGCTGCCAGGCCCTTGGCAACTGCGAGGAGGCATTGGCTGAATTTTCACTGGGCCTTAAAATGTCGGACGAACTGCCCCGGCTGGCCGCCGGAATTAAGGCCTCGATGGCCGATGCCTATACCGCCCTGGGGGAATTCGGCCGGGCGGAGAAGATCTGCCAGGAAGGGCTTAAAAAACTGCCGTCGGAGAGCGATCCGCTGGCCGAGGCCGAGCTTTACAACAGCCTGGGCCAGATCTACTGGCACCTGGCCGACTGGGCTCAGGCCATTACCGCCCATCAAAAAAGCCTGGGCCTCAAGGAGCAGGCCGGAGACAAGTTCGGGATCGCCGCTTCCTACAACAACCTGGGTGCGGTGTATTACCGGATGTACGAATGGGACCGGGCGGCCGAATGCCACCGCAAAAGCTTTCTCCTGCGCCAGGAGATAGGGGACCTGGGCGGCCTGGCCAAATCCTACAATAATCTGGCCCTGATCTACCGCCATCTGTACGACTGGGACGAGGCCATGGTCTACCACGCCAAATGCCTGGAGATATTAGAGAGGATCGGATCCAGTTACGAGATGGCGGTGTCCCACATTAACCTGGGGTTCATCCACAAAGCCCGGGGAGAGATGGACCAGGCCCTGTGGAACTACAATCAGGGGATTCAGATGGCCCTCAAGATCGACGCCAAAATACTGCTGCTGGACTCCTTCATCAAGAAGTCCGAGTTGTACCTGTCCCTGGGAAGCCTTAAGGACGCCTCCCTCTTCTGCCAAAAGGCCCTGGAGATATCGAAGATTTTGGGTGGCAAACTGGAGACGGGACGGGGACTGAACATCCATGGCCGGATTTATCAGGTTAAACGGCAGTGGGATAAAGCCCGGGAAACTTTGGGCCGGGCGCTGGAGATATTTACCGAACTGGATATCAAGGCCGGTGAAGCCTTCATCCTGAAGAATCTGGCCGACCTGTATCTGGAGACTGGCCAGATCGAGAAATCCGGGCAACTGGCCGACAAGGCCCTGCGGCTGGCCCAGCGGGTGGAGGAACAGCACCTAGTTTCCGAGATCCTGCTGCTGAAAGGACAACTGCGGGAGGAGCTGGGCCAGTCGGGCATACGAGAGATGGAGTGGGCCTTGGAGATATCCGACCGGGTTCGGATACAGGAGACCTCGGGTTTCATCTATGGGGCTATGGCCCGCCACTATCTGCACCGCAAGGATCATCCGGCGGCCGCCCAATACTACCAGAAGGCGGTGGCGGCATTCAAACAGACCAGCCAGCACATCAGCCAGCCGGAACTAAAGAGTAGCTTCCTGCAGGAACCCCGTCGAAAACAGATATTCCGGGAGATACAGCAATTATATCTGGAGGTAGCCGGCCATGGCCCAGCCAGTTAAAATTTCCTCCCCGGAGGACCTTCTCTTCCGGGCCGAAAGGGAACTGACGGAGATTGATTCCCTGCTGCAGGGCCGGACCGGCAGTCTGGGACAGGATGCCGTGGCCCTGGGCCTGTTGTTGGAGGTCTCCCGCAAGATCAGCCGGGTGTTGAACCAGGACCAGCTGCTGGATACCATAATGGATTCGGTGATGGAGCTGACCGGAGCCTCGCGGGGCTTTTTAATGCTGTATGACCAGAGCGGGAAATTGAACATTACGGTCACCCGGGCCGGTCCCAACCAGGCCTGGGACAAGGACGACATTCGCTTCAGCCGCACCATAACCGAAAAGGTCATCACCACCGGACAGCCCCTGTGGCTTAAGGACATCAGCCAGGATCCGGAGTTCAACCAGGCCGCCTCGATAGCCGACCTTCAGCTCCGTTCATCGATGTGCGTTCCCCTGTTCGCCGGCCAGGCCCAACAACGCAAAGCTATCGGGGTCATCTATGTGGACAGCCAGCGGATCCAGGAGACCTTCAGCCATCACGATCTGGATCTGCTGGCCGCCCTGGCGGCCCAGGCGGCCATATCAATAGAAAATGCCCGGCTGGTGGAGGGCATCAAAACCCTGGAGGAGGAGAAGCGGCTGCGGCTGGAGAGAGAGAACCTGTCCCTGCAGCAACTGTTGGACGGCCGGAGCGACCTGCTGGGGCAGTGCCCGGCCATGGATGGGGTCTTCTCCATCATCCGGCGGGTGGCCGGCTCCGAGGTCAATCTGCTGCTGCTGGGGGAGTCGGGCACCGGAAAGACACTGGTGGCCCGGGAGATCCATGACTTAAGCCAGCGTAAGGAAAAACCCTTCACCGTTATCGACTGCGGCTCCATTCCGGAAAACCTTTTGGAATCGGAGCTGTTCGGCTACGAGAAGGGGGCCTTCACCGGAGCCTTTGCCCGCAAGATGGGAAAATTCGAGATGGCCAACGGCGGAACCGTTTTTCTGGATGAGATTGGGGAGATGGCCCTGCCCCTGCAGATCAAGCTGCTGCGGGCCATCCAGGAGGGGGTGATCGAGCACCTGGGGGGCCGGGAGCAGATCCGGGTGGATGTCCGGATTATTGCCGCCACCAACCACGACCTGGAGCAGGAGGTGGCCAAGGGAATATTCCGCAAGGATCTCTACTACCGGCTTAACATCATCACCCTGGAGCTCCCCCCCCTAAGGGACCGGGGCAGCGATATTCTACTGCTGGCCGAATCCTCTCTGAAAAAATTCTCCCTCAAACATAAAAAAGAAGCAGCCCGCTTCAGCCCTGAATCCAAATTCTCTCTTATGGGATATCAGTGGCCGGGCAACATTCGGGAGCTGGAGCACAAGATCGAGCGGGCGGTGATCATGTGTGACGACCGGCTGATCGAGCCGGACCATTTGGGATTGCTGGCCTCTCCCCAGGCAGATACGGAGCCCGGCAATCTGAAGGAGGCTAAAAGGAAACTGGAGAGACAGCATCTTTCCCAGGCCCTGGCAGCCAACCGGTGGGATATTACCGCTTCAGCCAGGCAGTTGGGCATCACCCGCCAGCAGGTATATCGGCTGATAGGACGCTATAAAATGAAACCGCCCGGCGAAAATAAGCCGGGCGGCAAAGAACAATGAAGAACGGGGGCTCGAGTTTTTGGCTCGGCCCCCGTTCTTTTAGATCCAGCTACTGTTTTATGCTGATGCTCTTGATGGTGACATTCTTGGTCGGCCGATCACGCATGTCGCGGGGTTGTTTGGCAATGAGGTCAACCACCTCCATGCCCTTGACCACCTTGCCGAAGGGGATGAAGCCCATCTGATCCAGCCGGGCGCATTTATCGTCTAAGTTGATGAAGAACTGAGCGTCGGACTGGGAGTCTATCGGCTGGGCGCGCGAGGAGGAGGCCATGGAGATGGTCCCGCGAAGGTTGGATTTCTTGCGCGGCTCGGCCCCCATCTGCTCCCCGCCGTAGCCGTCGTTATCAGGATCGCTGTCCTTGGACAGGGGGTCTCCCCCCTGGATCACAAAGCCCGGCACCAGCCGGTGGAAGGTGGTCCCGTCAAATGATTTGGCCAGGGTCCGACTGACAAAATTCAGAACGGTCTGGGGGGCGTCCTTGGGAAACAGCTCTATCTCTATCTGGCCGAGATCGGTATCCAGCACCACCACCGGCTTTTCCATTATCTTCTTGACATCGGGCTGGGCCTGGGATTCGGCCGGAACCTGGCTCTGCAGATTCTCCACTTCTTCTTTCTTGCAGGAGATAAGGGCTACCAGCGAAAGGCCTACGATCATAGTCAATATTTTTTTCATAATATCCTCCGTTTAATATTAAGATGCCCCGAACCAAAATTTCAGTTCGGGGCAATATGGTAAACTGGTGCTTACTGGTTGATCTTAAAGGTAACCGGCCACATCACCCAGACCCGGACCGGTTTGCCGCCCGGAGCCACGGCCGGAGTGAAGATACATTGTTTCCCGGCTGCCACGGCTGCTTCATCCAAAGACACATTTCCGGAACTTTTGGCCACCACCACCATTTTAACGTGTCCGTCGAAGTCGATCAGAAGCTGCAGATATACCTTTCCTTCGATGCCGGCTTTTTTGACGATATCCGGGTAGACCGAGCTGCCGGCTTTCACGATTTCGGGCAGTTTATCAACGGCCACATAAGCCTGCCTGTCAGGGACATCCTCCATCTGAAGGTTGCTGGTGCCGGAGGCTCCCTCGGCCGTTGCCAATCCGGCCGACATGGCTCCCAGCTCGGACTGGGTATAGGCGGCTTCATCCACCGCTTTATCGTCGGCCACCGGCTTGGGGACGCCCATGGTCGGAGCGGCCGCTACCGCCGATGCAACCTGTACCTGCTCCACGGTAGAACTGCTTAAGGAGGGCGGCGCGCCCAACTGGCTGTAGGTGATCCTGACCATCGGGGCATCCGGTATCGGCCGGTGGGCTTCAATATATGCGTTGACCGCAAAGTAGGAGAGCCCTCCCAGCACCACCAGCAGCATGGAAGTAAGCGATATCAGCAGGCCCTTTTTAAGGTGCAGGGGAATCAATACTTTTGATTGTTTGACGCCGAAGCCGATTGAAGAGTATTCCCTGGTCTGTATGGCCATCACTAACCAGGCTACGATCAGCCCCACCAGGGTGCCGGCCACCGGAAAGAAAATATTGATATTACTGTTCATTTTTTATTTCTTCCCTCCTTTCCCGGAGGCAGCCTTTTTCTTGGCTTCCTCGATGGCTTTCAGGTGCTCCTCGGTCTGCTCCACAATGGCAAAACGGGCGATCTGGTTCTGCTGGATGGCATCCATTACCGCCACCACTTTATCATAGCTGCTCTCCCGGTTCACCTGCACCAGCATCGTCAACCGGCAGATCTTCTCGTCCCTGACCATATCCAGGCTGTCGCGGATCTCCTTGGGGATCCGCTTGCCCTTGTTATCGGCCATGAATTTGTCGTATTTGTCCAGAAAATCCGGACCCGACTCGTAATAGGCCTGATTACGGCCATCGATATGGGCCGGCATCTTTTTGATATTATCCAGCTTGCTGTTCAGCATCAGGGAGTCCAGGGACTCCACCGCCACCGGCGTCGGGACGTCAAAGCCCATGTTCTGCAAAATGGTGCCGTCCTTCATGATGTTCATGGTCAGAACATTGGATTGGGCCACCGGTTTTTCGGTGCCGGGCTCTGTTTCCGGAGGCAAAGTTATTTCGATGGCCTGGGGTTCCTGGAACCGGGTGGTGGTCATGAAGAAAATCACCAGCAGGAAGCCGATATCCACCATCGGGGTCATGTCCAGCACTATGCCGGGTCTGCCTTTGCGTTTACGCAAGCCGCCTTTTTTCTTGCCGCCATCTTGGGGCCCCATATCTACTGCGCCCATGCCATCACCTCCCTTCTTCGCCAAACACCGGTTTGGCATCAGCTTTAAGGTTGGTAACCAAGCTGAATCTTAACATGTTGACATCTTTTTTCTGCAGGATGCCCGTCAAATCAAGCATCTTTCCCGACAGGCAATTCTTGTCCACCATAAGGACCATCATCAGTTTGGGGTTTCGCATGCGCTCCTCGACCACGGTCATGGCCATGTTTCCCAAGGGCAGCGGCTGGGCCGCATCCTTGCCGGTGGCATACCATATCACCATGCTGTCAACCCTGGCGGTATACTGCTCCGGGGTCAAAGAGACGATCTCCTGTTTGGCCCACTTGTTGATGAAATTGTCCTTCCTCTGCACCTCGCGGATGGCCAGCTCTGACGACCGGCCCCTGGTCAAGGGCTTGCCGGGAGCGGAGGCCACCTCTTTAAGCAATTCCTCCGAAGCCGAGGGAAGCAGAGTCCCGCCCATGCCCCTCATGGCCGCCACGGTCACGTTGGGGTCGGCCGTGGCCTCCTTGATGTTGGCGATCAGGGTCAGCAGGTTGGTCGGCCCGATGCTGTCGGCCAGGTCCGCGGCCTGCTCCGGAGCCAGCACATTGATCACCATGACATTGGCCTCGGGAACCTTTATGGGCGAACGCGAATCGGGCAGCATGACCGCCACCGTTACCGGCGGCCGGGCATGATAAGTGGACATGAAGAAGATGACCAGCAGAAAGGCGATGTCAACCATCGGGGTCATATCCAGAACTATCCTGGCCCGACGTTTCATCTTTGCTGACATCTTATTTCTCTCCTATCGTCAATAGTTGTTGCATCTCGTAAATGGCCTCGTCGGTGCCGAACTGGAACAGGGACACCTTATTCATGAAATAGTTGTTGGCCACGATTCCGCCGATGCCGTTAAGCAATCCGCCGGCGGTGTTGATCAGGGCCTCGGATATGCCGCGAGCCAGCTGGGAAGCATCCGGGGCGCCGGCGTGGGCCATGGCCTGGAAGGCGCGGATCATGCCGATGGTAGTGCCCAGCAGGCCCACCATGGTCCCGATGGAGGCGATGGTGGTCAGCATTATCAGGTTGCGTTCCAACAGCGGGGTCTCCAGCATATTGGCCTCTTCAATGGCTCTTAACAGCTCGGCGCTCTTTTTATCGGCCGATATGTTCTCGTTCTGCAGGGCCAGGTATTTTTCCAGTCCGGCCCGCAGGACGTTGGCGGTGGAGCCTCTCTGGGCGTTGCAGGCGGCGATGGCTCCGGTAACGTTGCCGGCCCTCAGCAGCTCGCGGAACTCCTCCATAAAAGCCGCCAGGTTCTTGGCCCCCCGGGCCCGGCCGATGGTCAGGCTGCGCTCGATGACGTAGGTGAACAGAAGGATCATCAGGAAAGTCAGTATGATCACCACCGGCCCGCCGTCCTGGATGTATTTGGGCAGGGTCTTGAAGATGATTGCTGAAACTGCCAAACCGATGACATATAGCATCAGGGTAACCAGGGCAATTTTTTTGGTGCGGGCCAGGGCAATGCCCAACACAGCCGCTAACACCGCCGGCGCCACTCCCATGATCAGAATCTTGACGATCAAGGAAGCATCCATTAATCCATTCAACATTGCTTTAAACTACCTCCTGTAAATATGTTGTTTTTTATTTGACTCCCGATCTGCCGGGGAGCCTGTTAATATTTTTTGTTTTCTAATAAATGGGTCCTGATATTGAGGGCTATGATCCTTACCAGACCTCTATCTTGGGTTTCAGAGACTCCAACACCTCCTTGGCGATCTTGTTGCCCGGATCGAGCGTAAGCAAAGCCTTGGCCTCGGCCGAGGCTTTGGTCTTAAAGGCCTTCTCGTTGAACTTGGTGAAAATATACAGATAATGCTGGGACAGGGCTTCCATGGCCGGAACTGCCTCCTTGACGGGTTTTATATTCTTGCCCATCTTCAAGGCTTTGGCCTTCAAGAAGGTATCGATGGCCTTTTCGTAAATGGATCTGGTCTCGGCTTTGGGAGCCTTGCTGGCCTGGCCCTTCAATGAATAACTGTAGCCCATGTTCATCAAAGCGCCGAAGGCGGTGGCCGGATTCTTTTCGATGCGTTTCTGGTACCACAGTATGGCCTCATCGTAATATCCGGCATAGTAGTAAGCATTAGCCATATCGTAATAAGTGTCCTCCACCTTGGAGGGGTCCAGCTCCATCCGTTTTTGATAGGCATTGATGGCCGCATCGAACATCAGCTTGGAATTTGCCGTATCCCTATTGGCCGAATAGGCACTGCCTGCCCGGATATAGACCCTGGCGGCCTCGTACCAGCGGGTGGGATCCATCGGCGACAGCTCCAGGGATTTACTGAAGGCCTGGGCCGATTCGATATAATTCTTCACATCATACTGCAGGGAGCCCAAAAGATACCAGACCCCGTCGTTCTCGGGATCCATCTTGGTGACCTTTTTGGCCTCGATGATGGCCGGCCCGATCAAAGCGGAGTCCTTCTGCATCTGATAAGCCTTGGCCAGCATATAATGGCCGGCAGCATCCTTGGGCGACAGCTCGGTGTATTTTTTGAAATATCTGGCAGCCTCGGCATATTTACCGCTTTGGAAGTAGGCACTACCCAAGTCCAGATTGACATCGGTGAAATCGGGGTTGAGCTTGATGGCCAGCAGATATTCGGACATGGCTTGGTTATAGTTTCGCTGGCGGAAATAGAGATTGGCCAGACCGTTATGGGCACTGGCATTATTGGGATCCATCTGTAGCACCTGGCGAAAGACCTCCCCGGCCTCGTTCAGCTGCCCCTTATCCAGATAGACCTTGCCCAGCCGGTATTTGAGGTCCACGTCGTTGGGCTTCTTGATAAGCAGTTCCTTGATCAGGGCCTCGGCCTCGTCCAGCTTCCCGGCCTTATGGTAGGTAACGGCCAGCTCGGTCACCGCCTGGGGGTATTTCAGGTCCCGGGCCGTTTCGAACTCGACGATGGCCTCATCGAACATCTTCCGTTCAACATAGATCTGTCCCAGGCGGTAGTGGGCTTCTTTGAGTTTGGACTTCCGCTGAATGGCCTGGCGGTAGAGGTCGATGGCTTGGTCGAAATCGCCCTGGTCATCTGCTGTGATTCCCTGCTGCAGGAGATCCTCGGCCTTGGGCTTTCCCGCCTGAGAGGTGGTGGCGCAGCCGATGAGGCACAGCGCCAAAGCTATCAGAACGAAATCGGTGATCTTTAATAATTTCATAGCAGACTATCTCCCCGCGATATTTATAAATGTAGCTGAGTTGGTGCTCTTATTTCTTAATGGTCACCGGCATGGTGGCCGGCACATATCCCTGCTGGGCCGCTATCTTCTGCCCCTCGGCCGAAGATATATAGGTGATGAATCCGTGGGCCAGGCTGGACATTCCCTGGGAATAGGTATTCTCCAAAACATCATTGACATACATATACAGGGGGTGGCTTAAGGGGTAGTTCCCTTCATAGACCGTCTTTTGATTGGGGTAAAAATATCCGCTCTCCTTGACCTGGGCTATTTCAAGCGCTTTTAGGCCGGTTTCTTTAATGGGCGGCCACACGTCCCAGTTCCGATAAAGGGCGCCCATGGAGACCAGGCCTATCGCACTGGGGTGGGTCTTTACCAGCTCGACTATCTGGGCGGTGGTGGTGCAGGGATATGTTTTGGCGGCATATTCCCCGCCGTTCAAGACCAGCTGCTGAAAATATTCGTAATGGCCCATATTGGGTCCGGGGATCACTGGGACCAGGTTTTCGATGTTGCCGCCCAACCGGCGCCAGCTGGTGATCTTTCCGGAGAAAATTCCTGACAATTGTTCAAAATCCAGCCGCTGTATCTTATTTTTGGAATTGACTATCACCGCCAGCCCGTCGTAGGCTATCTTGTATTCTTTGGCCAGGCCGCCGTTGGCTTTGATTATCGAATCCTCGGCGCTGGTTATGGGGCGGTTCATCACTGCGATCCTGATCCGGCCTTCGTTGAGATCCGCGATCGCCGCCTTGGAGCCGCCTTCATCAACCGCTATAGCCGACTTGGAATACAGGGCCATAAAAGACTGGGATTCGCGCCTGATCATTCTGATGGCCACGTCCTCTCCCTTGACCACTATCCTTCCGGCGGTCTGGGACTCTTCGGAACCGCTGTTTTGGGGGCCGCAGCCAAATAGCGGCAGCAAGGCCAGCCCGATGTAAAGCCACGATTTTATGAAATATTCCATTTTAATTATTCAGAAAGTTAATTATAAATTGATATATATGTAAAGTCAAGAGAAAATCTTAAAAATATTCAATAATCTTTGGCTAATCCAGCGATTTTCCCAGCTCATCCCATTCCCTCCCTTGAGGATTTCGTTGCTTTGATATCCGGAGCATCAATTTTCCCAAGGCCTTGTATAACTCCGTTTCCTGGGGAAAATCCTTTTTCAGGGTCTCCAGATGGCCGGACACCGTTTGGACATCGCCCCGCTCGATGGGCCCGCTTAGCGAATTTTCCAGCCCGTTTTCAACCAGATTATCCATCACCGTCCCGGCCAGGGCATGGAGCATAGCTTCGGTTTTTTCCTTCTCGGCCACGGCGGCCCCCATCATCTGGCCCGCGGCATAAAGCAGGGCCAGCAAATAGTTCGAAGCCATCACGCTGGAGAGATGATATAGATTCTTTCGAGAGGCCAGTATATCCACTGGAAAACAATCTAACGATTCTATCAGGGGTCTCAGCCTTGCCAAGGCTACGGCATCTCCTTCCACTCCGAAATAGATGCCCTTGAAGCGATCCCAAGGGATCAAGCATCGGGGGAAACTGGCCAGGGGATGCATCGAGGCGATGGAGGCCCCCAGCATCTTGTTGGCCACCAGGGCCGATGACGAAAGGAAGCCCGAGCAGTGGCAGAGGATCTGCCCCTTGGCCAGGGCCTGCCGGGAGGCCAGCCGATCGGAGACGGCCTTTATGTTGTCATCGGGGACCGCCAGAATCACGACCTCCGCCCCCTGGGTCGCCGCCGAGGGATCGCCGTCGGATGCGGCCGATTTTACCGCCCGGGCCGTTTCCTCCAGCCTGGCCGGATCGCTGTCGGACAGGCCGCTTATTCGATAACCTTTTTGCGATAGAGCCAAGGCCAGCGTGCTTCCCAGCTTGCCGTTTCCGATTATTGCTATGCTTGGTTTATCCATGATCTCTTCCCGTATTATTGTATTGAGGCGCTACCGCCTCCGCTCTTTTCTGTTGTACAGCAGGTAGAATGATATCGCCGAGACAGCATAACATCCTGCGGTCAGGTAATATGGCATGGCATAACCGTAGTGCTGCATGGCCCATCCCGAAAAGGCGGTGGAGAATGTCCAGGACAGGGTCCAGGCCATGGTGGCTATGCTGTTGACCGTGGCCCGGGCGCCATCCGGGACGACCTCCATCATAAAGGCAGAGGAGATGGGCGAGGACATCTGCATCAGGCTGGCCCTCATCCAGAAGGACAGCACAGCGATGTACAGAACCTTCTCGGCCCCCAGGCTTATCAGAAACGGCAGCGACAGCAGTTCCATGGCTACCACGGTTTTGACTTTGCCGAAACGTTTGGCCAGGGCCGGGCCCACCAGCACCGCCGCCAAAGTGAATATCTGGGACACCGAAAAATAAAGACCGATCTGGCTGCTGGAAGCGCCGAACCTTTTGGCAAAATACAGGTTGAAGAACGGTATCACCAGCCCCGCCCCCAACCCGATCCATAAATTGCACCAGACAAATCCGGCGGCGGCCTTGAACCCCTGCACTAAGCGCTTAAGGCTGATCAAATTAGATTCATCCGGAACCTTTGGGGTTTCGGATATTTTAAAGAGCGGCCACAGGGCCGTAAGAAATATGCCGGAGCCCAATAGCAGAGCGAAACGATAGGCCGTGAAAATACTGATGCCAAAAATATTCATCACCAAACCGGGGAGCTCGCCGGCCGCCAGGTTGCCGGCAATCCCGGCCATCAGCATCACGGCAAATGAGGCGGAGAAGAGATGGGTCCGCTCCTCCGGGCGGCTGTTCTCCATCATGAAGGGCGCGGCAGACAGAACATAGAGCGTCGAGGCGATCCCTCCCAAAAAACTCAGGGATAGAAGGCCGGGGCCGTTCACTGTCAAAGCCCTGAAGATCGACAGCAGGGCCCCGGCCAGGGTGCCGATGATCATGGCCTTTTTCCGGCCCAGCCGGTCGGAAAGAATCCCGGCCGGAAGGGCGGTAATGACCAGAGCCAGCCCGCTTAAGGAAAGAATGCTGCCGATGATCCCCTCCTGCAACCCCCCCTCGGTCAGATAGAGATTGAACAGGACCCCGTAGAAGGAGAAACCGACGGAGATCAGAAAGGTGGACAGCAGATACAGCTTGGCATTCCGGGAGAAACGTCCGGCCAGTTTAAAATAATTGACCAAGAACCCGACAATCGTCATCTTAAGACCTTCATCTGTATATACCCGCCCAAGGCAAAATTTATTCCGCAGATCTTTGAGGTTCCATTCTTTGCCGTATCAGGGCCTCCAGCTCCCGGCGGCCCTCCCCGGTCAAGGCGGAGATGAAAGCTGCCCCGGGATAATTTCTCCGCAGGCCATCCAGGGTGTCCGGATCCAGTAGATCCGTCTTGTTGAACACCAACAGCTCCGGACGGTCGGCCTTTATCTCTTTCAGCACCTCCTCCACCGCGGCGATCTCCTTAAGATAGAGGGGATGGGGGCTATCCACCACCTGCAGCACCAGGTCGGCCTGGTTGACCTCCTCTAGGGTGGCCTTGAACGAGGCCACCAGCTGATGGGGCAGCCGCCGGATGAAGCCCACCGTATCGGTCAGCAGAAATTTTTCCCCCGAGGCCAGCACTACCGCCCGGGTGGTGGCATCCAGGGTGGCGAACAGCCGGTCCTCCACTTTGACCCTGGCCTTTGACAGCAGGTTCATCAGGGTGGATTTGCCGGCATTGGTGTATCCCACCAGGGATATCTTGAATATGTCGGCCCGGGATTTTCGCTGGGTCCTTCTCTGCTGTTCAACCTTTTTAAGCTCCTGCTTGAGCCGCGCTATCCTGTGCCTGATCTTTCGCCGGTCCAGCTCCAGCTGTTTCTCTCCCGGCCCCCTGGTCCCTATGCCGGCGCCGGGATCGGTCATCTCCAGGCCGGCCCCCACCAAACGGGAGAAACGATATTGCAACTGGGCCAGCTCCACCTGGATCTTGGACTCGGCGCTCCTGGCATGCCTGGCAAAAATATCCATGATCAGCTCCGCCCGGTCCACCACCCGGCAGTCCAGCTGGGCCTGGATATTGGAGGCCTGGCTGGGGGTCAGGCTGTGGTCGAAGATCACCAGATCGGCCCGGCTGTCCGCCACGGCCAGCGCCAGCTCCTCTACCTTGCCCTTGCCGATGAAATAGGTGGCGTCGGGACGGGCCCGCCTTTGCACTATGTGGTCGATCACCGTAGCCCCGGCGGTATCGGCCAGACGAGCCAGCTCCTTCAATGATTCCTCTTCCTCGAAAATACTGCCCCGGTCCAGCATGGTGCCGACCAGTATGGCTTTTTGTCTCATTATTTATGTCCCATAATATGATTTGCCAGGTTCACCGATTAATAAATGGGCCTCCGTTCGGCGGAAGTGATTATTATCACAAATGATTTGTGGCATGCCGATAATCAGAGGCCCTGGGATATTGGTGTTTTTGTCGAATCTATTTGGCCGACTCCACTTCCTTTTGCTTCAGCTCCTCCTGGATGCGGCGGGTCAGCTCGGGCAGCATCCCGGCCTCCACCATCTTGTCGAACACCTCCAGCGCCCGATCGTAATGGGCCAGGGCCTCCTGGTTGGCATAGGCCTTCTTGGCCTTGTCCCCGGCCTCCACCGAATAGAAGAAGGCCGGCTCCCAGTTCTGGGCATGGAAATAATGGTGCGACAGCAGCTCCAGCACCTCTTCTATCTTGCTCTCGTTGCTGAGCTCCAGGTGATCGCCGATGTTGTTGTGCAGCTCCCGGCGGCGGCTGAACGACAGGCTGTCGTAAGCCACCTCCTGGGTCATGATGTGCTTGAAGTAATAATTGCCCTCCTGCTCGGTAAGCACCAGGTCCAGGCCCCTCAGACTGTTGAGGTGGGGATTGATCTCTATTTTTTTTTGGGTAGATGGCCTGCAAAATATGATAGTCGAACTCGCGCCCGATCACCGAGGATATCTGCAGCACCTCCCGGGTCTCGATCGGCAGGCGGTCGATACGGCTCATGATCACCCCCTGAACGGTGTCGGGTATGTTGATCTTGGCTATGTCGGTGGTCACCACCTGCCACTGGCCGTCCTTCTCGGCGACCACCTTCTGCTCGATCAGCGACTTGACCACTTCCTCCACGAAAAAGGGGTTGCCCTGGGACTTCTTCAGGATCAGCTGCTCCAGCTCCGGCGGCATCCCTTCGATGTTCAGCATGGTCTTCACCAGTTCCAGGCTCTCCTCCTGGCTCAGCTCTTTAAGGGTCATCTGGCTGTGATATTCCTTGCCGGCGAATTCGTGCTTGGCCTCGATTGGCCGATAGACCATACACAACACTATGGGTTTGTCGCCGATATTACGGGCTACGTAGTTCAGCAGTCCCAGGGAGGCTCCGTCGGCCCAGTGCAGATCTTCGATGATCAGCAGCAGCGGCTCCTGGGCCGCCCCCCAACTGAAGATGTCCAGCACCAGATCGAATAATCTCTGCTGTCTGAGTTTGGCGTCCAGCGACTTGGTCAGCTCGCTCTCCGGCATGGACACTCCCACCACCTCGCCGATGATCGGGGACCAATCCTTGAGGACCGGGTCGATGATCTCCAGCATTTTGTGGATCCGGGATGTTTTCGCCTCCATGGAATCGGCCTCCTTGATGCCCAAATAGGTCTTCAGTAAATCGGCCCAGGGCAGGTAGGAGATGGCCGCGCCGTAGGACTGGCAGTTGCCCACGAAAAAGGAATATCCCCGTTCGGCCCAGTTCTGGATCAGCTCCCGGGACAGCCTGGATTTTCCGATGCCGGCCTCGCCCACCACCGAAATTATCTGGCCCTGCCCGGAGATGCCTTTCTCCACGGCGCTGTTCAACAATTCCTTTTCCTTCTGGCGGCCCACCATGGCCTTGGATTCCGTCATCCACTTGGCAAAGGCATCTTCGCCGGATTCATCTTTTTTGCTCACCTGATATATGGTGATGGGGTGTTTCTTGCCCTTGAATTCCTTCTCGCCCAGGCTTTTGAATCCGAATTTTCCGGAGTTCTTCCTCTGGATGGCGGCGGTGGCCAGCAGCTCCTGTTCGCCGGCCGATGACATCAGGCGGGCCGCCAGGTTGACCTCGTCGCCCATCACGGTGAACTCGCGGCGCAGGGCCGAGCCGACCGTCCCGGCGTAGACATAACCGCCGTTGACCCCGAACCTCTGTTTGACCCCGCCATAACCGAACTCCTCGCGGCCCAGCATCTCCAGAGCGCACAACAGGGCCCGCTCCTCGTCATTCTCGTGGGCGATATGAGCCCCGAACAGGATCAGCACCTTGTGGCCCTGGGGGCTGAAATCCACCTTGTTTACTATCCCGCCATATCTCTCAACCACCTCCTGCAGGACCGAAAAATAATTCTGGGCCTTGGAAACGGCATGTTGATCATCGTCGAAATCCATCCCCCAGACATTCAGGAACAGCATGGTCACCCGGCGATGCTCCCCGGCAACGCCTCCGGACTTGGGATCGGCCATGATCCTTTGTGACAGCCAGCTTGAGAAATAAGGACGGATCGCCTCCAGATGTTCGATGGACCGCTCGATATCCTCTGCCTCCTCCTGGCCGCCCTCTGCTAAATGGCCAACCTTTTCGTTCACTTTGACAAGCTTATAAGTATCGCTCTGGGCCGGCTCTGCCGTTATCTTACCCTTGGCTTTATTATAAAGCTCCCGGCTGATCAATAGCTCTGCTCCGGAGGATAGGTCCTCCAGCTGGGAGGCATAGTTGGTGACCCGTCCGGCCATGAAATATTCCAGGTCGGTCTCTTTCCGGCCTACGCTAAAGATCTCGGTGGGGCCGAGATGCAGGGCCAGATGCAGGCTGATGGGGAAGGCCCCGGCCGAGGTCTTGATCTCGGTAAAATTCTTGACCAGCTCCTGCATCTCATAAGCTGCCTGCAAAGCCCGGAGATGGCTGGGCGAGGGCTCGCCCTCCACCGTCTCGAAGCCGGCGCTGAAAGCGTCGCCGCCGAAGTAGACAACGTCGCCGCCGTAGTTGTGGACGATCTTTATCAGCGGGGCAAAATAGCTGTTGATGATGCCGGTGACCTCCTCGGCCCCCTCCCGGCCGATGCGGGACAGCCGCTCGGACAGCACCGTGAAGCCGGTGACATCGGCCAGCAGCAGGGCCTGTTCCACCTTGGCCCCGGAATGAAGCTTTTGAGCATGCCTCCTGATACCACCCGGCAGATAGGACGAAAAGACCCTGGTCAGCTCAGCCAGACGGCGCAATGCCTGTTCCTTATCGTTTTGGGAAAGATTTCCTTCAATAAGTTTGGCAGAGGTCTCCTCCCCCAGATAACGGCTGTAAGTTTTTTTCTTGACGTTCATATCTACCCCACTAAATTTTTGGTTTTCTATCTTTTAAAATTATTCCACGGTCACGCTTTTGGCCAAATTTCGAGGCTGGTCCACATTGCAGCCCCGAAGCAAGGCGATATGATAGGCCAGCAATTGCAGGGGGATGCTATTGATGATGGGGCCGAAATAGCTGTAGGTCCTGGGGACCTTTATCACGAACTCGGCCAGGCTATCTATCTCATCATCGTCGATATTGGCGATAGCGATCACCCGGCCCTTGCGGGCCCGCACCTCCTGGATATTGCTGACCACCTTGTCGTACAGGGCGTCTTTGGGCACGATGAAGACCACCGGCATGTTCTTGTCTATCAGGGCGATTGGCCCGTGCTTCATCTCGGCGGCCGGATAGCCCTCGGCATGGATGTAGGAGATCTCTTTCAATTTAAGGGCCCCCTCCAGGGCGGTGGGGAAATTGCTGCCCCGTCCCAGGTACAGAAAATTCTCGGCGTTTTTAAACTCTTGGGCTATTTTCTTGATCTGGTCGTCTAATAAAAGCACCTGGCGGACTTTGTCGGGGATGTCGGCCAGGTCCCTGGCGATCTTGGCCAGGGTCTTTTGCGGCAGGCCCCGGTTCTTGGCCAACAGGATGGCTATCTGGCCCAGCACCGCGATCTGCGAGGTGAAAGCCTTGGTGGAGGCCACCCCGATCTCCGGCCCGGCGTGGATATAGACCCCGGCGTCGGTCTCCCGGGCGATGGTGCTGCCCACCACGTTGACGATCCCCAGCACCGGGGCCCCTCTGGATTTGGCCTCCCGCAGGGCCGCCAGGGTGTCGGCGGTCTCGCCGCTTTGGCTGATGACCATCACCACATCATCCGGCCGGATGACCGGATTACGAAATCGGAACTCCGAAGCGTAATCCACATCCACCGGGATGCGGCCCAGCTGTTCCAGCATATACTTGCCCACCAGGGCGGCATGCCAGGAGGTGCCGCAGGAGGTGATGATTATCCGCCGGGCATTTAAAAGTTTGTCCATTACCGTATGCAGGCCGCCCAGCCGGACGTCGCCCTCTTTGACCATCAGGCGGCCCCTCATGGCGTTCTCCAGGGAGGTCGGCTGTTCGTTTATCTCCTTGAGCATAAAATGCTCATAGCCGCCCCGTTCTATCTGCTCCAGGGAGAAGGTGACCTCCTCTATCTGCTTGACCACCTCCTGGTCATGGATGGTCTTGGTATAGAATGAATCGGCCGTGATGCAGGCCATCTCGTCGTCGTTCAGATAGACCACCTGCCGGGTGTGCTCCACCAGGGCGGCGGCGTCGGAGGCTATCAGGTTCTCACCCTCCCCCACCCCGATCACCAGCGGGCTTCCGCGGCGGGCGGCGATGATCTTGTCGGGTTCCAGGGGCGATATCACCAGAAGCCCGAAGGTGCCCTCCACCTCCAGCAGGGCGTATCTGACTGCGGAGAACAGGTCCTGGGTCTTTTTATACATCTCCTCGATCAGGTGGGCCAGTATCTCGGTGTCGGTGGCGGTTCTTATCTGATGGCTGTCCTGGATCAGCTTTTTCTTTAAAGTGGAATAGTTCTCGATGATGCCGTTATGGATGATGGCTATCTCGCCCTTGCAGTCCCAGTGGGGATGGGCATTCAGGTCATCCGGCTCGCCGTGGGTGGCCCAACGGGTGTGCCCTATCCCCAAAGAGGCGGAAAGCTTCTTCCCTTCGATCATCGCGGCCAGATCGGCCACCTTGCCGGCCCTTTTCTCGATGACCAGTTTCCCATCTTTGATCAAGGCCAGCCCGGCCGAATCGTAGCCCCGGTATTCCAGGCGCTTCAGGCCCTCCATGATAATGGGGACGCAATTTTTGGCCCCGATATAGCCTACTATTCCGCACATAACGTCAGATAATAGTTAACAGATTTTAGATGATGGGATAATGCCCCGTTTCAGAAGCAGCAAGAAAATTAATGATAACAACGTCTTGATGCTCCGATGGTGTCCGGTGGCGCCTAATTTTTATATACCTTAAGATTGAAAGCGAACATCACGTCGTTCATTTTCAGTTCCAGCTCCATATTGTCCTTGGCAAAAGTGCCGTATCCATAACCCGCTTCCGGGGTCTTCATTTCACCCTTCCAGTTGTTTTCGGCCAGGATCTTTTTATAATGCTCCACCAATGCGGTTTTTTCCCCGGCCATCAACTTTTCGATCCGATAGGTGGCGTAAGTTCTTACCCCCTGACCGCCGCCTGAGGAAGTCCCATTCCCCACCGAGATATTTTTGGCGGTAAAACCTTCGGGAATAGCCAGCTCGGCTGGATAGCCATCGGGCAGCGGGGCTTCCTTAACGACCTGCTGTTTGGTCGGAGTTTGCTTCTTTTCGCTCTTGGGCCCACAGGAAACTATCAAAAAGGCTGCGATAAAAAATACAGCGATCTTCAATACCCTCATTTAAGTACTCCCTTATTTAGAATTGCTGATTGATATAGAAAGATAACTTCCGGGAAGCAAAAGACCCTAAGTGTCAATTTTAATTAACCGGGTTACATCATTCACCAGTTTTCTGGCCTTCTTCTCTTCCCGCGCTTCGGCGATCACCCGCACAATCGGCTCGGTGCCGGAAGCCCTGATATGTACCCAGGCATCAGGCCAGATATATTTAAGGCCGTCCCTTTTATCTGTTTTGCAGTTGGAGAATATTTTAGTCGTCTTGACCAGAAACCTTTTGGGATCCTTTATCGTCAAGGTGGTTTTGATCATGTGATATCTGGGCATTTTCTCGGCGATCTGTGATAATGGAAGATTCTCTTCGGTCAACATCTGCAATATCAAGGCTATCCCGGCAGCGGCATCCCGGGCGTAGTTGAGTTCGGGGATGATTATCCCACCGTTGCCCTCGCCGCCGATAAGAGCCCGGTGCTTTTTCATGGCGCCGACCACGTTGGCCTCGCCCACCGGGGTGCGGATGACGCTGGTTTTAAATTGGCCGGCCACCTCGTCTACCATCCGGCTGGTGGAGAGATTGGTGACGGCCTTGGTTTTAAAATGCAAGAACATGAACCGGGCGGCCAGGGCCAGGGAATATTCCTCGCCTATCGCTTTGCCCTTATCGGAGACCAGGGACAGCCGGTCCACATCGGCGTCGGTGGCAAAGCCGATATCGGCCCGGTGAGCGATGACAGCCTTCTCCAGTTCGCCCAGATTCTTGGCCTGCGGCTCGATGGGCCGCGAGAACTTTCCATTTGTTTCGTTGTGCAAGGAGATGACCCGGCAGCCCAATTCTTTAAGCAGCCGGCTGAATATCGGCCCGCCGGCCCCGTGGCAGGTGTCCACTACTACCTTGAACTTTTTTCTTCTGATGGCCGGAATATCCAGAAATGACAATTTAAGTATTCTGGCCACATGATCACTGATGGCGTTGGGATATTCTCCGCCCCCCCCCAGCCGGTCATATTTTTTATAGGCAAATTTGCCGGAATGGAAAATGGCAATGACCTTTTCGCCCTGGCCTTTATCTAAAAACAACCCCTGGCCGGAGACGAATTTCAGGGCGTTCCACTGGGAGGGGTTATGGCTGGCGGTGATGGCGATGCCCCCCCTGGCTTTTAAAAGTCTGGTCATCAGCTGGACGGTGGGGGTGGGAACGATGCCGATCTTGATGACCTCGCATCCCACCGAGCGCAGACCGGCCTCCACCGTCATTTCCATCACCGGGCCGGACAGGCGGGAGTCGCGCCCCAGCACCACTGGTCCGGCACCGACGAAGGTGCCGAAGGCCGCGGCGAATTTCAGGGCCAGCTCGGGGGTCAGGCTGGTTCCCACCACCCCCCGGATCCCGGCCACGCTGATCATCAATTTATCGTGAGAAGACAAAATATATTACCTTAAGTTAAATGATTATGATTTCTTTGTTTGTGTAGTTGTGTTTTTAAAGGCAACTAACGTTTGCGGACATACGTAGTCCCGAACGGAGCGAGGGATTTGGGCGAAGGCGAGAAGTAGCGCAGCCTTATAGTCCGCGTTATATGAAGTTACAGACTCTAAATAAAGCATAGGTATGAATCTATTCATACAATTCAAAAAACTTGGTTTCCCCTGTCTTACTAAAATTTGACCGTACGAAGTGAACAACTATATATGAATCGGATAGCGGAATAAAACCTGAAGCCAATGAATAAGCTTCATACTTTTGTACAATGATAATGGTTCTTCCCCGATATGCTTCCATGTCCCTTATGACGCGGTCTGTCAATTCTTGCTTCCCCAATTCCGTACTTTGTGGCCAGTCAATAGATAATGGATTACATTGTGAACTTCTTACCCAATTAGCAGCCACATCCGGGATGATACAATAATTTTTCCCTTCGCTCTTCGCTATATCCTTGGCATCTTTCAAGTCTATAAGAAAGTTATAAGTGTTGCCGTTCGTTTTGATCAGCCTCGCTCCCGGGAGCACGCCATCCAGATTTTGGTTTAGGTTGGATGCCGACTGTTCTCTGTAGATATAATTTTCTCTCGCTATCCCAAACGCCGCCAGGCTTATTATTGCTAATAAAATTACTTGAACATTGACGAGCTTTCGCAAACCTTCGGGGTGAAGAAACCGATAAATGAGCGAACATTTAGATTTGCCGGAAACTTTGTCTCCACTTGGTACCCGATAAGAGGACTGCCCGCATGCTATTAGAAATAGAATCAAGGGACCTGTGGCCAAAGCAGGGGTGGGATATCCTAAGGAGATGGATGTGCACCAAGCAAGGCAAATAATTAGCAATCCACATCTTATATGCCGTGATAGTTTCTGCTCTTTAGCGATAAAATATATTGTTGCTCCAACAACAGCGCCGAAAATACCAAAAGATGCTCCCCAAAGATATCTTCCGCCGGCTAAAGACCAAGCTGCTGCCAAAGGGATTCCAAACAATATCAAACGCCCAAGCAGTCTTAGCCAAGTGGCGGTATTTGATAGGCGCTTAAAATCGAGAGCATTGTATGCCATACTTGCTGCCAAGGCGCCGGTCAATATTCCCCACGGTACAGTCCAGGTTTTCACATAGCTCATTACACCCACAGATAATACATTTGTATAGGCGCTTAATTGCAGAATCGCATCCGATGCCGCTCCATTGATTACCAAATAAACCGCGTAAACTGCCAGTGGAATGCTTCCTGTAAGCCAAAAACGCTTTTGTCGCCGGTCGTTTAAGAGCAAGATCACCACGGGAATCATTGGTAAAAAGTTCAGTCTACACAACGGTGCCATACCTATAAATATGTAACCAAACAGTTTCGCCAACCAGGATTGCTTATGACATAATATTATGCCTACCGAAGTCAGAAATAAAGCATCAATAGTGTGCCATGCCATGATAGGGGAATAATGGGCCGAGAAAGAGAACACAACCAGCGCAATAGCGAACTTCTCCACCCAATTGGAGAAAATTTTAAAGGCCCGGGCTGTAACAACAGTCCATATCCACGCGATAGAAGCAAATTGAATCCATACAAAATATCGAGAGACCAGAAAGACATAATCGCCCCCAAAGAGAACAAATGGTATGTGAAGAAAATGGGAACCCGCAGGACGAATTGATATAAAGTCACGATGAGGGATTTGACCGTCTAATATTCGCCTGCTTCCCGCTAAAATGAAACCGTCGTCGGTGGGATTGAAACCAAGATGTGAAAAAAGAAAATGGGCGATAGTTGCCACTAAAAAAATAAATGCTGTTCCCATGAGAAGGTTGACTATGCGTGGGTATTTTGTGAGGGTATTTTTATTCATTTACATTCGTCCGGGTGCAATTGCGCCTAACGGGCGGCGGGTTTGCGGTGCGGGAATCGCGCGCCAGCGCCACCGGGCCGCCTCCGACGAAGGTGCCGAAGGCCGCGGCGAATTTCAGGGCCAGCTCGGGGGTCAGGCTGGTTCCGACCACGCCCCGGATCCCGGCCACGCTGATCATCAATTTATCGTGAGAAGACACGATATATTTCCTGAAGTTAAATGATTTTGTTTTGTTTAGTGGGGCCGCGTTTGCAATTATACTACTGTTGGGCAACAATAAAAGATAAGATACCTATAGCAAGCGTAAGAACCCCACGCACAGTATGGCCAGTCGCTTCCGAGGTTAATCTATCTTTATCTTCCCCATCCGGCAAAGAATTAGCTCCATCTCTAAGATCGCCCGCATCCGAAAAGAAATCATAAGCAAGGATTAAAGAAACGGCGCTTACAAACACATAAGGCGCTTTGTCTTTTTTTATTGAAGACGGAATAGAGGTTATCGTCTTTATTTCGGCGGGGTGAGTAGTTTGAGCAGAAGAAATATTTACCACCTCCGCACCGCGATAGCATTTCAATAACGCGAGCAATTTTAAATCTTCCGCAGTAATATTGTCAGATGGTCTCGATAATACTTCTTTAAGTTTGGCGGCATAAATTGTGTCGTTTTGGTTCAACCAATACTTATTAAAAGGCAAATACGTGGCACCGTCATCAATAACAATTTTATCGATCCTTTCAGATGGCACTTCCCAGGCTGAAGATAGCGGCGCGTCTTTCATAACAAAACTAATTTTACCTGCATCCCATTTAGTTACCGTACCCTCGTAAGACTTCCCATTTGATAGAAATAATGTATCGGCGTGAAGCACTAAAGGCAAAAGAAAAATGATTGTGGCTAAGAAGCACTTTTTCATTTTATTAACTCCTTTTGTTAAGTGTTGGTTTATTTTAGCCTTGCCCAACGTCTCACCACACCACGCAGTGGGTTTTGGTGCTACAAAAAATAGCTCCGACACACTGCGCTTATCAAACCGCACCAAAAACCATTGGGCGTCCACTTTAATCCATTTCAAATGGGGGTGCGTCGTGGTGCGGTGTGTTGGCCGCAGCGCCACGTTATCGTGTATGGCAGAAGTTCAGCCAATCTGGGCCAAAGTACTTATGAATAACTTGAAAAATGACTCGTTCCGAATCTGGAATCCCCTTTAAGTTATCAAGTTCATTTTTCAGACGGTCAGATACGTTTTCAAAAGAGTACCCGTTAAACCTTGATTTCTTGCTCACTTGTTTGTTGACCAGAACTTGACCAGCTTTCGCTATAGATTGAAGCCTCGCGGCAAGGTTCACAACGGGTCCGAGATAGTCCGTGATTACTACTGACTCGAAAAAGGTCGCTGATGCGTATTTGACGACATCTCCACCACAGATTGCTATGCCGAAACCTTCTGGCAGGTGAGCCTCATCTTCTTTCCAATAGTACCAGTACTTCTTGTGCAACTCGAAAGCTGCTCCAATGGCATTATCAGCCGTGGTTGTTTCATCATCGGTTACTTCCCAAACCAACATAATGCCATCGCCAAGCAACTTCCAGTAATCATAGTGATAGTCAATGAGCATTTGGACGACACGTTCAGAAATTACCTCGAAGATCCGCGTAACCTGTTCGGGATTAACTGAAAGCGACCACGTAGAAAATCCACGGAGGTCTGCGAACAGGATGTACGCTCTTGCACGTTGAGCGGATGGAGATTCGACGGGATGATTTGGACGGATGAGACTACGTCTAACAAATTCTGGTATGTGAAGATCGACGTAGTTTCTTCGAACATTGCCAATTGTGAAAGACTTGGTGATTCCGATTTCTCGGCATAGCGCCTCAGCCACAGCCTCTGGTGTGGCGTTCTCTTTGCCTGCGACATCTGAAAGGGGAAGCATCCCGGAACCGTATAACTTGGACTGATGATAACCATACCAAGGTTGTTCAGCCATAGGAAGATCAAATAGACAATAATGAATCGTGTCGTCATCAAAAAGAATATCAAAAGAGAGCCGAATGGGCCTCAGAAGACTGCTGGCATACTCAACAGAACCTATTGGATCATTCGTCATCATATGGTCACATTAGTCGTGGCGTTGCGGCTAACTATTGAATTTACAAATTGCGTATATTTTAGTTTTGGCTGAAAGGTGCGTATAACCCGCACCTTGGTTTTATTGTCCTTCAATTGCTTTAATTTCTTCATCGGTTAAGCCATAAAGTTTATAAACCGCATGGTCAATTTCGTGATCAAGTTTTTCTATATCATTTTTGAGTGCATGCCATTTATCAGTATTCGCCGAAGTTTTACGATAATCTTGATACAGTTTCATTATCTTATCAACACTTAAGGCGATTTTTTCTTGGGCCTTTTCGTCGGGTTTTATTAACGGCAAATTCAACAATGGCTCTTTATCAATTTGATAATTGCTTCCCTGCATTTTGCCTTTATTTTTAAGCCAGTATTTCATCAAGCTTGAATTAAGTAAGCCTGTTAAATATATTTGGTTTAATCTTATAGTTTTTATGACATAAAAAGTGGCCGAAACATAACAATCAAAATCAGTATAAGTAAAAATTGGTCTGTTGGTGCATTTCCTTTGCACTATGATTTTCACCCCCACAAAAAATTTCTCGTCTCGGGATCTGTGCAGGCCATAAGGTTTGTTGTCTGATGTAATTACACCTTTGAACTTATCCAGGTGAGCCTTTATGTTTGGATATGGCTTCATTTCATGGGGGTTTTTGAACTTTGAATCCGTATAAATAAGCCAAAGAGTATTTTGGGGGTTAGAATAATATCTGCCTAACTGTTCAGTAGTGAAATACGGTCTGATTAAACTTTTCTCTTCTTTTGTCAGATGTAGATTTTCTTTTTCTTTGTTTGTTAACCCAAAAATCCCTTCACCGACAATAAAATTAGCCCCCAACTTGATTTGATTAGCTTTATTTAAAAAATCTTGCGGATAAACAATGCCCTGCGCCACTTCTTTCTCAGTAAGCTCAAAGTTTTTCTTGGCTTCAATTTTATTCAATATTTCGTCATTTGTCTGGTTAGAAAATACGATATTTTTATCTATAAGTTGCCTTGGGTTAATCGTCGCGTTAAATTTTGTAATTCCACTATTGCCTGCTTTAAGGTTTGACTGCAACAATAAATTAACTGCGCCTTCTCCAATATTTTTGTCTACAATTTTTGCATAACATGTCTGATACCTTTTCTTTGGCTTCCCTTTCTGAAACACAAAAATCATCGTTTGTATACCGGCATCTTTGAAAACCTTAAAATCGCCAAAATCTATGAATTTTGTAATCTGCCCTTCTGTTAAAATCTTGTTTCTAAAAATACGCGCACCGGCGTTAGTGAGCCAATTATTAGGTGCAATGAAGCTGAAATAGCCGCCGTCTTTTAGCAAATCTATAGCGCGACAGGCAAAGAGTGTCCAAATATCCATTTTACCTTGGTAATAAGGATTGTCATGCACGGCGTCAAAAGCTGATCGGTTTGTATATTCCTTAATATATGGCGGGTTACCGATGATTACATCAAAACCACCATGTGCAGATACTTCTTTGAATTCGGTTTCAAAATTGAACGGCTTGTATTTTGGGTCGCCTTCGGAAATCAGCGAATTGCCAGAACTTAAATTATGCTGTAACGATGGCAGTTTGGTCTTCTGGGTTAAAACCTTTAGCAACAGATTCAGTTGGGCTATCTCCACCGCCTGGGCGTCCAAGTCAACCCCGTAGATATTGTCTTTCAAAATATCAAATTTGGTAAACAAATTGGGGTTCGCCACCTTCCCCAGAATCTCATCATAAGCCGCAGTCAAGAACGAGCCGGAGCCGCAGGCCGGGTCCAGCACCTTTATTTTGGAAATGTCCTTGGGTTTGGCGTTTTTCAGCGCCTCGCCCAGCGCCTCTTTTACAATGTAATCAACGATATACTTCGGCGTATAATATATGCCCTGGGCTTTTCTTTGGGATTTCTGCTTCTCTTCGCTTTTCCGTCCCTGGACATAACCCAGATACTGCTCGTAAATTCCGCCCAGCACATCGGAGGAGATGGCCGAAAAATCGTATCGGTAGCCGTCTCTTGTTTCGTAGATGCCGCTTATGACCTCGGCGATGACCTTATCATCTGCTTTCCATTCTTCGCAGTAGTGCGGTGCGAACAGCTTGGAATTAAAGCCATCGTCAAAATCCCGGAACTCTTTTGCCAACTGGCGGTAAAGCCCGGCTTTCCCGCTTCGCAAAATGCCCATCAGAACGTTTTGCTCTATTTCCCGATCCTCGGCGGTGCGGATGAAGATAAGCCTGTCAAGCACCCTCTGAACGCCCTCGTCCAATTCCTCCTGACTAAGGTCGTTCTGCTTTTTGAACTCCTTGGTCAGCAGGATGCGCCAGGACATCAGGTCCTCGAAAAGCTTTACCCCCACCTGTTTGCGCTGGGTAAGCTTGCCCCACTTTACCGCTTCCTTGTCCAACAGTTTGGTTTCAAAGCTTTCCTTGGACAGCAGCCACAACTGGTCAAACCGGGCGACAAAATCAGCGCACTTTAATTCAATGAACAGGTTTTGCGAAATGCTTTTAGGCGGTATTTCGGCGTTGAATACCTTGATGCTTTCAAAATCGGTCAGCACCGCCCAAGTAACGCTTTTATTCCAACTGTAGTTTATGGCCTGCTCGGCCCATTTCCACTCGTCCAGGTCAACCTTCATGGCCTTGGCTTCCAGAAACATCACCGGAATATTATTGAAACGGAAAGCCAAATCAACCCTGCCGCCGGAGACATTTTCCTCGGTGGTCACCTCATTATCGGTTGACAGGTTCCGCATGTCCCAGCCCAAGAAGCTAAACAGCGGTTCAATAAATTCGTTGCGGGTTTGGGCCTCGTTGTAGGTTTTCACCTTCCCCGCTTCCGCTATCCGCTGGTACTTTTCAACCAGCTTTTGTATCTGTTGTTTGGCTTCCTGTTTGGTCATCTTTTATAAATGCTTTGAAATAATCCGTGTAAATCGTCCGGCGCCATAGTCTGCTACTATAAAAGACGGCTTTGGACGACGGCGTCCGTGTCCCATTAAGCCTGGATTCCCGCCGGAGTTTATCCCGCACTTGATGCGGGGCGGGAATGACAACCGGGATTGCTTCACTCCGACAGCCATTCAAGGTGCTGGGCTCAGTGCAGGCTTTTTTTGCTTTGCGGTGTTTGCCTTTGCGTTGGGCAGAGCAAAATGTGAGTTCAACTGCGTTGGCACTTGAAACTCTATCCCTGAATAATTTCCGTTCACTAAAATTGAAAAGTCGCTTACTAAATGTTGCTGCACTTTTTTTGATTGTTGAGGTAGCTTTTCTTCTTCCTCTTGGTCAGAAAACAAATCAATCTTCTTTGATTTGGTTTTTGGTTTCTCGTCATTGATGTGGTCGTCTAAAGTTTGAGTTCCATTTTGGAAACGATTCAAAATTACTTTCATTGATTCGCTGCCGATGTCAACGCCAATCCAGTTACGGTGAAGTTCGTCTGCTGCAACCAAAGTTGTTCCGGAACCCGCAAAACAGTCCATAACCAGATCTCCTTTATTTGAAGAAGCAAGAATGATTCGTTTCAACATCTCAATATTTTTTTCTGTCGGATAACCTGTGGTTTGAGTGTTTTGATTATTTGCATCTAAGTAGTCAAGCCAAATATCTTGCAAAGCGATTCCGTTGCTTTCGTCTAAATAAATTTTGCGTCTTGGGTTGCCATTTTTACTCCAGTGGAGTTCACCTTTTCGGTCCAACTCGTCCAACTTGTCGGGTGTGAATTGCCAATGTTTACCTTCAGGCGGCATCATTCCTTTCCACATCTTTCCTGTAGTTCCGTTTCTTGTTCCGGGGGCATGAATAGGTACTCGCTTGTGCCGTCTGCCAGTTTCTTTCTCAATGAGCGGATACTCGATCAGAATTTTCTCGTCAGTCCATTCATTAAATTGCTTGTGCCAAACTGCGTTAGCGGATTTTGTATAAAACAAAATGTAATCACAAATATTTCCAAAGGAATTTTTTGTAAAGTTCTTTGACTTGCACTTTTTCCTTGTAATCATGCTGCGAAAATTTGCAGCACCAAAAATTTCGTCCATCAAAACTTTTACATGGAAAACCATTTTGTTGTCAAGATGAACATAAATTGAACCATCCGTCGCCAATAATTCCTTCATCAGCAACAATCGTTCACGCATAAACTCAATATAGTGTTCACCTGTCAACAGGTCGGTGTAAGCGTCTTTTTGTTTTCGTGTTTGAAAAACGCTGTTGGTAGCGTAAGGCGGGTCAATGTATATGAGGCGGATTTCTCCTTTCACCGTTTTGTCTTTCACCAAATCCTTCATTACTGAAACATTGTCGCCAAAATACAAACGGTTTGCAGAATTTCCATTTTGCCAAACAGGGCGAAATGAAAACTGTTCGTTGTTGGAGTTGCTTGTGTGCAACTCTCCATTCCATTTTGTTTTTGGGTTGCCTGTTGCCATTTTGTTACAATTTTGAGTTTAACCATTCTTCGGTGATTCTCTCAGCCACCATTCTCAGAGTCAACACCATTATTTTCCCTTTCCAGCTTTTTTCTAAAGCTGAATAGTCATTCCACATTGAACCGAGCAAAAGTCCTGGCCCATCGTTTACAAAAATTAATTTGGTGTTTAATTTATTTTTCTTGGCGAATCCAAGAAATTCGTTTGCACAATTTGAATATCCGCCGGTTCTGTCGTCTTCTTGTGCACCGCCCCGGTCTGAATCATATCTTGCCAAACCTATTGCAAGAATTTTATTCTTATCCTTAATTACAAAATCAACAGGTCGTGTTGGGTTGGGATAGCTTTCAAAAACTTCCTTCATCAAAATATCTCTGCCTGCCCGTTCGGGTCCAATAATTTGAAGCCCTCTGAAATTGCTGCGGAATAATTCGAAAAATCTTTCGGTTAAATCGTATCCCTTTTTACCCCTGTCCTTGTATTCCCAAAGCAAGGCACAAAGCGCTTCGTCTTTAATTGGTCGGCTGTTAAATGCTCTTTGAACTTCGTTGATTGGTCTGAATTTGCTTTTAAATTCTCTATCAAACATTGTTGCTTTTGTTTTTCGTTTTGTCATTTCAACAGGAAGAACAGGGCAAACATATCGTTTGAAAACTCTTAGTAATTGAACTCTCATCCAAGGTTCGACAACATCGGCAATTTCAAGAAAAAGTCGGGAAGATGATTCAGAAGATTTTACAAGTTGACCGAATAAAACTAAAACAGGTTTGTAAAGCTGACAAGCGTCTTTTAAAATATCTGGGTAATATTCGCCACCAGCCAGTGTTATCCAGTTGGAAGCGTCTTTTTTATAGTTGGAAAATGTATTTGTAAGTACTTTTTTCATTGTAGTAAAGTTAAGAAAAATTGATTGCGTTTTGTTAGTTGACTCTGCGTTCTTTGTGGTTAAAAAGATCCTTCGGCTTGTTGGGTAGATAGTCATACTCAGGATGACGAAAGCAACAACATTTGCTCACCAAGCAAAACAATCTGCGTAAATCTGCGTCCCATTAACCCCATCTCTGGAGCCGCTGACCGGAATCGAACCGGTGACCTACGCTTTACGAGAGCGTCGCTCTACCAACTGAGCTACAGCGGCAACCTGCTTTTTATTCTATCACTATAAAAGCAAAAAGTAAATAAATTTTACTTGCTTTTTTGCCTTTTATTATTCTTCCAGAGGATCAATGACGAAACCAGGGCAAAAACGATCAGCCCCAGGCTTATCCATTGATTATTGGTAAGCCCAAAGAGCCACAGCTGGCTGGCTTCGTAGTACCGAAAATGATCCAGCCCAAAACGCCAAACGCCGTACATCCCCAGAAACAGGCAGAACATCGCCCCGGGGAAATGTTTTATTTTTCCCAGCCACAGCAAAAAGGCCATGGCGAGAAAACCGAAGATTGCCTCGTAAAGCTGGGTGGGATGCAGGGCGCAGGTGAAGGCCGCTCCGGCGGCGGTATCACCAGGAAACTTAACCGCCCAGGGCAGGAACGACGGATTCCCGAAACAGCACCCGTTCAAAAAACAACCGAAACGCCCGATGCCCAGGCCCAGGGCAAAGGCCGGGGCCGCCATATCGGCCAGCGGCCAAAAGGCAATGCCTTTTCTCTTGAGATAGATGATCCCGGCAGGGACCGCCAGCAGAACACCTCCATAGAAAGTAAGCCCGCCCTCCCACACCGCCAGCACCGTCAAGGGCCGGGCCGCATATTCGACCCAATGGCTTAAAACATAGAAGGCCCGGGAGCCGATAACAGAGGCCACCATCACCACCAGCCCGAAATCCATGATCACATCCTTGGACAGGCCGGATCTTTTGGCTTTGGCCTCCAGCAGCAGGATGGCCGACAGGAATGCCAATGCCAGCATCAAGCCGTAGCTGTGCAGGGTAAAGGGGCCTATTTTAAAAATGGTAGGAAGCATACCTTAATGTTTAAAAGGTTTAAGAAGTTTAAATCGTTTACAATATCCGGCAAGCAAAGAAGCACAAAAATTATAATCGAAAGTATTCTCTGCGCCTCGTCCGACGCCATAGCTTGCTTTTATGTTTGCCGGCTTTGGCCGACGGTGTCTGCGGTAAAAGAATCCCTGAAATCCATCTAGTATTCATAGCGGCGCAGGCCGATGTTCAGAAGCAGCCCGACCATCATCAGGTTGATGATCAGGGCCGATCCGCCGAAGCTCAGGAACGGCAGGGGGATCCCGGTCACCGGTAAAATTCCCAGGGCCATGCCGATATTCAGGATCACATGGTATCCAAAAATTGACAGGATGCCCACCGCCGCCAGGCCGGCAAAACGGTTTCGGGCCTGCCGGGCGATAACGATGCCGCGGTACACCGTCCAGAAAAAAAGCAGCAACAGCAACAGGCAGCCGATAAACCCGAATTCCTCGCCGAAGGTGGCAAAGATGAAATCGGTGTGCTGCTCCGGCAGGAAGGACAGCTTCTTCTGGGTTCCCTCCAGAAAACCCTGGCCCCAGAAACCCCCGGAGCCCACCGCTATCTTGGACTGCAGGACATGCCAGCCGGCCCCCCGGGGATCAATTCCGGGATTGAGGAATATCATGATCCTCATCCTCTGGTAATCCTTGAGCCCCTGCCACAGGAAAGGAGTGATGCTTCCGATCACGGTGTTCAACATGAAGATCCAGGAGGCATATTTGAACTTCATCCGGAAGAACCAGAACGACAGCAGCAGAAGGATCATGAAAACTATCCAGCTGGGCATGGAGAAAACCGCCACCATCGAAAGAACCGGCGATAGCAGATACAGGATATTCTTCACCGGATATCCCTGCCAGAAGATCATGGCGATGAACAGCGCCCCGAAGGAAAGCGCGGTCCCCAAGTCCGGCTCGATCAGCACCAGCACCAGAGGCACCACCACTATGGCTATCGGCAGCAGGATGCCCAAAAATCCGGCCCGGTCCATGTCTTTCTTGTAAATAAGTTTGGCCAGGGCCAAGATGGTCGCCATTTTGGCGATCTCCGACGGCTGGAACATCTGTCCGCCCACCTGTATCCAGCGGTGGGTGTTCATATGTTTGGGTCCCAGCAGAGCCACTATCAGCAGAACCAGGGAGATGCCGTATATCGGCCAGGCAAAGGCTTCCAGATAACGGTAGGGCACGATCACCGCCACCACCATGACCGCCAGGCCGATGGCCAGCGACAACAGCTGCTTTCGCCAGATCCCTTCAAAGCCGGCTTGGTCGGTCTGGGTGGCGCTGTACACCGACAGGATTCCAATGCAGACCAAAACCAAAACAGACGCCAGCAGCTGCATATCAAAATCGCGGCTGGAATGAAATCCGAAAAGTTTCATGGAACCGCCGCCACTTTAAGGTTATCGCTCTCTATTATCCCTTTTTCCTTCAGGTAATGCTTAATCAGCTTTCCGGCCAATGGCGCGGCCACCGCCGAACCATGGCCGGCATTCTCCACTATTACCGCCACCGAGATCACCGGATCATCCTTGGGGGCAAAGGCCACAAACCAGGAATGATCGTCGCCGTGGGGATTCTGAGAGGTGCCGGTCTTGCCGGCCACCTCCACCCCGGCAATCCGGGCCGAGCCTCCGGTGCCTCCCGGCTGATTGACCACTCCGACCAGGGCTTGTTTGATGATGGCAATGCTGGCGGGCGATATTCCCAGTTGACGGCTCTCCAGCGTCTCCCCGGCCACCAACTTTCCATCGTAAGTCTCGGCCTTCAGCATCAGGTGCGGCTTGAAGAAAAGGCCTTCGTTGCCAATTGCCGCATATAACGCAGCCAACTGAATAGGAGTAGTTAATATCTCGCCCTGGCCGATGGACAAATTGGCGGGAACCCCTCCGCCCCAGCTGCCTTTTCCAAGTCGCTTTTCATACCAGCCGATGGTAGGGATCAGACCGGGAACCTCCTGGGGCAGGTCGACGCCTGTCTCCGATCCCAGGCCAATCTTAAGGCACAGATCGGAGATGCCCTGAACTCCCAGCAATTGCCCCAATTGATAGAAATATACGTCGCAGGACTGGACAATGGCGTCATGCAAATTCAGCGAGCCGTGTCCCCCGGCCTTCCAGCATTTGAAAACCCGGTTGCCTATTCTCATCGAACCGTGACAGGCCTTGGGCAGCAACTTTTTTTCATCGATTAGGCCGCTGTCCAGCGCCGCCGCGGCGGTAAAAATCTTAAAGGTCGAGCCCGGGGGATAGACGCTGCGGATGGCCCGGTCCCAAAGGGGGAAGGAGGGATCGTTGACCAGCCGGTTCCAGTTATCGGAGCTGATGCCGGTGGAAAATAAGTCGGGGTTAAAATTGGGACGGCTGACCAAGGCCAGTATCTGGCCGGTCCGTGGGTCCACCGCCACCGCCGCCCCCAACATGCCGTCGGTAAAAAGGCTCTCGGCCAGCTGCTGCAGCTTCCAGTCGATGGTCAGATAGAGATTGACCCCGGGCACCGGCTCCAGCCTCTCCAGATCGGGGATGTTTCCCTGCTCCCGCCCCTTGGCGTCAACCTCCACGAACTCGCAACCGTCGCTTCCCCGCAGCAGATCCTCATACTGTTTCTCCAGCCCGCCCTTGCCCAAAAAATCCCCCAGCCGGTAGCTCTGATCCTTAAGCCTTTCGTATTCCCTGGAGTTCAGCTCGGAGGTGTAGCCTATCAGGTGGCTGGCATAACCGCCGAACGGGGCCTTGCGCCTGGATTCGGTGGCCAGCCGCAGGCCCGGCAGTTTGTCGGCGTGCTCCTCGATTATGGCCACCTGTTCCGGAACAAGGTTCCGGACGATGGACACCGGATCCTGGGGATAGGCCCGCCTCTGGTAAATAATCTCCTGCTTGACCGAGTTGCTGTCCAGCCCCAGGATCCGGGAGGCAGTTATCACCGCCGGGCCCCAGTCTCTGACCGCCACCAGCACCAGGTTGAAAGCCGGCTTGCTCTCGGCAATGATAACGCTGTCCCGGGAGAATATCAATCCCCTGGCGGCCGGGATGGCGACCTTGCGAACCCGGTTCTGCCGGGCATAGTTCTGATATTTGGCCCCTTCCACTATCTGGAGCTGGGCGGTCCGGATCAGCAGCACTGACAGGGCCGCTATCCAAAAGATCAGGGCCGCCACCGCCCGGGAGCTATTTTTATAATCCTGCGCCATGGCCCCTACCTTTTACCGTAGGCCCAGCGTTCTAAAGCCGGCAGGATGATGGCCGCAACCAGGGCGGTGAGAACGGCGCTCCCCAGGCCGAACCTGATAAAATAACGGGGATAGGAGGAGAGCGTCCCCCCGTCCCGCCCGAAAAACACGAACAGCTGATACACTAAAGCCAGAGCCGCGGTCAAAGCCGCCTGGCTTAAGAGCTGCTCCCGATAGATCCTATCCCGGGCCATTCCGGTTAGGTAACCGACCACGGTCCCACCGAAGGCGAACAGGCCCATGGTGGAGGGGTGATAACAGTCAGCCAGAAATCCTACCAGCAGCCCGGTCCACACCCCGGACGACACCCCCTCCTTCAGTCCGGCCAGGGCGATCACTATCACCATGAAATTGGGGATCAGCCCCCAGGGGCTGATTATATTTACAATCGAGCTCTGAATAAAAACGGCCAACCAGATCAGAGATAGTATCTTGATGATCTTTATCATTGTCCGGCCCCTCCCGGCAGTTCCGATTCATCCGGCACCGGCACCGGGGCCTGGGGCAGCCGAATATCCATCTTCGGGGGCGGCGGGGCCAGAGCCCTTCTTCTGGGCTTAACCGCCAAGCTGTCCTGAGCCTTGGCCGGGACCAGCGATGGCAGCGGCGGATTGACCCCGCCGGTAATGATGAACATCTGGCTGATCCGGTTCAGATCCAGCGAAGGGTTGATTTCAATATTCATCGTCAGCTGCCTTTTATCGACCCGGATCCTCTCCACTGTCCCCAGCATCAACCCCGAAGGAAAGACCTGCCCATAGCCCGAGGTCAAAACGGTATCGCCCTCCCTGACATCGGACCTCAAGGAAACCCTGTCCAGGATGCACCTCTGCCCCCGGTCGGTGCGGAAGATGCCCAGCACCCGGCTGCGGGCCACTATGGCGCTGACCCGGGAGTCCTGGTCGAAGATGGTGGACACCTGAAAATATTCCGGCCCGGAGTTGACCACCTTTCCCAGTAGCCCCCGGTCGGATACCACCGGCATATCATCCCTGATGTCCTTGGGATCACTGGGCTCGACCACCAGGAACGAAGCCCGGGCCGCCGGCTCGCGCCCCACCACCCGGGCGGACATCAGCCGCCATTGGGTGCGGGACTTGAGTTCCAGCAGTTTCCGGAATTCGTCATTCTCCCGGGCCGCCTCCTTCAGCGAAATATTCTCCAGGGAGGTCACAGCCAGACGCAGCCTTAATTCCTGATTGTCCTTCCAGCTGGAAAAGAGCGACCGGACCTGGCTGGCCGGATATTCCAGCGGGGCGAACAACGTCCCCACCACCCCGCCGCCGGCGGCTTTTTTAAGCCCGGACGGCAGAATGGCCAGCACCGCCGAGATCATCAGGGCGGCGATCAGCACCGCAATATCATGTCGGTGCCAGATCCTTCGGTTGAAGAGAAGCATCAGTATCGGTTATCCCAAATCATTCTCGGCGGCTCTGCATCAGCACCTTGTCGAAGTTATCCCGGCTCTCCAGTATCCGGCCGGCCCCCAGCACGATGCACTCCCGGGGATTATCGGCCACCTTGATGGGCAAATTTGTCTCCTCGCGCAGCAGGGCGTCCAGCCCCCGTAGCAGCGAGCCGCCCCCGGTCATCACGATCCCGGCGTCCACAATATCGGCCGCCAGCTCCGGCGGGGTCTGCTCCAGGGCCTTCTTCACCGCCAGCACTATCAGGTTGATCGGCTCCCGCAGGGCCTCGCGGATCTCCTCGCTGCGGACCTTGACCGCCCGGGGGATGCCGGACACCAGGTCCCGGCCCTTGACCTCCATCTCCCGGCTCTCCTCCACCGGGAAGGCCGAGCCGATCTTTATCTTGATGTCCTCGGCGGTCTGCTCGCCGATCAGGACGCTGTAGCTCTTGCGCAGGTATTCCACGATGGCCTCGTCCATCTCGTCGCCGGCGGTGCGGATGGAGGTGTTGCTGACGATGCCGGAGAGGGCGATCACCGCGATCTCGGTGGTGCCGCCGCCGATGTCTATCACCATGCTGCCGATGGGCGAGCTGACCGGCAGCCCCACTCCTATGGCCGCCGCGATGGGCTCGGCCACCAGGTAGACCTCCCGGGCCCCGGCGTGTTCGGCCGAGTCGCGCACCGCCCGTTTCTCCACCTCGGTGATGCCCGAAGGCACGCAGACTATAATTCGCGGTTTGACTATGGAGCGCCGCTTCTGGGCCGTCTTGATGAAGGCCCTCAGCATCTCCTCGCAGATCTCGAAATCGGCGATCACCCCGTCCTTCATGGGCCGGATGGCCTTTATCTCGTCGGGGGTCCTTCCCAGCATCTTCTTGGCCTCGTCGCCCACCGCGATGGCCATGCCGGTCTTCTTCTCGATGGCCACCACCGAAGGCTGGTTCAGGACTATCCCCTTGCCCTCGACATAGACCAGGGTGCTGGCGGTCCCCAGGTCCACTGCCATGTCATGGGAGATGATGCTGGAAAAAAGATCCCGCAGATTAGGAAGCTTTATCATTGTTCCTCCAAGTTGGATGGTATTTTACAGTATTAAAGTTACAACGTAGAAAAGCAGGCAGAGCGGAGGCTAAAATTATTGTCAGGCCCTCGGCCCTCAGCTCCCGGTGCTCTCGTAGGCTCGGGTGCCCTGGCGCCAGATCAGCAGGGCCAGGCTTAAGAAGACCAGGGCCACCACCGGGGTCATCCAGACGTATATCGAATATTTGTCTTTCCCCAGCACATACATCGAGGGGAAAAAGGCGGTAAAGGCGTACGGTATTATAAAGGTCAGGATCACCCGCACCGCCCGGTTGAAGATTGTCACCGGATAGCGGGAGAATCCCTCCAGCATCAGCATCACCGAGACCACGCTTCCCCGGTCGTTGAACCAGAAGGTCAGGCTGACCAGAATGGTGAAGATCGCCAGGTAGATGGTGCAGGCCGCCAGCACTAGGCCGAAGGTGACCAGGTAGTCGCCCAGCCCCAGGTTCAGTTGCATCCGGGAAAGGGAGTAGGACATCATCGACAGGCCCACCAGGATGGTGGAACTCTCCTCCCAGTAGATGCGCTCGGTGACCACTTGAAAAAAACTGTTCAATGGCCGCAGCAGTATCCGGTCGAAGTGCCCCTCGATAATGTATTTTTCGCTCAGTTCCAGCAGGTTGGAGAAAAAGGTGAAGAACAGCCCCAGGCTGACCTGGGAGAAGCCGAAGATGAAGAAGATCTCCTCCTTGCGCCAGCCCTTAAGGCTGGGAACCTTGACGAAAAGCGAAACGATGAACAGCACCCCTATCAACTGCATCATGGCCCCGGCGATGAAACCGGACAGGAAATCCTCCCGGTAGGCCAGGCGGGACTTGATGGAGTTCGACAGATAGGCCCGCAGCAGGTTTATGTAAAAGATGAAACGTTTGATATGACCCGTTTTTTTATTTCTGCTTTTTAATTTTTGGTCTTTGATTTTATATTTTAGCCCCCCTGGATCTCCAGCCGCTTGATGGCGTAATGCCAGACGATCTGCCCGGTCAGGTAGATTATCACAATCCACATTATCTGCAGCAGCACCCCCTGGTGGACCTTGGACAGCGGCTCCATTCCCAGGTAGATACGCAGCGGGGCATAAGCAATGTATTTGAATGGCAGCCAGAACAAAACATTCTGCACCCAGTCGGGGAAGAAAGTGATCGGGATCATCACCCCGGAGAAGACCTCCACCAGCAGCTGTTTGAAGCGCAGCACCCCTTCGTTGTTCCGGGTGAAGAAAGCCACCAGCCCGGTCAGATAGCTGATACCGGCATGCAGGAAGAAGCTCAGGATCACACTCAGGGGGAAAAGGTACGGCCCCAGCTTCCCGCTGGGCAGGCTGACCGGGAAGATCACCGAGGCCACGATAATGATGGGCAGGGTCATAAACAGAAACATGAACGCCGCCCTTCCGAAAGCCCGGAAATAGTGGTACAGCTGGAAATTGGTGGGCTTCAACAGGTCCATGGCAATGGAGCCGTCACGCACCGCATCGCCGATCATCCGGTCTATCCGGTTGGCGAAAAAGGTCCGGGCCGACCAGCCGATCACCACGTAGGTCATCATCTGCTCCATGGTGAAGCCGGCTATCACCTGGTGCTTGGCGAAAACCGCCTTCCATAAAAAATAGTTCAGGGCGATGATCAGCAGGTAGGAGACGAAGTTCATCAGCACCTGAAAGCGGTAGGCCAGGTAAGTCAGATAGCCCATCCGCATGAATGCCCAGTATTTGGCCAGTCGGCTCACGTTTTTACCCGCTGTCTCTGGCGGTATATTTCCCGGACCACATCTTCGATCTTGGGGTTCTCCAGTTCCAGATCCCTTACTTCAAGCCGGGACAGCAGCTGGCCGATTATCTCCGGAGCGTTGACTTTTTTACGGTCGAAGATGAACTCCCAGTGGAACGGATTATCGCTCTCCATCTCCACCGGATATCCCGCCAACACCTTCTCTAAGCCAGGACGTTCTATGGGCAGTATAAAATCCACCAGCAGCCGGCGGCGGCCCACTGCCCGGTCCTTGAGTGATTTGAGATCCCCGTCGTATATCAGGTGGCCGCTGTCGATCATGATCACCCGGCGGCAGAGATGCTCGATATCGCTCAGGTCGTGAGTGGTCAGGATCACGGTGGTGTTGTATTCCCGGTTGATCTCCTTGATGAAATCCCGGATGCTGGATTTGACCGCGATATCCAGCCCGATGGTGGGCTCGTCCAGAAACAGCACCGGGGGGTTGTGCAGCAGGGAGGCCGCCAGGTCGCAGCGCATCCGCTGGCCCAGGGAAAGTTTGCGGACCGGGATGTTCAGCAGATCCGCGATCCCCAGCACCTCCTCGAATTTCTTCAGCCGCAACTCGAAATCCGCTTTGGGTATCTCGTATATCTTCTGCAACAGGCGCAGGGCCTCGATCACCGCGATGTCCCACCATAATTGAGTGCGCTGGCCGAACACCACCCCGATTTTTTTTACATGCTGGTATCTCTGCTTGTACGGCACCAGCCCCTGAACGCTGATGCTGCCCGAGGTGGGCACCAGGATCCCGGTCAGCATCTTGATGGTGGTGGATTTTCCGGCCCCGTTGGCCCCGATGTATCCCACCACTTCGCCCGGCTCGATGGAAAAGCTGATGCGGTCCACCGCCCGGACAATATGGTACTTGCGGTTGACCAGGTCCTTGAAGGAGCCCCACAGCCCGCTCCGGCGGCGGAAGGTCCGGAAATTCTTTACCAGTTCATTTACTTCGATTATGGGCATTGATCGCAAAAATATAGATTTATTTTAATGGTCATTCCTGCGAAGGCAGGAATCCAAGGATATCCCAGATTGCTTCATCTGCCAAAAATAAGGTTATATTACCTCGGCGTTTAAATAGATCAATAATCCATATTGTCAAGCCCTTCCCGCATCAAGTGCGGGATAAATTCCGAATGGCATCCAGGCCTGGATTCCTGCCGGAGTTTATGCTGAATGCAATGAAGTGCAGGAATGACGAATCACTGTATTTAATCGCCGTAGTAATAATCGCAATGACGTGTCTCTGATAAAACATATTAGTTTAAAAGGAGACACCCTCCAGCGGACAGCCTTGGCAATCAGGTCTCTTGCGGCATTTCTCCTTGGCCAGCCTTACTATCAGGGCATGATATTCGTTGAATAATTTCCGATCACTCGGCAGATGCGATTCGAAAAATATTTGCCAGGATGAATAATCAGATTCTTTTATTTTGATCCCGTGACGGCCGAAGATCCGCCGGGTATAGGCGTCTATCACGAAGACGGGTTTGTTCAAAGCATATAAAAGAATTGAATCAACCGTCTCCGGACCCAGGCCCTTGATTGCCAGCAATTCATCTCTCAGAACGCTGGTCTCGACCCGAGACATTTTTCTTAAATCGCCGGAAAATCTCTGCAGGACATATTGGCTGAGACCCTTTAAATACGCGGCTTTCTGGTTGTAAAAGCCGGACGGCCTGATGGCCGAGATCAGTTTTCGCTTAGAGATGCCAGCGATCTTATGCGGGCAGATCAGATCCTTCTTCTTCAAATTCTCTATCGCCCGGGAGACATTGATCCAATTGGTGTTCTGGGTCAGCACCGCGCCGATCATTACCTCAAAAGGGCTGTCGGCCGGCCACCAATCTTGCGGTCCGTATTCTTTTAAAAGAATTTTATATATTTTTAATAACTTTTTCCCGTATATCATGTAATTTGTTATTTTAGCACAAGTTACGAATAAGTGTCAATGTTTATATGATTTTTGTTGGATAGCAGGTAAGTCTTGTAAATTGAAGATGATAGCACATATAATTTCAGGTGAAAATAAAAAAAGGCGGGGTTGCCCGCCTTTTAAATATATGGATTTCCCTATTTACCAATAATTTTCACTCCTGATGATGTCCCGATCCGGTTGGCCCCGGCTTTTATCATGGCCATAGCATCCTCGGCGGTCTTCACCCCGCCGGAGGCCTTTACCCCCAGATCCGGTCCCACCGTTTGCCGCATCAATGTTATATCCTCGATCGTGGCCCCACCGGAAGAGAACCCGGTGGAGGTCTTCACAAAATGCGCCCCGGCCCCCCGGGCGATCAGGCAGGCCTCTATCTTCTGCTCCTGGGTCAGCAGGCAGGTCTCGATGATCACTTTCACTGTTTTGCCCCCGGCCGCTTTCACCACCCCGGCGATGTCGTCGAAGACTTCACGGTAAAGACCGGAACGCAACGCACCGATATTGATCACCATGTCCACCTCGTCGGCCCCCTGCTCAACGGATTTTCGGGCCTCGTCCGACTTCAGTGCCGGATCGTCCGCCCCCAACGGAAAGCCGCACACCGTGCATAATTTTACGGCGCTGCCCCTGAGATTTTCTTTGGCCAGCGGCAGCCAATATGGATTGATACACACCGAGCAGAATTCGTTTTCGGCCGCCTGGCGGCATAGGTCTATGATGCCCTGTCTGTCGGCCTCCGGTTTGAGCAATGTATGGTCAATATGGGCGGCCAGTTCTTTGGAGTCCGTTACCTTCTGTGCCCCGGCGATCTCGTCCTTGACAGATTTCCAGACACCGGAGAGGGGCCTTTCGCAATCGGCGGGGACCCCGGAGTTCTTCAGTTTCTGTTTGATCTGTTCAATCAAAGTTTCCATTATTACCCTCTCTGTTTTTTTAATGGGTCATGCACCTATTCTTCATCACTGTGTAATCAATTGTGTGTGGGTTGCTATGCTTCACGAATAATTTAATAATTATTTATGCAATAGCGGTATACAATATATGTCCCTATTATGTCAAGCGGTCTTTGCAAAATAATGGAAAATAATAAACCCCAAGCGTATAACGCTATGTAGGGCAATGCCGCGTTGGTTCCTGTGGTTTACTAATAATACTTCGTTTGTGTATTTTACATAACTGTCAAATCTTTGTCGATTGTTTTAAAGCACCCGCCTGGATGTTGCATTGTTATACTGCTCATTCTAATAATTCCTTATCATTTAATGATAGGTGACTTAGAACATAATAACCATCGACAGGTTCTTTACCAATAACATATTTAACAGTCTGCCTTTTTTGGTTAATAAACGTTATTGTATAGAAAACAACAGAACCGACTTCTCGCTCCATTTTGGTCCATACTAACTCACTCGGATTGATTATATTCCAATAATGTTTTTTAAAATTCAAAAGATATACCGATTTGCATTTTGGATTCGATATTCTTTTATTTATCTCTTTAACATTTAAACTATCATCCAATGCATCTATTTCATATTCGTTATGTGGTCCAAACAAATAATTTAAATTCTTTATTGTACAGGCGCTATCATGCATTGCAATATTTTGAATTACATAAATAAATTGTGTAATATCTTTTAATTCTTTAATCATATTAGCATTTGCGGTTGAATAAAAGTAACAGCAAATAAACAACATACAAATAATTTGAAAATGTTTTCTCATTTCGAAGACACCTCTTCTTTTATTTATTATTGTTAGGGAAAATAAAAGGTCTGACAAATAAAGGAATATTTGATCCTATTCTAATTAATCCATGGCAAAGATTCCAACTATTTGTATAGCCTTGCATTCCAGCGCAACCCCTTGCACCAAATGGTTTGCCATCGTAATGATATTTCCAACGCCAATCCTGGAGTAGTAATAAAACTTCATTTGAGTATTTTACATAACTGATGGAGCCTTGTCAATTATTTTAATAAGCTATTTCACCCTCTCTATTCTATGATGCTTTTATAGGTGATATTTTCTCCGTCGGATTCAATGATGACCGCCCCGTGGTGATCGGTCCTGAATATTTTGGATCCGCATTTTTCATAGTTAGCAAGCGCCTCCCGGGCGGGGTGCCCGAACCGATTGTTCTCGCCAACCGAGGTGATGGCAATCTCCGGCTTGATGATCTCCGCCAGCTCCGCCGGATTATTGGGCCGGGCTCCGTGGTGGGGCACTTTGAGCACCCGGCAGGAACCCAGCAAACCCTTCTGTAACAGGATTCCCTCCAACTCCGGCCCCATATCCCCGGAAAATAAAAAACTGGCCTTGCCATACTGGAGATAAAATATCAGGGATGACTCATTGCCGTTATCAATGCTGTCCTCACGGGAGTACAGAAAACCCCGGGCCGGCCAGATCCCACACAGGGTGTCGTAGCCGGAGACGGCCTCCAGCGCGACTTTTCCCGCTTTGGCCTGTTCCAAAGAACGGTTGAACATCGGCTGAGCGCTGGGGTGGTCGCTGATGATAAGCTTCCCGATCTTTACACGGTCCAGCAGGTATGACAGCCCGCCGCAGTGGTCGGCGTCGCTGTGGCTGATAACCACCCCGTCAAGCTTGGTTATTCCTCGGGATCTCAAGAAAGGCAGGATAACGTCCCGGCCGCTGTCCCGGTAGGGCGTATACAGCCCGGCGTCTATTAGGTATTTTTTCCCATTGGGGATCTCCACCAATGCGCAGTCCCCCTGGCCCACATCCAGAAAAGTGATCCTCAGTTCGGCCGGCCGGGCCAGAACCTGTTGCCAAACCAGAACGGTGGCCGCCATCAGAATCACGGAAGTGACCGCCAGGCGTGCCTTCCCGGCCCTTCGCCACAGAAAGGGCAGCAGGCAGACCCCGGCATACAATGCCAGCTGGGGCCAGGTCACGGTCGGCCAGTTGATGGTCCCTAATTTCAGTTGGCTGAAGAACGCTACCGAGTCCAGCATGGCCCGGGAACAGATATAAGCGCTGGCGGCCATGGGCCAGGCAATCCAGCCGCCCAGAAGATTTAAAAGCACCATCGCCAGGCCCAGGGCCAGGATCAGCCCGGTAAGCGGCACCACCACCAGGTTGGCAACCAGTGAGATCAATGGAACGCGGTGGAAATACCAGGCCAACAACGGGGCGGTAAATATCTGGGCGGCCAGGGACACTGCCAGCGGAGTCAATATCCATTTTCTCAACCGGGCCGATCTGGAGGCCCTGAAAAGCTGGGTTTCGATGGGCCTGGTCAATATCAATATCCCGGCGGTAGCGGCAAAGGACAGCTGGAAACCGATGTCACAGGCCGCATCCGGCCAGAAGGCCAGTATCAGCAGGCCAGCCAGCCCCAGCATGTTCAGGCCGTTTCCCCTCCGTTCGAACAGCCCGCCCAGCAGGACCGCCCCCACCATGATGGAGGAGCGGACGATTGACGGGCTGGCCCCGGCCAGCAAGGTATACACCGCCAGCCCGGCCACCGTCCCCAGACTGGCCGCCCGCTTGGGCAGTTGCAATAGGCGCAGGATGATGAAAACGATAAAAGCCATCAGCGCCGCATGAAGCCCGGACACCGCCAGCACATGGGCGGTCCCGGTGTCGGAGAATGCCTCCCGGACTGACCGGGAGAGGTTGTATCGCTCCCCCAGCAGCAGCCCGGCCAGCAGGGATCCCGGGTCGCCCCCCAGATAGCGGTCGATGGTCCCTCTGACGTACTTCCGCAAGGGGATGATCAGGCCGGACATCACGATATTACCCCGGGAGTGCGATAAGATCTTATGGCTGTTGGCGGTGAATATCCCCGACACCTCCTGGCGTTCCAGATACTGGCGGTAATCGAAGCCTCCGGGGTTGCGCCGCTCGGCGGCCTTACGCCAGATCCCCTCCACCGTCAATACATCCCCGTATTCCGGCTGGCTTTCCCCTTGGAAGCCGATATAGGTCATCAATTTCTGATCGGCTGGCTGCCAGGAATCACCGCTGCGCCGGGCAATGGCCCGGGATACAAATCTCCACCCCCTATCCGTCCGGCGCGGCTCGGAGGCTGCCTTTACCAATAGGATCTGTCTGCTGCCGTGATCCCATTGGGGAGAAATGGTGGAGTGCCTTATTTGATAACTGGCCAGACCTGCCGCCATCAAGGCCAGATATAGGGCCGGTGCAACCATTTTAATTCTGAACCGATAACCTGCCCAGGCCAGCAGCAGCGATGCCGCAGCTATCAGTCCTGAAAAAATAAAAGGGATGCTGAACGCCGAGGCGGTCAGCACCCCCAATAACAAGATTATGAAAATTTTCAGGGCCGGATATCTGTCCATTTCAAACCATATTAAACGTAGGATATCCTCTGCTTTTCCGGTTTCTTCAGCTTGGATGGGATGGGCTTGGGCTTGGGTGCGGATTCAGCTTCTGGCTGCTCCGGCGCCGGTTGAAATTGGGGAGCCGGGGCGGCAGGCTGCATACCGGGCCTGGGTGGAGGCCCAGCCGGACGTTGGATCTGCGGAGCCTGGGGTATCGGCCTGGCCTGGGGAGCCGGAGCAACGGCCGGGGCCGGCTGAGGCGCCTGAGGCGTCGGCCTGGGTGTTGCGGCCGGAGGAGCGGCGGGCGCCATGGAAGCCCTCAGGGATTGCAGCCTCTGTCCCACATCCCTGAAATTGACATCGGTGGTGTAGATATCCTCCAGGGTCTTGATGGCGCTGGGGATCTCCCCGGTCAGCTCATAGGCCTGGGCCAGGTTATACCGCAGGCCGATGTAGTCCTCATCGCTGTAGCCCGGGGTGGAGAGCCCCCGCTCCAGTTGTTTGATGGCGAACTTGGGCTCCCCCCGATCCAGAAAACAGATGCCCAGCATCTCGAAGGACTTCAGGCGCTCCTTCTCGCCCTTGGAAGCTACCTGGAACTCGGCAATGGCCTCCTCGGCCAAGCCCATTTCTTTATAGGCTATGCCCAAATCGTAATGGCCCTGGAAATCCTCCTGGTTTATACTTTGATAGACCCCTTCCTTGAACTCGGCCAGGATGTCCTGCAGCGAAAGAAATTCTTCCTGGGCGCCCGGGGCTGCGGCCGGCTCCTCATCGGCCACACTGAACTTGACCCTTGACTGGCGGCCTCCCTCCACTATCTCCCGTCCCCAATGAACGTCATCGCTGGCCGGTGGCTCGGCCGGCTGACCATGGAACTGGGGCTCCTCCGACTGGGTATCTTCCGGCTCGGGCTGTGATGCGTCCAAGGCCGGCGGGGCCTCAGCCTGGACCGGTTCCGGCTGCCAGGCAGCAGGCTCCGGTGCTTGGGGTTGCCCTTCGAATTGGGAGGCTGCCGGCTGGCTGAATGAAATATCGGGAACCGCCGCCTGAGAAGGCGCCGACTCCTGATGGATCTCCATGCCCGGCATTTCGAAAGCCCCCTCGGGCATCTCCGGAAGCAATAGGGACAGGCTCTCCAGGGCATTCTCGTTAACCGGATCTATCTCCAGAACCTTTTGGTAAACCGCCGCCGCCTGTTCCCTCAGTTCCCTGCGGTGCAGGCACTCGGCCAGCCCCAGATAGGCTTCTATCAGGGCCTCCGACTGGTTGTTCTGCAGGGCGATCTCCACCAGCTTCTGGCGGCTGCGCAGCTCCAGGGGCTGCAGGTTGGCTATCTTCTTGTATACCTCCACCGATTTTTCCACGTTGTCGTCGTTCATGTAGCCGTTGGCCGCGGTGTGGTACTGGTCCAGGGCCTCCTGGGTGGAGCCGATCTCGACCAGCAGGTCGCCCAGCTCGATGTTGGTGGCCCAGTCCTGTTTGGCCGCATCTTCCTCCTTGGGCGGCTCCGGTTCTTTATCGATCACCAGTTCCGGAGCGGATTCGGCCGACGCTTCGGATCGCTGCTGGGACAGTTCCTCGATGATGGAATCGGGCCTGACCTCGGCCTCCGGCGCTGCCTGGGCCGGGGCGGCCTCCCCTTTCATCCCCCTGACCTTGGCCTCCAAGGACTCGGCCTCGATCGTCCGGCCCTGGTTCCGGTAGGCCTTGGCCAGCTGGGAGAATTCCTCTATGGCTTCGGGGATCTTCTTCTGGGTCAGATACATCTCGGCCAATTTGGAGCGTACCGCCAGGTTCTGGGGATTGAGTTCTACGATCTGGTGATAGATCGGAAAAGCCTCGTCGGATTTGCCCTGCTTGATCTTCCGCTCGGCGTATTCCAGAAGATTGGTGATGGCCTCGTTGACCAGCCCCTGCTGGATATACAGCTCTCCCAGGGTCTTGTAAACCTCGGGGTCCTCCTTGTTGACCCTGAGGATCTTTTTGCAGACCGCAATGGCATTGTTATAAAGGGCGTCGTTGCTGTAGCCCCTGACCGCCTCCAGATAACTGGAGACCGCCTCTCCGACATTGGACAGCTTCACATAGGCGTCGCCGATGAAATTGTAGGTACTGGCATTTCCGGGCTCCAGATCCAGCACTTTTTTATACTCGTTCACCGCTTTGGCGAAATCGCCCTTTTGGAAATATTCGGCCGCCTTGGCCCTTATTTGATCAACTTTTGCCATCGCACCATTTATCGTTTTGTGAATTTAATCCGCTTCTAGATCAGAATCCGTATTCGTTGGCCTCGGCCCCGGCCGCCACTCCGGCCGTCTGCTCCGCGCCGTCGTCCAGTCCCAGATTGTTGGCCACGATCTGAATTACCGAGGCGTCCAGCAGGTCCTTCTCCTGGAGGCAGCCCTCCATCAGGGCGTTGTCGCAGATGGCGTTTATCAGGCGGGGGCGGCCCTGGGCATACCGGGCGATCAGTTCATAGGCGGTATCGGTGAAAAGCTCCTCCTCGCGGCCGGCCACCACCAGCCGGTGCTGGACGTACTCCCTGGCCGCAGCATCATCCAGCGGACCCAGGTGATATTTCACCGACACCCTTTGATTGAGCGAAACATCCACCAGCAGGTTCTGGTTGACCTCGGTCATGCCGAACAGGATGAAGGTTATCAGCCGGGCATCGGACAGCTCCAGGTTCAAAAGGCCGCGGATCTCCTCCAGCATGGCTTGCCCCCGCAGGAGATTGGCCTCGTCGATCAGGATCACCGCCTTGCGGCCCTCGGCATGGATCTCCATCAAACGACGGGCCAGGGCCGATGACACCTGGGTCTTATCTTCGGGGGCCTCCTTGACGTCTAAAAGTGCGCTTACCCTCCGGAGAAACCATAATGGACTGAAATCGCCGTGGGTCAGCACCAGCAGCGCCGTCTCAAACCTCCCGTCCTCGCGGAGGATCTCCAACAGGCGCCGGGCCAGCATGGTCTTTCCGGTGCCCACCTCTCCGGTCAGCACCCCCAGACCCCTCATCCTCTCGGCCACGTGGGCCAGATGTATTATGGCCCGGCTGTGCTGGGGGCTGTCGTAGTAGAATCGGCTGTCGGGGATATTGGAAAAAGGATCGTCATTAAGCTTGAAAAATCTTTCGTAGTCCATTGATTCTCCTAAAAAATATTATAGGAAAGAAAGCCCTTTATCTTTCTGGCTGAGGACTATCGGCGCTGTCTCCGGGGGCGGTTCGGTTTCCGTTTCTGTTTCGGAAGCCGTCTCCTCAATCGGCAAATTTGCCTGCTGATATGAAACATCATCATTCTCATCCAGCGGAGCATATCTATCGTCACTGGTATTCTCAGAGAGAGTGATCACCGCGGCCTTTGGATAAAATTCCTCATCGCCGGCGGGAAGCGCTTCCGCAGGGATCCTTTCGATTATCTCATCAACGGCAACTATCTGCCTCGGCGCTTCTTCAGACGCCGGTTCTAATGATCCCGGCTCAATGCCGGAACCCGGGCCGGCAGCCGCCTCCTGTTCCGGAAGGGTGATCCTGGTCTGCTGCGGATCCTTGAATTTGTTCTCCAGATCCCTCAGGCGCTTGGCGACGTCCTTATAGGTAATATCAATGACGTAGACCTGCTCGTACTCGTATAAAGCCTTCTGGGAATCCCCCAGTTGCTCATGGGCCACCCCCAGGTTGTAGTGCAGGCCCACATATTCATTATCCAAAAATTTCCGGATGGAGAGGCCCTGGCTGAGCACTTCTTTAGCCAGACCGTAATCACCCTGCTCCAGGAATGATACCGCCAGCATCTCAAATCCCTTTAACTGCCGGTTCCCGCCTTTGATGGAGTTCTGAAATTCAACTATGGCCTCGTCCTTTAAGCCCTCCTGCCGGAAAAGAATGCCCAGGTCGTAATAAGGCTCATAGGCTTCGTCTATCTTGTTCCAGATCAGTTCCTGGTAGTTTTTGCAGGCTTCCAGCAGCTCGGATTGAAGTTTTTTATCATCCAGGGCGCTGTCCTCGGACGATGAAAGCACCTTGGCCAGGGCTTCTTCATTGCCGGGATCGCGTTCCAGTATCTTCTGATAGACCGCCCTGGCCTTCCGGACAAAGCCCCTTCTCTGCAGCACCCGGGCATAGCTCTGCTGGGTTTCGATGATCTTCCTGGCCTGACCCATCTTCAGAGCCACGTCCACCAAACGGCGGTAGGGGACAATATCCGCCGGCTCCGGGGCATTCTCCGAATTGTCGGAAACGGCCTGGTCCGCCAGCTGCCTGATCTTCTGGTAACCGGCTTTTAAGGGAGGATTCTCCGGAATAATGTCTGTTATCCGCTGGTATACCGCCGCCATAGCAGTAAAATCCGAACGGATCTTCATCTGGTTGGCATAACGGACCCACTCCCGGACGGCCCCGCTCTTCAGCCCCAGGTTAAGATATCCTTCAGCTATCTTATTATATAACTCTATCCTATCCTTGTCAATAGACAAAATCTTCTTGGAGGCGGCGATCACCCGGCTGAAGTCCCCGGACTTCTCCGAAAGCCTCAAGGCCTTCTCGTACATGTCCAGGCCCTTGCGCCCCTCGCCCAATTCCAGATAGATATTGGCCAGGGTCAGGTTGAACTCGGAATCCTCCGGCTCGATGGAGACAATCTGCTCCGCCGCCCTCTTGGCCTTCTCCCACTCGGCCTTCTGGTAAAAAGCCCGGGCCTGCTCTTTCAATCGGTTTATTTCAGCCATAATTAATATTTTCCAAAGTCATTGCCTATAATATAGGATTATATAGGACTGGGACTAAAATTACAATTACATTTTTATATTTTTCATCACCGCCTGCTGGACAGCATCGCACAGGTCGGCCGATTCCTTCTTCAGGTCCTGGCATTCTTTTACATGACTGTCCCTGAAAGCCTGGTCTTTTATCGACCCCAGGTTTATCAGCACGTTCAGCACCGCCCCCTCCACCCCGGCCCGGGCCATCAGGGCGGCCACTCCGGCATCTGAGGCCGAATTGGCATTGCCTTTTTCGGCCGCGCCCAGTGAAAGCTCCATTGCCTTCAGGCAGGTCTTGGCGGTCTCCAGCGGGACTGCGGCGGCTTTTTTGTATCCTTGTTCCATGGCCGTTTCGCGGGCTGTTTTCTGTTCCGGAGTCCCCTTGGGCAGGCGCATGGCCTCCATCAGGTGGTTGAAGGCGTTGGTATCCTCGTCCACCGCCTTGGACAGCTTGTCCTTGATTTCCTGCCCTCTCTCTGCCAGAACGGACATTTCCTCCCAGACCTTATCGTAGCCCTGCTTGCCCACGGTAAGATTGGCTACCATGGCTGATAATGCCGCGCACAAGCTGCCGGCCAGAGCCGCCACCGAGCCTCCGCCCGGGGCCGGGGATTCTGAGGAGACTTCGTCCACAAAATCCCTGGCGGTCATGGACATCAGCGGGGCAGGCTGGATGAAGTTGTACTCAATGATCTTCTTGGCCGGATCGAATTCGGAAAGTTGATCGAGCCCCAGCGAACGGATGGCGATCTCCACCAACTCCTTCTCCGGCAGCCCGGCCGATTTGCCCTGTTTTTTCAGGTAGAATTTTCCGGCATCCAGCATCGGTTTCAGGGGAACCAGGCCCACCAGTTCCGAGCCGGTGACGATCAGGCCCAGCTTTTCCGCCTCCTCCCGGGCGGTCTCGAACACCACATGCAGCGGGGTGGTGTTGTAATTGATCAGGTTGATGGACACCTGGGCCTGGCGGTATTGCTCGATATACCAGCCGATGGCCCGCACCGCCTTCAGGCGGCCGGGGACTTTTACCGTTTTTCCCTGGGCATCCTTGACGATCTTGCCCGAGGCATCCTTCTTGGCCCGCCCGCCCTCGCGGATGTTCAGGGCTATCTCGTTGGCCAGCTTTTTGTCCCGGGTGTTGAGGTTGACGTTGTAGGCGATCAAAAATTCCCGGGCGCCCACCACGCTGGCCCCCCATTTATGTTTGAACTTGGCCGGGCCGAAATCCGGCTTCCACTTGGGGTCTTTTAATTTTTCTTCAAGCGCCTCGTATTCGCCGGTTCGAATATCGGCCAGGCTCTGGCGCTCCGGAGAGGCAGCGGCGAATTCGTATAGGTAGACCGGGATCTCCAGCTCCTCCCCCAGCCGTTTGCCTAAGTCTTTGGCTATCTGGGCACACTCGTCCATGGTGACGCCCGATACCGGCACGAAGGGGCAAACATCCATGGCCCCCATCCGGGGGTGGGCTCCGCTGTGTTGGGACATGTCTATCAGCTCGTGGGCCTTCTTGGCGGCCTGGAAAGCGGCTTCCTTGACGCCTTCCGGCGTTCCCACGAAAGTGTAGACGGTGCGGTTGGTATCGGCCCCGGGATCCACGTCCAATAATTTGACGTCGGATACCGAGCGGACGGCATCGGAAATGGCATCGATTATCTTACGGTCGCGGCCCTCGGAAAAATTCGGTACGCATTCGACTAACTTAGTCATATTACTTGCTCCAAATATATGTGATAATTTAATTTTCTTTACCGCGAAGACGCCAAGCTCGCTAAGGTTTTTTTACAAGGGCGCCATGTATGTCTATATATCACACTGAACCGAAAAGACACCAAGGTAAAGAGTTGGGATTTTCTTTGCGTCCTTTGCGTCTTAGCGGTTTAGCTGGTCCCCACCACTATCTTCCCCCGCTTGACCACCGTCTTAACGTAATTCACCGCGTAATGATACGGAATATACCGGTAATTGGGAATATCCATGATCAGCAGATCGGCCTGCTTGCCGATCTCTATTGAACCGATCCTGTCGCCCCGTTTGAGAGCGCAGGCCGCGTTGTAGGTGGCGGCGCAGATGGCCTCCGCCGGGGTCAGCCCCAGATACAGGCAGGCCAGCCCGATGATGAACGGCATGTTCTCGATGGTGCAGGAGCCGGGGTTGAGGTCGGTTGCCAGCGCCACCGGGATGCCCATCTCGATCATCTTCCGGGCCGGGGCGTAATTCTTCTTGATGGTCAAACTGGTGCCTGGCAGAAGGACTGCGATGGTGCCGGCCTGTTTCATCAGGTCCAAACCTGTTTGTGACGGATATAAAAGATGCTCGGCGCTGACCGCCCTGACCTTTCCGGCCACCTCGGCCGCGCCCACCGAGGCCAGTTCGTCGGCGTGGATCTTGGGGTACATTCCGAAATTGCTGGCGGTCTCCAGGATCTTTGTCGCTTCCTCCGGGGTGAACACCCCCTGGTCACAGAACACATCACAGAACTCGGCCAGCTTGGCCTCCGCCACCTTGGGAATCATCTCCTCACAGATCAGCTTGACATATCCTTCCCGGTCAATTCCAGATTCAAAATTCTGACTTCTGTATTCTTCAGGAAACTCATGCGCCCCCAGAAAAGTTGACACCACCTCTATCGGCTGCAATTTATTCAGGTCCTGATTGACCTGTAGTTGCTTGATCTCAGTCTTGGTCTCCAGCCCGTAGCCGCTCTTGGATTCCACCGTGGTGGTTCCCCACATCAGCATACGGTCCAGCTTTTTTAGGGCATCGCGCTTTAAGACCTCGCGTGAAGCCAGCCTGGTGGCCTTGACCGTGGAACGTATCCCGCCGCCCTTGGCCGCGATCTCCTGATAGGTGATCCCTGAGGCCCGCATCTCGAACTCGTCCTCGCGGGAGCCACCGTAGACCAGATGGGTGTGGCAGTCCACAAAACCGGGCATGACCACTTGATTCTTGGCGTCAATGACCTTGGTGTGGGGCAGGAGTTTTAGCTTGGGCTTGAGATCTGAAGTTTTGCCCACCGCCACGATCTTGTCGTTTTCGATTGCCACCAGCCCGTCCTCGATGATGCCGAGCTCGGACATGGCCGCCCTCACCCTTGCCCGTCCTCCCTCTCCTAATGCCTTAGGAGAGGGTCGGGGTGAGGTCAACCCTTGAGGAGAGGGGGAAAGGGTTAGCAGTTGGCCGATATGTTGGATGATAAGGTGCATTAGATCACTCCGACTGCGATTCCAAATTAGCCAATAATTCTGCCAAGCCTGCGGATTTTGCCATTGATCTCAAATAATCCAGATCGAGCTCATCATGTTGTATCTCAAACACAGACAATGCATCCTGAAACTGGATCGTGGCTTCTCCGGCCTGCCGGTGCCAATCGAGTTTTAAAAGTATGATATCCTCTGGGGTGGCAATGAACGTTTTCTGCCCAAGAACCTCGGCCGCCTGGCGGCGATGGAAAGCCGAGCTTTTCAGGGCATCATCCTCATCCAAAATCCAGAAATCGGCCTTAAGCCCCGTCTCGGAATCGATCAGATTGAACATGGTCTTGGTTTTAATGGCGTCCACAGCGGCCTCTTGGCTGATATAATACCGGGGCGCGGGGTATTTCGCTGACAGTGTTTTTATCTGTCCGGATGTTATTGCCACTGCCAGGTCCACATCGTGGGTCAGCCGGGGCTGGCCATAGAAATTCGAAGCCACCGAGCCGGTCAGCATGTACTGGACGCCTATTTCGTTAAGCATCCGGATCACCGAAGTAAAAAATTCTATCTGTTGCATCTTAACATACGTTTTGTGGTTTCCTGCTGTACCTGCCGGTCGTCATACTCGGGATGCCGGTGGCGGATGCCGTCCTGCATCAGCCGAAGGGCCAGGTCATATAGCTCACAGCCCAGCAACACCCGCTGTTGACCGGTCATTTTTCGCAATATTCCCAGGTATTCCCGGCGCTGCAGTTTGTCCTTTAGTTTGGGTAATGATGTAATATTTGTCATTGGAGCATATTTTTATTGGTTTTGCAGTTAGCCACCCGACCTTTTCCTCCTTCTCCTAATGCCTTAGGAGAGGGTTGGGGTGAGGTCAACCCTAAAGGTGAGGGGAAAGGGTTAGCAGTTGGCCGATATGTTGGATGATGAGGTGCATTTATGTTGCTATCTTTTCTATGATTTTATCATGAAAATCCTTAATAATTGGATTATTAACAACTTCACTGTTTCTAACCATTTCTTGTGCCATAGCTGCGGCTTTTTTCCAACACCTGTCATCTTTATTATACATTATTGCATCCGGGTCCTTTTGCTTAACTTCTTGCATATACTCATTCAATAAATCATAAGGCCCAAAACCAGATAAATTACTTACTTTAGTTTTTAATATTTTTGCGATTGCTTTTTTAGACAAGAGGTTTTCAATGTTTCGGAATGATTTATTAAAAAAGGTTAATATACCCATTTTATCACATTCAATAATAAAATTCTCGCGCCCTTGTTGATTGCCACCTTCTGCAGGGGATCTATCTAATTCACTATCCATCCAAATAACCGGTTTTAGTGATATTTTCAACATATCTTCTGGTTTAATGTGTGAGTAATTATCACCGCCAATATTATGAAATATAATCCTATTCGCATTTATAGCATCTGCTGTATCATCAAATGCTAATAAAAATTCTCTTAGCACAAATAATTCAGTAACCCCCTCGACAAAAATGACAACATCCGCAAGACCCACATGGCTCATTGTAAAACCAATTGGATCTAAAACAGCCGTAATATTTTCTTTTGTTATGCGTTTAAATACTTTATCATTTTCAACTCCATTATCAACATAATAAACTGATGTATTTTCATTAAATTCAACAAAAGACGGAGAGTGAGTTGCAATAAACAGTTGTATGTTTTTATTCTCTTTTATCTCGTCAATAAAGTACTTTAATACTTTTTTCTGCAACCCTGGGTGTAGCGAATTTTCTGGCTCGTCAATAAACATCAATAATGGCTTATTATATAACTTATGAAATTTCAAATAAAAAATTAACAAAAATATTGAAATTGTACCTTGGCCATAAAAGGTAATAGGTAATTCTTGTTTATTTATCTCTTCTAAACTAAACAATACACCACTATTATATTTTAAGGGATTTATCGAAACACCTGTTTTAAATCCAAAAAAATTCTCCACTTCTTTTACAATATTTTTAATAATTGACTTTTGATCGCTTAATTGTCCATTATGCAGCGATTCAAATACATAACCTGGCACTTTGCTCCCATTCCCATTTTCCAATACAGAGTTAACATTGCTTACAGGTTGTTCAAGTAATATTGACCTGTGCGAAGTTATAAATATATTTTGTAAGTTTTGTATTTTAGCTGTAATGACCTCATTGAAAGTTGGACAAATATCTTCAAATGAGCTTGCTTTAGTCGTATTTATTGGGTCATTCCTATCAGTATAGTAATCTATCCCATGAGTTTTGTTTTTATATAATTCAACCAATTTATCTTTATTTGCATAATTCCAATAAAATTTTCCCTCTTTTGATAATTTATATTCTATTAAGATATCATTATTTTTTAGAATATTAAGTATTTCTTCCCAACTAGGTAAAATTTCTCTTGGTATGGTATCAATATCTTCTGTTGACAATCTAAATTTAATATAAATACAAACATCTTTATCGATATTATTTTTATAATTGTTTATATTGTATTCGTTTTTATTTGGTATATCATTAAGTGCATAATATAATGCCTGTAAAATTGTTGATTTACCAGCATTGTTTTTCCCAATAAATATATTTATACCAGATAAATCTTCAATCCTCAAATTACGATTCCCAACATCCACAAATTGGAAACATTTGAAGTTGCTTACGTCAATACCTTTAATATACATTTACCCTCCGATTTTCTATAGTTATCGTAACCATAGGCGGCCTACATCATCGGAATCTTGACCTTCTTCTTTTTAGCCACCTGTTTGGCAATGTCATACCCCGCGTCCACGTGGTTCCGACCTCACCCCTACCCCTCTCCAGATAAATCTGGCGAGGGAGGCCGGAGTTCACCAATTCGTTTTGCAACAATATCAAACTGGTTTACAACTTCCTCGTTGGAAAATCTAAGAACAGTTATATCATTCCGGCTGATTATCCAATCACGCAGCTTGTCATAATCCTTCTGGGTCTCATGAATACCGCCGTCAACCTCAACAATCAGTCTAAGCTCATTACAATAAAAATCTGCTATAAATCCCTCTATCACCTGCTGCCTACGGAATTTTAACCCGTGCATTTTTCGGTTCCTGACCCCATTCCAGAAGCATTTCTCGGCAAAGGTCATCTCCCGCCGCATCTTTTTGGCCAACTCAAGTTTTTCGTTCTTTATCCGGCGACCAGTACTAACACCTATGCCTTTAGTAACGTTCATATATTATTACTTTCACTCTTCCCTCTCCAAATGCGTTTGACCTCTCCCTTTCTCCCTCTCCTAATGCTTTAGGAGAGGGTTGGGGTGAGGTCAAAGAACGGTCTACATCATCGGGATCTTGACCTTCTTCTTCTTCGCCACCTGCTTGGCAATATCATACCCCGCGTCCACATGCCGCAGGATGCCCATCCCCGGGTCGTTGGTCAACACCCGCTCGATCCTCTTGGCCATCTCCTTGGTCCCGTCGGCCACCGTCACCTGCCCGGCGTGGATGGAATAACCTATCCCCACTCCGCCGCCGTGATGAATGGAGACCCAGGAGGCACCCGAAGCCACGTTGACCATGGCATTCAGCAATGGCCAGTCGGCGATGGCGTCAGAGCCGTCCTTCATGGCTTCGGTCTCGCGGTTGGGTGAGGCCACCGAGCCGCAGTCCAGATGATCCCGGCCGATGACGATGGGAGCTTTTATCTTTCCCTTCTTCACCAGGTCGTTGAACAGCAAACCGGCCTTGTCGCGCTCGCCGTAGCCCAGCCAGCAGATGCGGGCCGGCAGGCCCTGAAAATGGACCTTCTTCTGGGCCATCTTTATCCAGCGGGCCAGGTGCTGATTCTTGGGAAACAATTTTAACACTGCCTCGTCGGTCACAGCTATATCTTTGGGATCGCCGGACAGCGCTGCCCAGCGGAACGGGCCCTTACCCTCGCAGAACAGGTCGCGGATGTATTCCGGCACGAAGCCCGGCACGTCGAAGGCGTTCTTGATCCCGTGCTTTACCGCCTGCCCCCGAATATTGTTGCCGTAGTCGAAGGCAATGGCGCCCTGTTTCTGCATGTCCAGCATGGCCTGCATGTGTATGGCCATTGATTCGCAGGATTTCTGTTTATACGCTTCGGGATCGTTCTGGCGTAATTCGTTGGCCTGGGCCAGGGTCATGCGATGCGGTACGTAGCCGTTCAGCTCGTCGTGGGCCGAGGTCTGGTCGGTGACCACATCGGGGATCACGCCCCGCAGCACTAATTCGGGAAGCACCTCGGCGCAGTTGCCCACCAATCCGATGGAAAGGGGTTCCCCTTTCTTGACATACTCAAAGACCAGCTTTAAGGCCTTGTCCAGGTCGTCCACCATCATATCGCAGTAGCCGGTATCCAAACGCTTTTGAATGCGGGCCGGGTCCACCTCCACGTCCAGGATGACGCCCTCGTTCATGGTGACCGACAAGGGCTGAGCCCCGGACATCCCGCCCATGCCGCCAGTCAGCACCCACTTGCCTTTTAACGTGCCCCCGAAATGCTTCTGGGCCAATGCTCCGAAGGTCTCGTAGGTCCCCTGTAAGATTCCCTGGGTGCCGATGTAGATCCAGCTGCCGGCGGTCATCTGGCCGTACATGATCAGGCCTAAGGCCTCCAGCTTGCGGAAATAATCCCAGTTGGCCCAATGGGGCACCAGGTTGGAATTGGCGATCAGCACCCGGGGGCAGTTGGGGTGGGTCTGCAGAACGCCCACCGGCTTGCCGGACTGCACCAAAAGGGTCTCGTCGCATTTTAATTTTTTAAGCGACTTGATGATGGCATGGTAGCAGTCCCAGTTACGGGCCGCCTTCCCGCTGCCACCGTAGACTATCAGGTCATCGGGCCTTTCGGCCACCGCCGGGTCCAGGTTGTTCATCAGCATCCGCATGGCGGCTTCCTGCTGCCAGCTCTGGCAGGAGATCTTGGTGCCGTGGGGGGAATGGATAATTTTAGACATAAATTTATAAACCTCGTTTATGTATGTTTACCCTGTAGGCACAAATTCTATTTGTGCCTTAACTAAATGAATCAAAACATCCGACCGGGTTTAATATCCAATACATCAACCTTAATATCTTCCGGCGGTGTTCCCTGATATTGATGCCAGCTTGACCATCTGTACTCTTTGATGTCATTGACCAAGCCGTGTTTTAAGGGATTGCGATGAATATATTCAATATGCCGTTGGTAATCTTTAGATGTACGGATTATATGGTCCATGAACTGGTGTTGCCAAACCTTGCCTGTCGTGTTCAACCGAGCATTGATAGCTTTTGCACAAAGAGCTTTAATCGTTGCCATTATTCTTGAGATATTGGCACTTTCGCCGGGTTTTATAATTAGATGAATATGATCGGGCAACAATGCATAACCAGAAACAAGAAAGCCCAATCTTTCTTTTTCTGTAACAATGATATTTGCCAATATTATGAGATTTTTCTCATTTACAAATAATGGGATGCGGCCTTCCGTTACGCTGGTGATAAAATAAATTGCTCCCGGCAAATAAAACCTTTTTAATTCTACGTGATGCATCAACATTCTTCCGTCTTCACAAAACACCCATCGTTGATTATTTAGGCACAAATAGAATTTGTGCCTACGTGTTATACGTTACGCCGGACTTGGTCATCTATCGCCTTCAACCGGGCCAGCAGAGGCGGATGGGAATAATGAAATATCACATACAGCGGGTGCGGGAACAGGTTGCTTAGGTTCTTCTGGCTCAGTTTTATCAGCGCCCCTTTCATGTCAGCGGCCGAGGGATTGAGCTTCAGCGAGTGGGCATCGGACTGGTATTCATATCTTCGGGACAGCCAGTTCATGAACGGCGACAGAAGCAGATTCAGCGGTTCGAACAATATGGCCGCCACGTACAAGGCCACGCCGACTATGGCCCCGCTGAAACCTGCCCGCCCGAAAAGATCGCCCAGGCCGATGGCATTGTATATCCAGGGGTGGGCCAGTATGCGAGAGGCCAGGAACAGCAATATCCCGGAGAAAACCGATACCGTGAATATCAGCTTGAAGACGTGTTTCTCTTTCCAATGACCGATCTCGTGGCCCATTACTGACAGCAATTCCTGGTGGCTGTAGTTTTTTACCATGGTGTCGTAGAACACGATGCGGCGGGTCTTGCCCATCCCAGTGAAAAAGGCGTTGTCGTGGGTACTGCGCTTGGAAGCATCCATCTGGAAAACCCCGGCCAGGGGGAAATCGGCTTTCCTGGCCATTTCCAGTATCTTATTCTTCAGTTCTTCATCTTCCAGCGGCACGAACTTGTTGAACAGCGGCATCAGCAACACCGGGGCGATGAATATCATCAGCAGGGAAAAGATTACCACCAGGCCCCAGGCTGCCAGCCACCACCAGCTCTCCAGCCAGTTGATGAAAAGATAGAAACCGGAGAACAGCAGGCCCATCAAAAGAGCGGAGACCAGCAGGCTCTTTATCTGGTCGCCTATCCAGGTCTTGGGGGTGATGGTGGAGAAGCCGTATTTTTTCTCCAGCTTGAAATCGGAATACAGCGAGGCCGGTATGCCGGACAAGTAGCCTATAAGCAATAAAACGAGTATCACCGCCAGCCCCTGCAGCAGCGGCGCGACCTTCAGCGCATCGGCCCACAGCGTGATCTGTGGCACGATGCCGGCCGCAAAGAGGATCACCACCACAGCGGTTGAAATAAACTCGCTCCAATACCCCAGTTTGGTCTTGTCCGCAGTATAGCGGGCGATCTGGGCTATCTTCTGCTCGTCAAAAAGGTCCGAGACCTCCGGGGGCAATCCTTTTTTAATGCTGGCTCGGAGGTACGACAGATTAAGCCCCGACAGCAGGCTGGAAACAATAAATCCGAAAAGCAGGATGCCGATTATTAAAATCATATTTTGATAATCGCTGTCACGTTGGTTGTTATAATTTTATGGCCTTTCCCTTTCCCTCCCCTCGAGGGGAGGGAATTATAGGGTGGGGTTATTCCAAACTTCCGATGGCTTTCTCAACTTCCTCCAGCACCTCGGCCGATTTCACCAGATCCTTCATGATATTATGATCGGAATACAGGGGCCGGTCCTCCTCCAGATGCAGCACATGTTTGCGGATTACCTCCCGGGCCTTGTTTACGCCCTGGCCGAAGCTGAAATCCCTGAAATCCAGGGCCTGGGCGGCCGCCATCATCTCGATGCCCAATATGCCGTAGGCGTTGTCCAGTATCTGGTTGTTCTTGAGGGCGGTATTCATGCCCATGGATACGAAGTCCTCCTGGTCGGCGGCCGCCGGAATGGACTGGATGCTGGCCGGCATGCACAGGATGCGCTGCTCCACGATCAGCATGTCGGCGGTGTACTGGCTGAGCATCATCCCGCTGAACATGCCCGCTCCCTTGGTGAGGAATGATGGCAGGCCCACGCTTAAGGCCGGGTTGGTAAGGCGGTTCAGGCGGCGCTCGCTGAGAACGCAAACCATGGTGATGGCGGCACCGGCCATGTCCATGGGCAGGCAGACCGGCGAGCCCTGAAAATTGGCCCCGGTCAGGGTCAGTTTGAACTCCGGCAGGAAGATGGGGTTGTCGCCCACCCCGTTCAGCTCGATCTCCACCTGGGATTTGGCATAGGCGATGGCATCATGGGCGGCGCCGATGACCTGGGGCGTGCTTCGCATGGAGTAGGCGTCCTGCACCTTGGTCTTGATCTTACCGGTCTGAAGGTCGCTGCCCTGGATGCAGGCCAGGATGGCCTTGGAGCTTCGCTGGGCGCCCTTGAAGCCGCGCACCTGGTGGAGCCGGATGTCGTAGGGCTTCAGGTTGGCCATCAGCGATTCTAAGCTCATGGCGCAGGCGATCTCGGCCTGCTTGAGCCAGCGGTTAAAATCGTACAGGGTCAGGGCGCTCATGGCCGTAAGCAGGTTGGAGCCGTTGATGGCAGCCAGACCGTCGCGGGCCTGCAAACCGGGAACGGGGATGCCGGCCTTGTCCATGGCCTTCTTGCCCGGCAGGCGCTCGCCTTTATAAAAAGCCTCGCCCTCGCCCATCAACAGAAGCGCTATCTGCGACATGGGGGCCAGGTCGCCGCAGGCTCCCACCGATCCCTTTTGGCAGACCACCGGGGTGACCCCTTTGTTCAGCATATCGATATAGGTCTGGGTTATCTCCGGCCGGCAGCCGCTGTTGCCGTGGGCATGGACGTTGATCCGCCCGGCCATGGCGGCCCGCACCTGCTCGATGGGGACCGGTTCGCCGATGCCGGCGGCATGGTTGTATATCAGGTATTTCTGGAAATCCTTCACCTGGTCGTCGGTAAGCACCGTCTCCGAGAACTCCCCGATGCCGGTGTTGACGCCGTACATGATCTCCCGGGCCTTGATCTTGTCCTCCAGCATTGCCCGGCATTGTTTGATGCGCTCCAGGGCTTCCGGGGCCAACTCGACTTTTTCATTGTGGCGGGCGATCTGCACCAATTTTTCAACGGTCAATCCCGCTCCGCTAAGTATTACCGGCATAACAAGCTCCTTTAAATTGTAAATTGATTTCGTAATAGTTTATTTGTTATTTTAATTTTCCTATATTGCTTTCCACGGCGTGTAGTATGGTGTTGGCCCCGATCAAATCGTTGATTTCCTCGATATCCCGATAAAATTCCCGATCATATTTAAATGATTTTACCCTGGCCCGGATGGCCTGGTAGGCCGCATTCACCCCTTTGCCTGGTTTTAACGGTTTATGAAACTCCAATCCCTGAGAGGCGCATAATAGTTCGCAGGCCAGCACATAACGAACATTGTCGCAAATCTGTCCGGCCTTGCGAGCCCCGATGGTGCCCATGGAGACATGGTCCTCCTGATTGGCCGAGGTGGGGATGGAATCCACCGAAGAGGGATGGGCCAGCACCTTGTTCTCGGAGACCAGGGATGCCGCTGTATTCTGCACTATCATCAAGCCCGAATTGAGGCCTCCGTGCTGGGTTAGGAAACCTGGTAGCCCCGAGAGGGAGACATCCAGCAGCCGGGAGATGCGGCGCTCGGAGATATCGGCCAGTTCGGCCGTCGCGATGCCCAGATAGTCCATGGCCAAGGCCACCGGCTGGCCGTGGAAATTCCCGCCCGAAAGCACCTGGCCTTTGTTCACGATCACCAGCGGATTATCGGTTACGGAATTAAGCTCCGTTTCCAAAACCTGCCGGATATGCTGCAAGGCTCCCTTGGTGGCTCCGTGGACCTGCGGCATGCAGCGGAGAGAATAGGCGTCCTGCACCTTCAGGCACTCCTTGTGGGACCGGCGGATCTGGCTGCCCGTCATCAGCCGCCGAAGATTGTCCGCCGAGCCTCCCTGTCCCCGGTGCGGCCTCAATTTTTGGATCTCCGCGTCAAAGGCCACATTGGTTCCCCTTAAAGCTTCTAAGGACATGGCCCCGGCTATGTCGGACATCTTGCACAAACGCTCGGCCTCCAGCAGATTCAATATTCCGATGGCCGTCATCACCTCGGTGCCATTGGTGATGGCCAGCCCTTCCTTGGCTTTAAGGATCAATGGTTTCATCCCGGCTTTTTTCAGAGCTGCGGCCCCGCTGACGATCTTACCCTTATAAAAAGCCTGCCCCCGGCCGATCATCACCAAGCCGATATGGGCCAGGGGCGAAAGGTCGCCGGAGGCCCCCACCGAGCCCTGCCGGGGAACCAGAGGAATTATATCGTTGTTTATAAGCCCCAATAGTTGCTGGACCACGATCGGCCGAACGCCGGAAGCCCCCTTGGCCAGCTGGTTAGTCTGCAGCAGCATGATGGCCCGCACCTGGTGCGGCTGGAACACCTGGCCCACGCCGGTGGCGTGGCTTTTTATCAAATTCTCCTGCAGTTGGTCGATCTCATTCAGGGATATCCTGACCTCGGCGAACCTGCCGAACCCGGTGGTGATGCCGTATACCGTCCGGTTCTGTTTTACGATCTTCTCCACCACCGCCCGTCCGGACTTGATGCGACTTAAGGCTTGGGAAGCAATGGTGATAATTGATGGATTATGGGCAATTTTCTCCACCAATTCCAGGCTCAGATTGCTGCCGGTGATGACGAATTTAAATTTCATAAGCCATTTCAAATAATATGAGTTAATTGTTTATTTTAGCCCAAAGTCAAAGAGAAGTCAAATAAAAAAGAGCCTCTCTTCGGGAGGCTCTTTTTGGAAAGACAAATTAATAGCCACTGATATATTGCCGGTACCCAGGGTCTGTCTTTTCCTCGGAGGTTTTGGAATAAATCAGGTCGAACTTCCCTATTCCCGCCTTATCAAAGAAGATGAACTGCCTTCCATTATCATATGTCCAAATATCCGTCGGTCTGGTTTGGAGCGCATTAGTGGTGATCTCCCGGTCGTCCCATGGGCCGTATTTTATGTAGATCCGTCCTCTTTCGGACTGGCTGCCTTTAAGACCACCGGCAAAGTTCTCGGTAAAGTTCTGATCGGCATATCTACAGCGCTGGGCATGGGCAATCAGCGCCTCATTTTCTTTTGTTTCCGGAACAGGATCCCTTTGTTTCCAGAACCTTCTCAACAATTCTTTTTTGCCGTTCTCGTCAAACTTATTCAACAGATCGATCTGCTGCTTGGTCCCGATATATTCTATCCTTGAGTAATAGTCCCCGCCGTCCAGCATCATCTGTCCTATCTCCGCGGCAATCTTCTCCTTCTCCGCCAGCATAACCATTCCGGGGTGGGTGATCTCAAAATTGGCGTAGCTGCTGGCCAGGACACTTGAGCCCTCAATCAGTTGAGCCCGTAAGCGATACCTGCCCTCCGGCAGGTCGTCGGTCCTCATCCCTCCATAGTCAGAGAGCTGTCCGCTGCTCGATGAAATCTCCTTATTGCTGATAATCTTCTGGGCAGGGTCCTTTTCCGAAAAATATAAAACCCTAAGATACCTTTTATTCAGTGTGTCGGCAGCTGCCGCCAGGTTATAGATCTCGTAATAATAATACAATCCATCGTCAAAGGCCCTACCGGGCCACGGTTTAACCGTCAGGCTTCCCTTTCTGAACCGGCTTTTGGCCGAATCCACCGAAATACCGGAAGATAGCTCGATTTGGCTGATGCTCAGCATGCTGAAATCTGGCACATCGAAGGTCGTGTCAATGGTGCCTTGTTTTTTACCGGCCAGGTCGCTGATTGTCATTATAAGATGATAACTGCCGGGCTTTAATCTCCGGGCTTCGATCTGGTCCAGCATCACCATGTCCTTTTGCTTCATCATCTGCTCGGTGGGCATGGGGGATAATGAATTCCAGCCTTCGTTCAGTACCAGGGTGCCTTTCTGATCTTTAAGCATTATCTCGGTCCGGAACCGCGCCATTTTACGCCCCAGGGTGTCCATGGCCGTAAAATCGCTGGCCCTTAAGCTCCAGTAGATTTCCTGCCAGGCCTGGCCGCTGTCGCTGGCGAAGGACGCCCCGTCCACCCAGAATTCCAGCGCCCCCTTGGATTTTAGCGGGAAGGCCCCGGCCAGGCCGAAAATGAAAATCAGGATACCAACTGCCAAAGCGGGAATATTCGCCCGTCTCATTTGTCTCATTTCTAAATCTCCTTGTTAGCGTAAACTATCCGGTAATCCCCGAACCCGTGCCGGTCCAGGAAAATTATCTTCAGCCCCTCCTGATAAAAATACCAGACTTCATAGGGCGGGGAATCAATTTCAAAGGGATGCTTCTCTATCTCGTCAGGCTGTCCGTATTTTATATAGATCCGTCCCATGTCGGTCCTCCAGCCGGGCCTGATGCTGGAGCCGAAACTACTGTTGGCGTAGTTAATTTTCTCATAATGCGTATCGCGGTATTCGTTTTTATCGGTGTCTGGGGTGGGGTCGCGGGACTTCCAAAAGACCCTCCACAGGCTGTCCCGTTCTTCGGGCCCGGCCTTTTTAAGACTGTCGAATTCGCTCCTCCTGGAAATGTATTCCACCTGGGCGATCTTTTCCTCGAAATCGCCCCTGGTGAGCAATGCCGGGTTTTGCACCACCACTTTATATTGGCTCTGCCATAACAGGTTTTTTTTCTGGTCGTTAAGAACCAGGCCCAGCCGGTAATTGCCGTCCGGAAAGCTGTCGACCGGGATGATCATCCTGGCCTCGCGGCCAGGCCGCTCCTGGATCCCCTGGGACCTTTCCCATACCGTCTTCTGGGTCCGGGGGTCGCTGAGGCTGGCTTTCAAATCCAGGCTGTCGGAACCTTTGAGATAAAGATCCACCCGGAAGATTATCGGCCCGGCACCATCGCCGTAAATCCGGTTGGGCCAGGGGATCAGACTGCCGTTGTAATCGCGTTCAAACCTCACCCCGCCGATATAATTTCCGCTGGAAAGGGCCGGGATCGTCAACTGCTGGTCGAATTGGCCCACCCGGTCCGAATTTTCATCCCGGCAGGTTATCTTGGCCCGGTACACGCCGGGGGGAAGCGGCAGGACCAGGGTGTCGGCCAAAATACTGTCGCCTCTCTGTAGATGGTGATAATTTGGGATATTAAATGTCCGCTCCCAGCTATCGCCGGCCGTTTGCCGGCCGTCCTGGTCATAGATGATGATGGCGATGGTGTATCCCGCTTGGTAATTTTTTCCGTCGGCTATGAACTGCAGCTGGTCCATGGCCAGCGAATAGGAGAATTCAATATTGCTCCGGCCCAGGCTGTCCCTGAACAGAACCTTCTGCAGATAGAATCTCAGGGTTCCCTGGCTGGCCTCGGTATACTCGGTCATCATCTCCGGCCGGCTGCCCATGGCCCTGGCAGATGGAACAGCTATGATCAAAAAACCGAGGAGGACCATTATATGTTTGGCTTTTATTCTCATCATTTTAGTTTAATCCATTTTGATCATATTATCAAGTGCCGGCGGAGGGGGATCGGTTAACTGATTTTATCCGGTATTTCAGCAGGAAGTAAAATATGACGCCCAGAAAAACAGGCAATAAAACCAGCAGCAGGGGATTGATCTCCCGGCTCTGGGCGGTCATCATCAGCCCGCCCCGGGCCGAAGCATCCATGGACCGCAGCCAGACGATTTGGGAGCCTGATAACGAGTCCCCGTTGCTGGAATATACCTGCCCCGGCAGGGTCAGGCTGTTCTTAAGCCAGGTGCTTCCGGCGGCCGGAATATTGCTGGTATCCCGGCGGGGCAGGTAGCGTTCGTAATAGCTGTAATATATCCACCATTTGACGGCCCTCTTGGAGAAGATCACCGTGTCGGTTTCGCTGGAGAAATTATCCAGGCGCGAAGATCTATAGGACCACACCAGCTCCAGCGATCCGTCCTTTGCCTCGATCTCCTGCTTGGAGACGGCGCTGACGCCTTTTTGTTTCTCCAGGTCCTGCCCGGGGAAATCGAACATTTTGCCCGGGGCCCCCGACCGGTAAAACCTGGCCAGCATGGGCTCCAGGGTTATCCTATAGGTCCGGCTGCCGGAGAGGTCCCTTCCCGCCTTGGTCTGGATGTCCACCGATATGCAGCCGGATAAAAAAAGCCAGCAGGAAAGGCCTGCCAGCAGATGGGAACAAAGGCGAACCCGGTTCATTCGCCTTTGTTCTTTATCAGTTTTAGTCGGAATATGTCCTCCCTCTCCCTCTGCTCCAGAACGCTTTTAATGTAGGCCATCTGGCGGTACAGCCGGGGAATCACGATCTGTTCCAGGGCGTTGACCCGGCGGGTGGTTTTCTTTATCTCCTGGCCCAGTTTTTTAAGGCGGGTCTCCCGCCCGGCCACCTCCACCAGCAGGTCTATCATCTCCTCGAAATTATCAGCGGTCTTTATCACCCGGCCCGGAGCGATAGCGGCGTTGTATCCCCGTTCGAAGGGATCCCGTTTCAAGCTGCGGGCGGTGGAGACCTCGGGGATCTTGATGCCCCAGACGTTCTTCTCGGCCACCTCCAGCATCACCTGGCGCTTTCCGGCCAAAGCCACCGATTCCAGCAGGGGCTTGCCCTCTATGGAGGCCGAAATATTAAGCTGGTTGACGGCCTCCTGGGACACCGCATTGAGCTTGTTGCGCGATTCCAGGGTGTTCCGGACCACCCCAAAGAATTCCGACACCAAGGCATCGCGTTTCTTCTTCAGCAGGTCCACCCCCTGTTTGGCCAAAGATACCTGGGCCTTGCGGGCCAACAGGTTCATCCTGGTTGGTGATACGTTTTCCATTTATTGAAAATAGTTAAATAATATTACGATGACTGTAGACAGGAAGATTTTTTATTAGGAATCCATGAAACCATGAATAAAAACTGGAAACATTATAGATTCCTGTATTCCTGGTTTCTTTATAAAATAAATTGTTTTGCCTTTGGTGCTTTTTTCAATCAATTATGTGCTCTGGGTAACATTAGAATTTAAAGCCGGTGATTTTCTGGTATTGGGCAATCATGTCCAGACGCAGCTTGCGCCCGTATGCGCCTGTGGTATCGGCCGGCTTTTTATTTGCCGCCAGTTTTTCAAACACAAACCCGCTGTCGGCCAGGATAAAATTGTATTCCGGATCGGCCCGGTATTCGTAGAAAGTAGCCTGGCCGGGGATTATCTCGGCGTCCACGAAATTGCCGTTCTTATCGGGGCCGGTGCCGGAGATGACTTGCGCTGTGATCCTGATGCTGTGCCGGCCGGCCGGAAGCTTCAGCAAATAAAGGAAATACTTCGGCAGGTTATTGTAACGTTTTTTCACTTCCCTGATATTGGACAGGACGGAAAAATCCAAACTATCCTTCATCGCGACCAAGGCGGCGAATTTCCCGGCGGCGTCCAGAGGCTTGCCGTCCAGCTGGAAGGTCACCGGCACGCTGTAGATGTTCATCAGCAGAAGCAAAGCCCCGCTGTCGGCTTCGGCCATCGATTGTTTGGGCTGGACCTGGACCTTGCCAGTGAGCACTATCTGATAGGTGCCGTCCTGCATGTAGCCGATGTCCATGATCTGGAATCCCGGCAGCAGGACCGCCTTGGCATTGGACTCTATGAAATCCTCCTGGAGCACTGCGTTCCTGACGGTGGACTTCGATTCCACCGTCACCCCCGCCTGTTCGATGGCCTGGCGCTTGGCATCCAGCACCGCCTCCTTGTAATCCTGCTGGCGGCTGGTTTTTTTGCCGTCGTCCAGACCCTTGATGGTAACGTCAATGGTTTCGCATAGCGCTGTAGTACTGAGTAGTAAAATAGTAAAGAAATAAAGACCTGCGTGATTGTATAAAGAATGCCGCTTTATCATACCTCTCCGATCCAGCTTATTACTTTGATACTTATCTACCGCTCTTCTTTGCCGTACATCTGCTCCATGGTCTCGCCGTGGTAATACTTGTGGATATGGTCCTTGCTGATGCGCTTGAGCTCCTTGGCCGGCAGATCGGACATCAGGTCCCAGCCGATCTGCAATGTCTCTTCGATGCTACGGTCAGTCTGTCCCTGATTGATCATCACCTTCTCGAAGCCCTCGGCGAACTTGAGGTACTTGCGGTCGATCTCGGTGAGGGCCTCCTCGCCGATGATGGCCACCAGCTTGCGCAGGTCGCGGCCCGAGGCATAGGCGGCGTATAACTGGTTGGCCCACTCCCGGTGGTCCTTGCGGGTGTGCCCCTCGCCGATGCCGTTGTTCATCAAGCGGGACAGCGAGGGCAGGGGATCGATGGGCGGGTAACAGCCGATGCGGTGCAGCTGGCGGGACAGCACCAGCTGGCCCTCGGTGATATATCCGGTCAGGTCGGCGATGGGATGGGTGATGTCATCGTCCGGCATGGTCAAAATGGGGATCTGGGTGATGGAGCCTTTGCGCCCGTGGATCCGGCCGGCCCGCTCGTAGATCTGGGCCAGGTCGGTGTACATGTATCCCGGATAGCCCCGCCGTCCGGGGATCTCCTCGCGGGCGGTGCCCACCTCGCGCAGGGCCTCGCAGTAGTTGGTCATGTCGGTTAAAATGACCAGCACCTGCATGCCGTGGTCGTAGGCCAGATGCTCGGCGCAGGTCAGGGCGCAGCGCGGGGTCAGAATGCGCTCGATGGTGGGGTCGTCGGCCTTGTTCATGAAGACCACCGTCTTGGCCAGGGCGCCCGATTCCTCGAACTCGTTGATGAAGAAGGCCGCCTCGCGCGAGGTGATGCCCATGGCGGCGAACACCACCGCGAACTCCTCCGTGGTCCCCAGCACCTTGGCCTGCTTGACGATCTGGGCGGCGATCTCGTTGGCCGGCAGTCCGGCTCCGGAGAAGATGGGCAGTTTCTGGCCCCGCACCAGGGTGGCAAAGCCGTCGATGGTGGAGATGCCGGTCTGGATGAACTCCTCGGGCTTGGCCCGGGAGGTGGGGTTCATGGGTTGTCCGATGATCTCCAGCCGTTTCTCGGGGATGATGGGCGGCAGGCCGTCTATGGGCTCGCCCAGCCCGTTGAAGCGCCGGCCGATCATGTCGCGCGACACCGGGATCCGGGCCACATCCTCCTTTAAGCTGACCGAGCTTTTGGCCAGGTCCAGCCCCCGGGTCTCCTCGAACACCTGGATGACGGCGTATTTCTCCGAGACCTCGATGGTCTGCCCGCCCTTTTTGCTGCCGTCGGGGAGTTCTATCTCCACGATAGACCCGTATGACAGCCCCTTGGCGTTGTCCACGAACAGCAACGGCCCGGAGATGTAGGAAATGCTCTGGTATTTCTTGGTGGTTAAGTCCATGAATGCCTCGTAATTTAATATATCAAAATGAATTTATTTACTTTTAGACCACCCCTCGTCCCCTCCTTGATCAAGGAGGGGATTAAGGGGAGGTTTTCAAGGTTCTATCGAACCTACACCCCCAGGCCGCACCAGCGGCCTTGTTAATCTCAGTCGGACTCAATCTCTTTTAGCACTTTGCCTGCTTTATTTTTCCAAGCCATTAATCCATTGGCCGAACCCCCATGGACGACAACCGCTGCAGCACTAGGACTGGAGAACTCCGTATCTTTCGTGAAGATGAATTTATCTTTTTTTACCTCTAAAGTCCCATCTGTTTTTAAACGTTCGCGCAAAGCTATTGTGTAAGGATATTCGTGTGCAGATTCACGTTCATTTAGTACAGCCTCCGAGCCTTTAAATACTAAAAATCCGTTAGGGCTACGTGAACCTGTAGCGGTTAAACCTTTAATCTTACAGTATAATAGCTTGCTTTCCGATTTTTCTGATTTGTTAAACTTGACAGGGAGAAGAAAATCAGCTCCCAAAACTGGCAATAATTGATGAATACGTTCCAAGAATATTTCCATATCTTCTCGATCCGATTCAGGCAATTTCGATCCGCTTGCTTGGCCATTTATCAACAACGCTCTACCAGTCTCTTTAGCTTGTGCAATAAGCCGCCCTTCAAGGTATCTTATGTGTGCTTTGGTAAGGTTTTCATCCTTACTTATAAAGAAAATAATATTGTTCCAAAAATCTTTATCAAGATGCCCCCGTAATCGATCCTTTATACATTCTGCTTCCCCAACATAGACAGCAGATTTACCTGTATTTATGTCAAAGCCCGTTAAAAAATATATACCTGAATTATTAGATTCATCCCTTGAAAGCAAATTGTCGTATTCACTCCTTGGAGCAGCAATTGCTTTCCCGGTCCAATTAGATATTTCGGCAACACGGAGTCGTTTCGCGTCTCCATGCACCAAAAATATTTTGATTGTTGCACTTGGCATTTTTACCCGTCGGCTTTGATCTGCTTCACCAGCTCGGCCAGCACCTCCTCGGCCTTCTCGGTCGGCACCTGGCAGGTCCCCACCTTGTCGTGGCCGCCACCGCCGTACTTCAGCATCAGCGAGCCCACCTTGGTCTGGGAGCTCCGGTTGATGATGCTGTGGCCCACCGCAAACACCACGTTCTGCTTCTTGAGGCCCCACATCACCCGAATGGAGATGTTGATATTGGGGAACATGCCGTATTCCACGAAACGGTTGCCGCTGGGGATCTCTTCCATCTGGCGCAGGTCCACCACCAGCACCTTGTCCTCCACCTGGGAGTGGCTCTTGATCATCTCCTTGTACATCCACTCCGATTCGTGATAGCGCTTGACCCGTTCTACGACGTCCGGCTGCTCCAGGATCTCATCTATGGGCATGGTCCGGCAGGATTCCATCAGGTCCTGCATCAACTGCATATTGCTGATGCGGTAGTCGCTGTAGCGGCCCAGGCCGGTGCGGGGATCCATCACTACCGCCAGCAGCAGCCAGCCCCGGGGCTCGGCCACCTCCTCGATGGTCAGATCGCCGGAGTCGGACTTGTCCACTGCGGTCATCATCTCGGTGAAGCGGGGGAATTTTTCGGCCCCATTGTAGTGCTTGTAGATCACCCGGGCGCAGCTTTTCTCCGGGCTGGACCAGCCCTTGTAATCGGCCGGAAAAGCCTTGCGTTCCAGCTCGGACATGTGATGGTCGAACCACATCCCGCAGCCCTTGGCATAGGGCACGTTGGCCAGCACGTCATCGGCCGTGACCTCGACCTTGCCGTCCTGAACGTCCTTGGGATGGACGAACAGAATATTGTCGATGATGCCGGCCTCCTTTAACAGGACGCCGCAGATCAATCCGTCGAAATCGGAACGTGTTACCAGACGCATAATTCACCTATATTTAATGATTATTTTATAAACACCCTGTCATCCTGAGAAAACTTCGAAGCCACACAAGTTGAAGGATGATATTGTCACCCGTTCAACCTGCCGGACATATTTGCCCCCTCAGGGTGACAATTCAGAGAGAGGGTTTATTTTCCCGCGAAGGTGTCGGCCAGGCCGGCCATGAACTTATCCATATGTTGTTTGAATTCCTTCTGGGGGACCTCCTTGAACCGGGCGCACTGCTCTATCTGCGGGAGGTTGAGAATATCGTTGATATGCATCTTGCCTTGGGAGATGGCCTTCTGGCACTCGTCGTACAGGGCCAGGATGGCCTTCAGCATCCAGTAGCCCTTTTCCAAAGTACAGTGGCCGTCCACCTCGGAGAAGGCGTGTTGCTGTAGAAAATCCTCTCTGAGCATCTTGCCCACCTCGATGATCATCCGCTCGTTGTCCTGCAGGGCGTCCGGCCCCACCAGCTGGACCACCTCCTGCAGCTCAGCCTCCTTCTGCAATAATTCCATGGCCCGCTTGCGGACCACGTCGTAGTCGCCCACCACGTTCTCCTTCAGCCAGCCGGTAAGCATCTCGGCGTACAGCGAATATGACCGGTTCCAGTTGATGGCCGGGAAGTGCCGGCGCTGGGCCAGCGAGGCATCCAGTGCCCAGAAGGTGCCCACGATCCGCAGGGTGCTCTGGGTGACCGGCTCGGAGAAGTCGCCCCCCGGAGGCGACACTGCGCCTACCACTGTCACCGAACCGATGCGGCCGTCCGAGCCCAGACAGACCGTCCGTCCGGCTCTTTCATAGAAAGCGGATAGCTTGCTGGACAAGTAGGTGGGGTAGCCCTCCTCGCCGGGCATCTCCTCCAGGCGGGAGGAGATCTCGCGCAAAGCCTCGGCCCAGCGGCTGGTGGAGTCGGCCATCATGGCCACACTGAAGCCCATGTCCCTAAAATATTCGGCCAGGGTGATGCCGGTGTAGATGGAGGCCTCCCGGGCCGCCACCGGCATGTTGGAGGTGTTGGCTATCAGCACCGTCCGCTCCATCAGGGGGCGTCCGGTCTTGGGATCTTTTAATTCCGGGAATTCTGTCAACACTTCGGTCATCTCGTTGCCCCGCTCGCCGCAGCCCACGTAAATGATCACCTGGGCGTTGGAATGCTTGGCCAGGGTCTGCTGCACCACCGTCTTGCCGGAGCCGAAGGGCCCGGGGATGGCGGCGGTCCCGCCCATGGCCACCGGAAACAGGGTGTCCAATATCCGCTGGCCGGTGATGAACATCTCGTTGGGATCCATCTTTTTCTTGAAGGGCCGCGGCTCGCGCACCGGCCAGGCATGCATCATCTGCAGTTTGGTTCCGTCTTCCAGCGTAGCGATATCGCCGGTCACGGTGTAATCGCCTTCTTTGACGATGTCCTTTATCTTCCCCTTGACCTTGGGGGGCACCATCACATTATGCACGAACCATTCGTTCTCCTGAACCTTCCCCAGCAGGTCGCCGCCGGAGATTTCGTCTCCTTTTTTTGCCACCGGTTGGAAATGCCATTTCTTGTCGCGATTCAGGCTGGGCACCTCCACACCGCGGGCGATGAAGTCACCTTCCTTTTTCTTGATCTGGTCCAGGGGACGCTGGATGCCGTCGAAGATGGCCTCCAGCAGGCCTGGCCCCAGTTCCACCTTCAGCGGCTGGCCGGTGGTCTCCACCTTCTCCCCCACGAACAGGCCGGAGGTATCCTCGTAAACCTGGATGAAGCAAGTGTCGCCGTCCAACCGGATGATCTCGCCCACCAGGCCCAGCTTGCCCACCCTGACTATGTCATACATCCGGGCGCCCATCATGTTCTTGGCAATGACCGCCGGCCCGGATATCTTCTGGATGATTCCCTGCATAAAAACTCCTGGAACGATTTATATAAAGATGTTATTTTTCACTTTAAATATAACCCACCTGGCTTATTTCCAAACAATTTACGAATTAATACTTTTTGACCATTTGATATCGTTTGCCATTGTACCACCAAGAAATCCGCACAACAGAACTGTCAATGGCAGACAATGTATCTGATATTTCCAAACCTGTGCTAATTGTATCGGGCAGCCAAGTATCAGTTGTGGTTATCTTCGCAGTATTAACACTAGTTTCCACAGATTTACACCCACCTCCATTGCCCGGACTGGAAAGTTTCTTATTACTACTCAAAAAAATATCCACCTTATCGGAATCAGAACCGGATTTAATGCTTGAGTAATTAACCGCCTGATAGATCAGGGTAGAATTTAGCATACAACTACCGTAAGAAATGCACAACGTGTCTGTCAAAGAAGTTATTGTAACTTCCGGGATCAATTCCGGTTCGGTTGTTTTTTTGCTGCACCCCAGAAAACATAAAGAAATAATGGTTATCGTGGGCAAAACAACCGCGTTGATTCCTTTCACTTGTTCTCCCTTGGTAATTAGTAAAACTAACCTTTTCCAGAAAAACCCTGACGATCGACGTTCAATTATAAAACCTTATCCCGGCCTCCAGCAACTTATCCTTGGGCCGGACCTCCAGCTGATCCAGGAGGTTGTAATTAAGGAACAGCATCGACCCGCCGGCCCCGCGCCGGAAGTGCCCCTCCAGCCCCAGGACGTATGTCTGCAGGACACGGCCGTCCCGCCGCACATTGGCATTGGCCAAGCTTTTAATATTGACCATCCAGTCGTGGCTCCGGAAAAAAGCCCAGCGGTTCTCCTGGGTCAGCTCCCAGCGGTAGTTATGCCCTCCGCCCAGCACCGCCTCCGGCAGCAACCCGAAAGCCCTTTTGATGTACAACCCCAGCCGGGTGTTGTTTGAAAACCGGTTGCCTGGGGCCCAGCTGTTCTCCCCTATCAAGCGACGACGGTATTCCCCCAGGCGGTAGTTCTTGGAGAATACCTCCAGGAACTCCTTGTTCCAGTATTCGGTGACCCCGTCGTTCCGGTCGATGTCGTGAAAGCAGAAGTGCTCCAGTCCGGCCCTGAGGTTGGCCCGTTTCAGCCGGATCTCCAGCGAAGGAGTGATGCCGTAACGGACATCCCGGGGATCAAAGATCACCGCCCCGTCCTGGCGCCCCATTCCGGTCTTCATGTACAGGAACCAGTCGGAGTAAATCAGGCCGCGGTAGGAGAAGAACACGAACTCCAGGTCGGAATTGGTCTCGATGAAATATCGCCGGCGGTATTCGATATCCTTGTGATTGGCGAAGGCCATCACGTCGCCCACCATATGGTATTCCGGCATGAACTCGAACCTGTCCAGCACCCGCTTCAGCAGGTCCAGGCCGGGAACCACCATGGCAAAACCGGGACAGGCAAATAATATTAAAAGAACAATGCTATATATTCTTTTCATTTTGAACAAAATCGATGTATTAACACAAATAAAAACGAACGTTATTGTACCGAGTCACAAGTTGAAACATCTGGTCTTATTATTTCCTGATTGTACAACCAAACTGAGTTAGAGAGATTGTTATACGATGAGTTATAGTAATATATCGACGCTAATATTGAACCCATACAAGTAAAAAAGCCTATATCCGCATATGTCGGTTTATCAGTCACTTGTGTAAGTTTGGCTCCTCCGATAAAAAGCCCAACACCAGCACCAATCAAACAATAACTTGTAATTTTCTTTTGACAATAGGTTTTATATTCTTGCATGACAGAAGGGAACTTATATCCTAAATCATGAATTTTTGAAGTTGAGTAACGTTTGTCATTTAATAATACTTGATAGTTACCCCAAAAATCTGAATGCAGTTTGAGCGTCTTTTCTTGATAGTGCTTAATATAACCATTTGTATCAACCATCGTACAACATGAATTGCTTTGAGCAAAACTAAATTTCGTAATAAATAACATTACTATAAAGGTCAGCAAAGATATTATAATTCTTTTACTGTCTTGCATAATATTCCCTCATCTAATTAAGAAGGTTTATTTCAGCTTGACGTAAAACCCGATAGCCTGCTTGACCAATTTTGAAAGATAGGCCTCGCCCGACTCCACCACCCCGCCCTTGGGAACCGGGAACGGCAGGATCACCGGCAGGGCCCGGCCCTTGATCAGGCGGTTGATGTCATCCCCCAGGTCCCCGCCCAGGTCCTCGTTGACCGCTATCATGCCGTAGCTGTCGCTCTTCATCAGCTCCAGCACCTTGCTGCGCATCTCGTGGATGTCGGCCACCTCGTGGGTCTCTATGCCCGCCATCCGGAATCCGGTGGCGGTTCCGGGGTCGGTTATTACGGCTAATCTTTCCATATTCTATTTGATTGCTTTCCTTATCTGTTCGGCCATCTCCCTGGCCTTCTCTGGGCCGATGATCATCGGGGCCGCCTTCTCCAGCCCGGCGGCTAATTTCTCTAACTGGTCCGGCTGGGGATTTTTCTCGTCCAGCCCGGCCTGCTTGATCTGGATCATCAGGGCGGTGTCGGCGAAGTCGGTCAGGTATTCGGTGGCTATCTTCCGCACCTTTCCCATCACATCCCCGGTCCCGGCGGCCGGCCCGTCGGTCGGTGAGGATAGGGCTTTGTCCAAAAAACTTATGGCCGATGGTATGTCCGGATTCTGGTCCAGTATCAACCCGGCCTGCCCCTGGGAGGTTATCCTGGTGACAAAGGTTCCGTTCCCGGCGCTGACCCACAGGGTGTCCAGCGACGACAGCCCGACGATATCGTATATCTGCCTGGCAAACTGGGCGCTCTGTACTATGCCCCCCTCGTCCCCGTGATACTGGCAAGCGCCTGATTGATCTATTGCGAAAGCAGCTTTCTGTCCAACCACTTTTGATTTTAAGGCGTCATTTAACGACATCACATCTTCCTCCTGACCTCGGCGGAGATGCTCTTCCAGTTGGCCTTGGGATCCAGCTCGCACAGGACGGTCTTGTCGGAGGACATCACCATCAGCACCTGACGGTCCTTCCCGCCGACCGCCACTTCTTTGACCTCCCCCAGGTTCAGATTGTTGGATATTACCGAGGCGGCGTTGACCCAGAATTGCTCTATCTCCGAGGCCTTGTCGCCCAGCTTCCCCTTGGCCGAGCCGGACACCTGGCTGTCGCTAACGTAGACCGCAAAGCCCAGCACCCCTTTTATTCCGGTTAGATCTTCCATCGTTCTGTCCCCCTTAAAATTTCGTGATCCGGCACATCACTTCACCAGATGGAGCCATTCGTAGACCAGAAAATGCAGGCGGCCGATCAGCAGCGAGATGCGGGCCATCACGGTGTAGCCAAAACTAGCCCCGAAGGCCACCATGATGAAGACCATTCCCAGCCTGGACCCGATCTTGACGGCGCCTTTGTGGGCGATTGAGAAATAGAAGTAGATCAGGGTGACTATTACCCCGATCACCATTATGACGTTATTTATGGAGGTCAGCGGAACCAATGTGCCCCGGATCTGGGGCAGCAGGATCCCCTGGATCTGCCCGGTAATGCCCAGCCCGGCGGCAATCCCCACCGTCAGGGCGATGGACCAGCGGGACAGCCAGGAGATCTTGGGTATCCAGCGGGCCAGCATGATCAGGCCGAAGGCCGCCGGAATCAGTAAGATCCAGCGCTCGGCCCCCTGCTCGGTGATGAACTTCTCTATCAACAGCGGCTTGACGTCGAAATAGAAGACATACAGTATGGCGTAGGCGGCCGAGATCCCCACATAGAGGTGCTCGGCGAACTTGTAGAAGGGGTTGTCCTTATAGAGAAATGAGAATATGGCCAGGGTCAGCCCGGCCGCTATCCAGGTTCCGATTATCTGCATCATGCTTGTTTCCTCCTTCTGATCACGAAATAGCCCACATTGCCTATGAGGATGAACCCCAACAGCAGCAGGTGGGCGTAAGACTGGGCCACCATCCCGGCGATGCCGGTCCCGGCGTGCTTGACCAGGGTCTCGTATTCGGCCGCCCCTTGCAGGCCGCCGATCAGGCCCTTGATCTGTTTGGCCTGCAGATAGTGGAACATGTCGGGGGCGACGACCCCGGTGGCCCCGATGATGATGTTAATCCCGTACCTGGCCCCGGCGAACTGGATCCACTCATCCCCGGCCTGCCCGGCCTCCAGGCCCACCAGCAGGTCTATGTCGTTGTAATTATGGATGCCTTTCATCAGGGGGATATCGTCGACCGGAGTGCCCCGGTAATCGCTGGCGAAGAAGTCGCGGATCTCCCGCCCCATCCCCACCATCTGGGCCCGGTAGCCCGGGCGGTAGCCCAGATTGACGTAATCCACCCCGTATTTGGCGTCGAACTGGGGGGCGATCTCGTTGAGGCCGATCTCGCCGAACGGCAGGCCCAATGCCCATTGTCCTATCATTACCACCTTATGCTTTTTGGTAAATGCATGGCGAAGGGTTGACAACAGCATGGGTTGAACTTCCGGCGCCGAGGAGGCGTCGTAATCGATCGAGAAAAGTATCACCGAACCCTCCGGCAGTTTCTCGATGGAATCATAGGCCGTCTGAACGGGCTCGGAAACCCTTACCGGCAGGACCATTTTAAACACCACCGGAATCAGCACTACGATGAACAGCAATAGATAGATGATCCGGCTGTCTATATTGGCTATCTTTTCGAAGAATTTCATTTCACCATCTCCTTTATTACCTTAATTTATGTAAGGTAGGTTCTTTCCAATCCCAGGATGACCCGGAGGGACATGGCTATGGTCCCCAGGGCCACGCCTATGACGATGCCCCTCTTGGCGGCCATCTGGGGGACCTCCATGATCCAGTCCTGGATCAGCGGAAACTTGTCCCAAATCTCGGCCCCGATGGGCACCCGGCCCAGCATCACGATGGCAGCGGTTATCAGCAGCAGCGTGGCCTCCAGCGTTCTGGCCCGGAAGGCCCGGTAGGCGGCCGAGGCGATGAAGAAGGCCAGCAGGGAGAACATGGTGGCCTGCAGGGGAATGATGAAATAGGTATAGACGTACATGAAGGAGGACCCCAGGCTCAACAGGGATTCACTGGTGGCCCAGGTGTAGATGCCGACGATCATGGTCCCCAAAAAACCGATGATCAGCACCAAGGCGAAGGGCCAGCCCGGGGCCTTGCGGACTATCTTCTGGATGTTGCTGCGCAGCAGGCTGTCCATCCCCAGCAGCATGGTGAAGCCCAGCACTATGGAATACCATAACAACAGCCTCTGCTGCATGGTTCCCAGCGGCTGATGGGGGATGAAGAAGGTGACGATGATTATCAGCCCGGTGATGAAGGTTATGGCCAAAGGTATCTCTTTTTTCATTTTATATCTCCTTCCCTTTCGGCTAACCGGTTATGAACCAGTTTTTGACGGCCTGGAAGACATCCATCATCCAGGGGTTTCCCGCATTGTTCAGGATGTATCCCGCCGTGCCCCAGACGGCCATCAGGGCAAACCCGATTATCAGGAAGGCCTTGACGAAATCCTCTCCCTTGAGGCTGCCCAGCAACTGGGGATCTTTTTTTAGATAACAGGAGGCCGCCAGCATCTCCTCGCCGATCAGGGTGTAATCGCAGGAGGCGATGAAGAACGGCAGCTGGGTGATGGCGGTGGTGCCGGCTATCTGGATGGCCCCGATGGAATGGCCGGTCTCGGACATCAGCAGGGCCTCGGCGTAGAAATAGCCCATGAAGAAGATCGCCCCCGGTTTCTGCCGGAGCATCATCCCGTCCACCCCGGCGGCGTAGCCGAACTGGTCGGATGTCAAAAAGCTGACATTGCCCTCCTTGTAGAGGTCGGGCCGGCCCGGCTCGGAATAGGCCTGTTGCACCGTCTCCTGGGCGGCGGCCATCACCAGCGGGTCCCAGTTGGGGACCAGCAGTTCGGTGCCGTGCTGGGCGCAGCGCACCGCCACCTGACGGAGGATGGCCAGGGCGGCCACCGTCACGATATCCTTGATCTCGCCCAGCCCGAAGGAGAACATAATGGGCTTGCCCAGTTCGGTGGAACGGCCCACCGCCTCGTCAATGGCATCCAGCCCCTGGATCTTTCGGATGAACAGTTCTTCGCCCTTCTTGGCCCGCTCGATATACCAGATAATCAGAAAACAGATGATGATGGTCAGTATCAGCACATTTCCCCGGCTGCGATCAAACCACTGGGCGGTGGCGGTGGCCGGCCCGACTGTTACCGCCTCCGAAGAATCCGGGAAGGCGACCGCTCGGACCTGGTAATAGTAGTTCTTGTGGCTCTCCACATTGTCGCGGTAATCGTTCTTGCCGCAGATGACAAAACCCACCTCGGCAAAGGGCCCTTTGGCATTCTCGGCCCTCAGGACCTGGTAGCCCTTGAAGACGGTGGCATCCCCCTGGTCCCGGGGCGATCTTCCCCAGCTGACGGTGATGGAGCTCCCCTCGTCGTTGGGAGTGTCCACCGCCTTGACATCCACCGGCGGCTCCAGGGCCCGGGCCGGGGACAGCAGACAGGCCAGCGTCAGAACCATGAATAACTTTTTCATAGGACACCTATCTTTGTGTTTCCGTTTTATATTTTGTCCGGGGATATCTAAGCCGTCAACAGCTGATATCTGATATCCTCGGCAGGAAGCCCGAAATGCTTTCCCCGGGCGATAAGTTTCAAATTAACCACCTCGAAATACTTCTGCCACAAAAAGCCCAGCGCCACATCGATCCCCAGCGGGTCCCCCCGGTAGGCCAGGGCCTTCCGCCGCCATTCCTCCTTGTCTCGCTTCTCCTCCCGGCCTCCCTGGCTATCGTCGGCGGTCAACAGCCGGTAAAGGGGCGTTCCCCTGACGGAGCGCAGGGCTCTTTTGGATTCCTTGGGATCCAGCAGGGCCGCGTATTTTTCCCTGGTCAGCAGCTTGCCGCCCGGCAGATAATACCCGGCCGCCTCCGGCAGGTCGATCTTCTCCCGGGCCATCAGCCGCCGTAGCGCTTTGGCATTCAACAGGTCGATCTCACGGCGCAGAAAGTCACGGACCAGGCTTTTGTTGTAGCCCAAGCCGGTCAGGCCCTTCAAAGACTGACCATAGTAGAACTGGTCCAAGGCCAGCTCCAGACCGGCCAGTTTATGTTCCTTCTGGTATTCGGGCATGGCCCGGGTAAGGGGCACCGCCAGTTCCTCGCCCCAGGTGGCCAGGGTATCGGCCAACTCACGCAGATCGGACTTCCGGCACAGCTCCATCAATTTTATCTTATCCAGATTACCGGCCGGCAGCACCGCCCGAAAGATCTCATCCGTCTCCCAGCGGTGGTGAATGCCCCGGATCACCGCCTTGACATTCTCCAGGTCCCATCTCCGGAGGATGAGGCCGATCAATTTACCGGGGCTGCCGTCGGAGATCTTCCGCATCAGCCTGGTCGAGGAATTGAAGTTGGCCGACAGGGCCTCCTCGGCCGCAGCCAGCCCGGCAAAGCGGGTTTGGGCCTCCTGCCATTCCTTGGAATAAGAACTGCCGGCCAGCCACTTGGCAAAGGCATCAAAACCGGACAGGCCGAGCAGCTCCTCATAGGCTCCCGGTTTCAACAGTCTGCTGTGCTGCCCTTTAAGCCTGGCATTGATGTATCCGTAATCGCTGGGCATCTTTTATCCCCACAATGTTTCAGAGATGTGGGCCACCAGTGAGGGCCGGGCCCTTTCCATCCGGTCGGAGAACCGGTTGAGAACCGAATGGCTGCCGCTTTTATCGCTCATGATGATCCCCTCCTGAACCTGGGGGTCCGGCTTCACCTCGGCCTTCAGTTTGGCGGCCTTCACTATTTCCTGTACCATCTTCAGGTCGCCCGGGCTGGTCAGCACCACCGTTTCCCCCGGCAGATCTGCCACCGCCTCCTGCAACATGCTCTTTAAGGCCTGCCGGTATTTTTCCTGGGGCATTTTTTTGATCTTCTGGTAGGCCGCCTGAAATATCCCGTCTATGATCCGGCTTTTGACCTCCAGCAGGATGGCCATGGCCTGAAGATTGGCCGCGCTGTTGGCCTTGGCCATTTCGGTCCTTTCCAAAGACTGGCTGTCGGCCTGGAACTTCTGCTCCAGCTCCGCAGCCTGGGCCTTGGCCTGCTCGATTATCTCGCCGGCATTCTTTCGCGAAGCATCCAGTATCCTCTGGCGCTCGGCTTCGGCCTCCCGCTCGATGACCTTTATCAGTTCGGAATTCATTTTTTTGAATATATTTTATAATTTTAGTTTCATTGAATACAAAACCAACCAGGGAAAGGTTTCCGGAGGCGGGCGCCCTTTAAAAAAATTGAAGGGCCGCCCGCCTTAAAATCTTTTATTACTTCATGCCGATTATCATGATGGCGATGACGAATCCCAGAATGATGATGGTCTCGGGCAAGGCCTCCAACACGATCATCAAGCCGCCCACCTCGGGCTTCTCGGCCATGGCTCCGGCCGCGGCCGCGCCGATCTTGCTCTGGGCCCAGGCCGTGGCGAAGGCGGCAAAGCCGATGGCCAACGCGGCCCCCAGGGCCTTCCAGATCACGATGTTCTGGGAGAACGGGGCGGGCTGCTGGGTGGTCTCGCCGGGAACGGCCGCGCCGTGGTCCTGGGCCAGGGCCAAAGTGGCCAACGGCATCAATACTAAGGTCAACAGGGCAATAGCCAGAAGTTTTTTCATTTACTTACCTCCTAATGTTTTTAATGGTTTGTATTTTTTACCGGAATAATCGTGATATTTGAACTTGGTGAAAAATTCCACCACCTGGAGACGGAAGGACTGCATGATGGGGCTGATCAGGCCCAGGGCAAAGAACAGCGGGTGCACGATCAGGGCCGCCACCAGAAGCCCGGGCAGGCCGCCGATGGTCCGGCCTATCAGGTTGGCGGCGTAGGCCAGATAGGCCGCCGACAGCCCGATGGCGAACAGACGGGCATAGGACAGGATATTGCCCACCGCCCCGAAGATCTCGATGGGGCCGGCCACTCCGGCCAGTATCCCCAGGGTCACCGCGCTGGCTCCGGTCAGGATTATGGAGGGCCACATCAGCCAGGTTGGCAGCATATTGACCATCGTGGTAAAGAACATGCCGAAAACGCCGAGGACCCCGAGGGCAAAGGCCACCGGCTCCAGGATATGGTGCAGGTCGCGGTGCTTGATGCCGGTGTGAAGCATGATGCCGAACCCGACGTACACCTGAACCGCTCCGAAAATTATCGCGATTTTGAACAGCGTCATGATGGATTCGCTGCTCATCCGGTTGAGTTTTTCCGACATCGGTTTGATCCAGTGCATATGCTCACCCAGGTCGCCGAACAACTCGCCGTAGATTACCCCGAAAAGAAACGTCCAGAACGCACAGTATAAAATAATTATTGACAGTTGTTTCGCGAGGTTGTCTGTAACTTTTACCTTGAAGAGTATTTCAACTGGTTTGAATAAGAAAAATCTGCTTTTCTGCACCAACATCAATATACTGATGATTAAAAGTACGATACCATAACCGATATCGCCCACGATGAAACCGAAGAACAGTGGGAAGAAAAAGGCGATGAATGGGGTGGGATCCACCGTGCCGTATTGGGGCGGATTGAAAATGGAAAGTGCCAATTCGAAGGGTCTGATCATTTTGCGGTTCTTCAGGATCACCGGGACATTGGGAGCGTCGTGGTGGTCAATTTCTAAAACCTGGACCGTGACCTTGTCGCCGAATTTTTTAAACAGCATCTCTTTCAGACCGGGCAGATCCTCGGCCGGCAGGTATCCCTGAAGATAGAAGGTGAACCGCCCCTCCGGCAGTTCCTCCTTGGCCTGCAGCCGGGCCAGCTCGTCCCCCACCATCAGGCGGTAGGCCTCCAACACCGGTCCCTGCTGACGCGAGATATCCGAAATTCTTTTGCTTATTTCGGAGATCATCTCCGGCAGTTGGCGGCTTTTTCCCTTAAGCTGACTGACCGCCTCCGCCATATTAAGCGAGGCCACCGCCGAGGGCAGCTTCAGCTCGTTGACCCCGGCCTTGGTAAAGAAGCCTTTTATTTTTTCTTCGTCGTCTATATGGAAGACCGCCAGGACGGCTAATTTTTTCTCATCGATCTGGTGGCGGTAGAATTCAACCCGCCCTTCCGTCAGTTTTCGCAATTCCTTTTGCAGGGCATCCACCGCCGCCGATTCCTGGATCTTGGCCATAAAACCAAAGGCCTTGATCCTCCGGCTGGGCTCCAATTTTGACATCAGCGGGGATAGGGCCTCGAAGGCCGCCCGGTAGTTCTCGATCAGCGCCAGCTCGTCGCTAAAATCCAGCTTTTGTTTGACCAGCTGGTTGATTTCGACCCGCTGAACCAACAGATCGGCCAGCAGCTTTTCCCAATCGGCTGGCATGACCGCCTGGGCCTGGCGGCCGTGAAACTCCAGAATGGTCAGCAGGCCGTCCAACTCCTGCTGCAGCCTTTCCATGGTGTGTTTAACGTCGGCTTCCCCGCTGTCCAGCACGGCAGGATGAAGTGTCCCCTGATTCTTTACCGGGGCAATATGCAGCCGGCCCATTTTATGGAGCAAGCGGATAACCTCGGCGCTTATTATCTTCGGGCCCACGATCAGCACCCGGCTCATGGAAACGATCATCTATCGGTTCTCCGGAAAAACCTTTTGGATGATCAGGTCCACGGCCTGGCCCTGTTTGGCCGCGGCCTGTTTCTCCAGCTGGCCGGCCTGAGCGACGGCCTCTTTTTTCTTTTGTTCGATCAGCTGGAGGGATTTTTGGGCAATATCCTTCTTGCCAACCAGGGTTCTCTCCTCTATGCGGGAACGGGCATCGCCCATAATAGAGAAAGCCTCGGCTTTGGCCTTCTCTATTATCCCATCGGCCTCCGCTTTGGCTTCTTCCGTTTTCTTCTGAAGTTCCTGCTCCCTGTGTGCCAGGCTGCGGATTATCTGTTGTGCCTGATCCTGGTGATCATTATGCTTTTCCGATGACACAATCTGCTCCCGTTTAATATAAAATGTTTTTGAATTCTTCGGAGGCCCTTCTCAGCAGCAGCCGGGCCATGCCCAGGTTTCCGGCGCCCTGCTGCATAATCACGCTCAGATAGAAATCCGTCCCCACCAACTTGATCAGGACGGTCAGTTTCTCGGTGGCTATGGTCTGCTCGGAGATACTCCCCAGCGAGAGGCTCTCGGCCGCCCGCCGGGAGGCGGACAGCATGGTGGCAAACTCGGCGTCGGCCAGGGTGGGGTCCAGGTCCAGCCCGGACTGATAGAATGTTATCCCGATGCCGTCGGTCCCGGTAAGGCTGGCGCCCAAGGCCCCCGGGATATTATCCACCAGCTCCTTTATCCTTTGTTCGTATCCCTGGGTCATGGTCTGCTCTCCCTCCCTAAATTTTTAAACTGAACCGGACAAGAGACGGATCTATTTTTTGAACAGCTTGCCGAACAGGCCCTTTTTGGTCTCCTTTTCCACGATGGCGTACCGCTGCTTGGCCTGGCTGTTGTTGGGGTCCCATTTGAGGGCTTCCTTGAACTGCTCCTTGGCTTTCTCTGCCATTCCGGCCAGTTGGTAGATTATGCCCAGGCTCAGGTAATGCTCGGCGTTGTATATCTCCATTTGAATGGCCTTGTCGCAGTACATTTTGGCCTCCTCCAGCGGGCCGCCGGCCTTGATAACGGCTATTCCCAGCCGGTCGTAATAGATGGCCTTCTTGGGGTTGAGCTTGGCAGCCGCCCGGAAGTACTCCACCGCCCGTTTGAATTCATTGGCCTTATAGGCCTCCACCCCATGGCGGTAGGCCATATCCGCCTGATTGTCCTGAACCGAGTGGGCCTGGACCCCGGAAGCCCTTTCGGACAGCATCTTGTTGTACTGGGCCCGCCGGTTCTTATCTATCAATGTATGGTAGGCCTCGTTGATGTCCTGAAAGGCGGAATTGGCCAGCCCATCCTTGGATTCTGCGGGATTCTTGTCGGGATGGTGTTGCATGGCCAGCTTCCGGTAGGCCTGTTTTATCTCGGCCTCGCTGACCAGGCGGTCCACCCCTAAAATAGAATAATAATCCTTCAGTTGGGTCATTTTTTATTTCTTCCTTGCTTTTTTTAGGGGGGCTTTCAGGGAAAGTCTTTCCAGGGTCTCGGCCGCCAGGATATTCTTCGGCTCCAGCTTGGCGGCCTTTTTACAGGCGGCCAGCGCCTGGGCATTCCGGCCCAGCTGCTCGTTGACTATGCACAGGTTCAGCCAGGCCCGGGTGAAATGGGGGGCCAACTTTACCGCCTGCTTCAGGGACCTGGCGGCCTTGCTCCACTCCCCGGCATGGGTGTAACAAACCCCCAGCAGGTTGTAGATATCGGCATAGCCCGGTTTTAATTTTTTAGCCTGTAGAAAATATTTGACCGCCTCCTGGCAGCTGTTGTCCCGCAATGCATCCTGTCCCAGGGCGCACAGAGCCTCGGCCCGGTCGGGCGATGTTTTGAAAGCCAGGTTGAAATCCTTTACAGCCTTGCCTAGATTTCCCTTGTTGACCTCGGCCAGGGCTTTGTCGTACAGCTCCTGCTTGTAAAAATTGGTCTTGGCAGATAGCCCGATGAAAAGTTCCACGGCTTTTTCGTGCAGGCTCTGCTCGGCGGCCAGATAAGCCAGGGAAAGAATGGCCTCAATATAATTGGGATTGATCTCCAGGGCTTTTTTAAAGGAGTTTTCGGCCAGCGGGTATTCATGCCGCCCGGCATAGATGCGGCCCAGAGACAGGTAGAGATCGGCGTATTTGGGGGCTAGCTTGATGGCCTCCTGGTATTCCTCGATGGCCGCAATGGCGTTACCCTGTTTCCAGTAGAGCTTGGCTAGGGCCACTCTAGCCTCAATCAGGTAGAAAGTGACCACGTCGCTGCATTTATGGCCCACCGTTTCGTTGTGCTGCCGTATCATCTCCAGCGATTCGATGGTCTGGTGATAATTGCCCTCGTTGAATGATTTCAACGCCAGTTTAAGGAACTGGTTCAGGCAATGTTGATCTAAAATCTCCCGGACAAAAGCCATACCGCACCTGCTCTATTGATTTTTAAACGTGGGTTGATAGAAGGGAAAGGAAAAGATTGATTATCTGGTGCCGGGAGGGGGAGTTGAACCCCCACAGCTTGCGCCATACGCACCTCAAACGTACGTGTCTACCAGTTCCACCATCCCGGCTATTTTGCTGACTAAGGCAATATGCCGATTATAGTTCCGCTTTTGTCGGCAAGCTGTTATTTTAATCTAAATCGACCCATCTGTCAACAGAAAATTCCCGGGTGATGTCCCGGCCGTTGGCGATATCGGTTATCTTGAATTGGGAGACATTATCCAGGTTGTCCCGCTTCAGGCGGAGGTCGACCTTATACCGCTTTTTGACGTCGTCGGCAAGCTTCCGGCCCTGCCGCTCCAGGTAGTCTATGAACAGGGGGTGGGCCGACACCTCCAGCCGGCGGTTCCGGATATTCCGGTCGGCCTGCAGGAACCAACGCTCCAGCCTGGCGGCCATGGTCTCGGGCGACAGCACCCGCCCGGTGCCATGGCAGGTGGGGCAGCTGTGGGAGAAGGCCTGCCACAGGCTGGGCCGAACCCGTTTGCGGCTCATCTCCACCAATCCCAACGGGGAGATCTCGTAGACCTTGGGCTTGGATCGGTCGTCCTTGAGGGCCTCCTTCAGCTCGGCCAGCACCTTGCGGCGGTTGGCCTCCCGGTCCATGTCGATGAAATCTATCACGATGATGCCCCCGATATCCCGCAGTCTCAGCTGGCGGGCTACCTCCCGGGCGGCCTCGATATTGACCCGGGTGATGGTGCCCTCGGCATCCCGCTTGCCGGTGTACCGGCCGGAGTTGACATCTATGGTCACCAGGGCCTCGGTCTGCTCGATCACTATCCGTCCGCCGCTTTTCAGCCATACCTTCTGCTGCAGGGCTTTCTCGATCTGGGCCTCTATATCATAGGCCTCGAACAGCGGAATGTCCTCCCGGTACAACAGCAGGCGCTTCTTAAGGGCCGGGTCCAGGTTTTTGACGTATTCGGCTATCTGGTCATGAGTCCTTTTGTCGTCCACCACCAGGCTGCCGATCTCCATGGCCGCCAGCTCCCTCAGGAAACTGATAACCATTGGTGGCTCCGAATAAACCCGGGATGATATCTTGGCCTTACGGTAATCACGCTTGACCTGCTGCCAGGTTTTAAGTAAAATTTTAAGATCCCGGCCAAAGCCCTTTTCATCCTCGCCCTCGGCGGCGGTTCGGATCACCAGGCCGTAGCCCTGGGGCAGGTGTTTCAAGAATTCCTCCTTGAGCCGGCGGCGCTCGGCCCGGTCCTCCACCCGGCGGGAGACGCCCACCCTCTCCTCATTGGGCACCAGCACGCAGAAACGCCCGGCAAAGGAGACATGGGAGGTAAGCCGGGGGCCCTTGCTGCCGATGGGCTCCTTGGACACCTGGACCATCACCTCCTGGCCGTTCTTCAAAGCGTCCTCGATCCGCCGGGCGGGTTTGGCTTTGGGCCCATCCTCCGTCTCGAAATCGCCCAGATCGAAAGCGGTATCCGAGAAAGCCAGGAATCCGCTCTTGCCGAAGCCGATGTCCACGAAGGCCGCCTGCAGTCCCGGCAGGACCTTCTCCACCCGGCCCTTGTAGATGTCGCCCACCATCCGCTGTTCGGCGGTGCGCTCCAGCCATAGTTCGACCAGTTTGCCCTCCTCCATCAGAGCGATCCTGGTTTCGTGGCTAGTAGTGTTGATAATAATATCTGTTGCCATAATTTTCTTCCATTTCTTATAATTTGATATCGGCCGGATTCAATGGTGTTTGAAAGCAACCGATGTTTTTTGCTTTTTTATTTTTGGTTTTTCATTTCCTTTAGGAGCCGGTCGATTCCCTTCAGCGTCAGCAGTTCATCAGCCAGGCATCCCCTGAATTCCCGGGCGAAGAGCGTACCCAACCCGCCAGTGAAGATCACCCGGGGGTTGCGCTTGGTGTCCCGGGATATTCCGCCGATCAGTTCTTTGATCATCCCCACGGTCCCCCAGTAAAGGCCCGCCTGAATGCATTCCCCTGTATCCCGCCCCACGAACCGGGGCTTCCTTTTTAGCTTGACCAGCGGCAGGGCTGCAGTATATTGATGCAGGGCCTCGGCCATGGTGCCCGGGCCGGGGGCGATGGCCCCGCCCATATATTCTCCCTTGGCGGTGACCGCATCCCAGGTGACGGCGGTCCCGATGTCCACCACCAGTGCCGGGCCGTCATAGATGCTGAAAGCGGCATAAACATTGATCAGGCGGTCAATCCCCAGCTTCCCAGGATTGCGATAGCGGATATTCATTATTTTGAAATCCGAGTAGTTGATCACCTTAAACCGAATATCCGGCAGTTCTTTGAAAGCTTTTCGAACCCTTGCCGTAAGCGGCGGAGAGACCGAGATCAGTCCAGCCTGGTCTATGGGATAGCGGCTGGCAAATTTACCGATAAAGGCCCTGATCTTTAATGCGCTGATATCCCGCTCATAATAAATGACCCCCTCAGCCAACAATCGCTTTTGTGAGAATACTCCGGCCCTGATCTTGCTGTTGCCGATGTCCAGGCATAGGTTCATGGCTCCATCTCCGTGACGGTTCCGGAACAGCATTTTACGGTCCGGCCCTGCTGGTCGGTCAGCAACAGGCAGCCGTCGCTGTCGAACCCGCTTACCACTCCCCTCAGCCTGATGCCCAGCCCGTCCTGGACCGAGGCCTGTTTGCCCTGGAGAAAGAACCTGGCGGTGAGCCGGCCGGCAAAGGACTTAAAACCCTGCTCCCGGAAAAGCCGGTAATCGTCCTCCAGCCCGGACAGCAGCCCCACCAGCAGGTCCTCCCGGGAGGTGGCCTTTCCGGTCTCTAGAAAAAGCGAGGAGGCCGTATCGCATAGTTCCAGCGGGACCGCCTCGTTGTTGACGTTCAAGCCGATCCCGATGACCGCGTTATCTATCAGTCCGCCGTGGGACTGCATCTCGGTGAGCATGCCCCCCACCTTGCGATTATTGCAGTACAGGTCGTTGGGCCATTTAACCGTCACCGGACAATTGGTGATCCCCTCGATGGTCTCCGCGGCCGAACAGCCCAGGGCCAGGGTCAGGCCGGAAAGTTTGATGGACGGCAGTTCCGGCTTCAGCAGCAGGGAGAAATACAGCCCCGGGCCCGGCGGCGAGTGCCAGCTGTTGCCCTGCCGGCCCCGCCCTGCGGTCTGCTGTTCGGCGATCACCACGGTGCCCTGCCCGGCGGAACCCTTTGATAGCTCTGCCAGGTGGCTGCTGGTGGAATCCAGCTGCTCGAAATAGAAAAGCTTCCGGCCGAATTCCCGGGTCTTCAGGTTCTTTTGGATGTACTTTATATCCAGATTTTTCATATCTTATTAATGAGTATAATATAATTAATGATACATCAAACAGATGATTTTAGCAATAAAAAAACCCCTCTCCAGTTTGGTGGAAGGTTGGGAGGGGTCGCCCCGCATGAGGCGGTCGGGGCACGACATGCCGTGCCCCTGCAATATTATGCCGTATATGCGCCGATCGTCCCGGTAGGTCCCTACAGCTTCCCCGACCGGAATATCGACCAGGCCAGCCACAACCCCAGAAACCCGGCCAGCAGATAACCCAGCACCCCCAGCACCGGGTGGCCCAAAATCTTGACCCCCTTGTCGGCGTGCATGATGATGGACGAACCCACGATCAGGGCGGCGATGATCAGGCTGAAGGCGATGCGGTTGGACACCCGGTCCAGCTCGGCTATCAGATCCTCCAGCCCCTTGTGCTCGAATTCGATGTGCAGCTTCCCCTTCTTGAGCTTGGTGACGATCTCCCGCATGTCCCGGGGCAGGGCGATCACGAAATTATAAGCCCAGCCCAGGAACTTCATCAGGTCCTGGGCTATCTTGCGGGGGCTGCGCCGCTCCCTTAAAAGCTGCTTGATGTAAGGCTCCAGCAGTTCTATCAGGTTGAAATCCGGGTCCAACTTTTTCCCCACCCCCTCAATGGTCATCAGGGTCCTGGCCAGCAGAAACAGTTCCGGGGCCAGCTTCACCTTGTTCCCGGTGAGGATGTTCATCAGCTGGGCGAAGTTCTCGCCCACCCTGACGTCCTTCAGCGAGGTGACATAGTTGCGGTCCACGAAGTCCGAAAGCTCCAGCTCCAGGGATCGGAAGTCGGTGTGCTCATCGGTGGTGCCCAGGGCAGCCGCCGCCTCGCTCATCATGGCCATGTCGCCATGAATTATGCCCTGCAGGATCTTGATGATCTGCGATTTAATGTGGGGGTGCAGCCGGCCGGTCATCCCGAAATCCAGAAAAACCACCCTGTTCTCTTTCAAAACGAACAGGTTCCCGGGATGGGGGTCGGCATGAAAGAAGCCTTTCCCGAATATCTGTTTAAGATAGGCGTTGGCCCCATTGACGGCGATGGTGGGGCGGTCCAGTCCCGCCGCCTCCAACGCCTCCATGTCGGTAATCTTAATGCCCTGGATCTCCTCCATGGTCAGCACCCTGGCGCCGGACTGCTCCAGGAAGACCTGGGGAATGTAGACCGTGGGGTCGTCGGCGAACATCTCCCTGAACCTCTGGGCGTTGGCCGCCTCGATGTTGAAATCCAGCTCCCGGGCCAGGGACTTTTTTAGCTCCCGCACCATGCCGATCAGATTGTAGGCCCGGCTTTCCTCCACATACTGCTCGATCTTGGCCGCCAGAAAGGCCAGTATCTCCAAATCGTTCTCCACCATCTGCTCAATGCCCGGACGCTGTACCTTGACCACCGCCCTCCGGCCGTCCTTAAGCCTGGCCCGGTGCACCTGGGCCAGCGAGGCCGCGGCCATCGGCCCGCTGGAGAAGCTGGAGAAAATATCGCCTATCGGGCGCTTCAGCTCGGCCTCCACCTGTCCCTCCATGTCGCAGAAATGGCAGGCCGGGACGTTGTCCTGAAGCTTTTCCATCTCCCGGCAGAATTCCGGCGGCAGCAGGTCAGGCCTGGTGGACAGCACCTGGCCGAATTTGATGAAGGTCGGACCCAGTTGCTCCAGGGCTGTTCTTAATCGCACCGGCTCCACCATATGAAGGAATTGGCGTTTCTTGATGGGCTGGAAGCTCGTCAGCAGACGGCCCAGCACCCTCTGCTCGGCGTTCAGCTTGTCCACCAGATAGCCGAAGCCGTGCTTGGCCAGCACCCGCAATATCTGGCGCAGGCGTTTGATGTTCTTATAATTCATGTCGCTTTGTTCTCATGATCGAAGGAACGCAAAGGCCGGATATCGGCGATGATATTCCGGCCCGGTCGTCACTTCCGAAAACCTATTTGCGCTTGGCCAGCTTGGCCTTCTTAAGCTGGGCGATCTCGGCCCGCAGTTTGTTCATCTCGGAGCGAGTGGGCACGTTCAGTTTCTTCATCACGGTATGGATGGCATTCTCCACCATGGTATTAAGCTCCTTCTTGCTGGCCTCGCCCTTTTTCATCAGCTTCTTCACCATCAGGTCGGCATCCTTTTTGTTGATCTGGCCCTCTTTCATCAACTCCTTGACCACCTCCTCGGCCTTTCCCTTGGTGACGGCGATGGTGCCCAGACCCAGGGTGATGATTTTTTCTATTGTTCCCGTCATGGCTGATCCTCCCCGTTAAGGTTAATTTCATTTATTTTATTGTATAGCATTGGAGGATGGTTGTCAAGAGAGTTGATCAGAAAATGGTTCGTTCCCCCGGTGCCGTATTGGCCGGAATTATCATGGGAGCTCGGCTGTCAGCCGGTCTGAATCGCCCCAATAATATGCGGCAAAGCAGGGAATTCTGAATTCCTGCCGGAGTCTATACTGAATGCAATGAAGTGCAGGCCTGACAATCCCTCTCCCATTTTTTTTTTGGGGGGGGATTAAGGCCTGCCTACCTATATGGGCTGCTTGCTAATGGCGGGGAGGGGTCGGACCGCCGGGCATACAAAAATCCCTCTCCTGGTTTACCAGGAGAGGGGACAAAGCATGCACTGAGAATGGCCCCGAAGCTAAATCTTCGAAGTGGGGTGAGGTCAATCTGATAATGGGAGGTCCCTATTTTACCTCATCAATAAACGATGTATCAAAGCCGTCGCGCTTCAGCTGATTAAGCAAATCTATCTTGTCCATGGATTTTATGTAGGCATCCTTGGGCTCCACCATTTTCTTTTTGACGATCTCCATCAGGGCGTCGTTCAACATCACCATCCCCATCTTGCGGTTGGTCTGGATGATGGACGGCAGCTGGTAGGTCTTGCCCTCCCGGATCAGGTTGGAGACCGCCGGAATCCCAAACAGCACCTCCATGGCGGCCACCCGTCCACCGCCGATCTTCTTGCACAGGGTTTGGGATAGGACGCCCTTTAGCGATTCAGACAGCATCATCCGGATCTGTTCCTGGCGATCGGGCGGGAACTGCTCTATCACCCGGTCCACCGTGCTGGCGGCGGTGGAGGTATGCAGGGTGCCGAACACCAGATGCCCGGTCTCGGCGGTCTCGATGGCGATGGAGATGGTCTCCAGGTCGCGCATCTCGCCCACCAGAACGATGTCCGGATCCTCGCGCAGGGCCGCCCTCAGGGCGTTCTTGAAGGAATCGGTGTGGCTGCCGATCTCCCGCTGATTGACTAAGCACTTTTTGTTCTCATGGACGAACTCGATGGGATCCTCCAGGGTGATAATATGGTCGCACCGGGTGCGGTTGATCAGATCCACCAGGGCGCACAGGGTGGTGGATTTGCCGGACCCGGTCGGCCCGGTCACCAGCACCAGCCCCTTGGAAAGGTAGCACAGGTTCTGGATGGCCGGGGAGAGCTTCAGGTCCTCTACTGTCACTGTCTTGGTGGGGATCACCCGGAACACGCCGCCCATCCCCTTGCGATCGGAAAAGAAGTTGACCCGGAAACGGGCCAACCCGGGTATCTCGTAGGCGAAATCGGTATCGTTACGTTCCTCAAACTGCTGGCGGTAGCGGGGCCCGGCGATCTCTTTCAGCATTTTTTTGGTGTCCTCCGGGGACATCACCGGGAATTCCATCAGTTTCTTGATCTCGCCGTCTATCCGGAAGCAGGGCCTCTCGGCGGCCGAAAGATGCAGATCCGAGCCCTTGCGCTCCACCAGCAGTCTCAGCAGTTTGTCTATCTCTGCCTCCTTGTGGGCCGCAGTGAAAGCCGGGGAGTCTGCTGTGGCCGAGGGGGCCGGGTTCCCCGGAGCGGCCGCTGCGGCGGACTGCTCCTGATGAGGCGCCGCGGCGCTGGCCGGTAGGAACACCGCCTTGATGCTTTGGCCCTGCATGCTGACCGTTCCCTGGTATTCTCCCAACCCCGGGCTCTTATAGGTGAATTCCACCGTCGGCTGGTCCATCAGCTTCTCCCGTTCGGCCGGGGACATGATCTCCGACAGCAGCCCCATCACCTCCTGGTTGGAAAACTTCTGCTTGGAGACGGCCTGGATGCCGGATGGTGTTTTGAACTGCGGCTCCGATTCGCTGGCCAGGTAAAATTCGGTGGCCCGGTAATCGTTCATTGCCTTGAAAAATACGTCTATCTTTGCCATTCTTATCTCCCTGGTATTACATAACTGATGTGTCTGCGGTTGACTATGTGGGCGGTTTGATCGGTGACCAGCAAAAAGAACCTCTCGCTCTGGTTTAAAAAATCTATGGCCCGGGATTTCTCCGGCGGCAGGTCGATATAGGCCTTTCCGCTCAGCTTGAAGTTGTCGTTGAATACCACCGTCATCGGCTCCTCCTTGATGCCCATAGCCTCCCGGTCCAGATCGGCGGCCTCCACCTCAAGGGCCACCGCCACCTCCATGATCCTGGCCTTGTTGATGATGTTGATGGCTGGGGCGGTGGCCACCTTGAGCACGAAGAATTCCTCCGGCTCGTTCATGAAGTCCAGCACCGTCTCCTGACCGATATGGTTCTTGGCCATCAGGCTCAAAAAAAGATCACCTTTGATCACCTGCTGATCCCGGCATCGCATGGTGACCGTAACCTGTTTTTTCTCCACTGCCAGATGTTGCATTATATCTTCCCCGTTTGCATTTATGAGTTCATCCAGTTCCAGGTATTGCTCTCGGAGCGCTCCAGCCAGTCCCCGCTGCTGGTCAGGTAGGCATAGACGTTGGACAGCGCTTCGTAATGTTTGGTCTCCTCCTCCAGCATCCGCTTGAAGAATTCCTTCTCCGGGCCGTCCACCGCGGCGGCGAAGAATTTCTGGTACATCTTATAACTGTACCATTCCATATCCATGGCCACCTTCATGCCCGAGATATTGTCCGGTTTCTCCCGGGACTTGCTGTGGTTGATCCGGGCGAAGACCTTCTTCATCTCGGCCTCCAGATAGCCGATCTTCTTTCCCTTGGGTTCGGGCCAGCTCTGCCCCTGGGTGATGGCCGAATAGATCTCGTTTATCCGGCCGATATGCTCCACCTCCTGCATGGCCAGCTGGTCGAACAGCCGCTTGGCCAGAATGTTGCCGGTCTTCTCCGACATCTTCAGGTAGAAAGCGGTGCCCTTGCGTTCCAGCTTCAGGGCGGCCTGCAGGGCTTTGGGCATGGCTTTTTTTGTGATTTTCATATCTTTTTCCTTTTCAATAATCCGCCTTATTGTCGTAGCCCCGGCTCTCCCAGAAACCCCTGTAGGTGGAATCGCTGGAGACCTCTATCCGCCGCAGCCATTTTACCCACTTATATCCCAGCTTATCCTCGGCTATCAGCTGAAAGGGAAAGCCCGACCTGGCGGTAAGGGTTTTATTGTTTACCTTATAGGCCAGCAGGATCTTTTTGTCCAGCACGGCTTTCAGCGGCAGGGAAGAGGTGTACCCGTCAGCGGCATGGAATATCAGGGTATTGGCCCCCGGCTTGACAACCGCCAGTTTTAAAATGTCCCCCACCAGCGCCCCCTCGAAAAGCCCCTTGGCGCTCCATCCTTCGACACAGTGCAGGGTAATCAGTTTTTGATATTGATCCATCCCCAGCACCTGGCGATAACTCAATTCCTGTTTGACCGACACCAGGCCGTCGATGGTCAGGCGGTATTTAGCGGTATCCACCTCCTGCGGCCCCTGAATGGAGTTGTCCCGCAGTTTCTCGAAATCGGTCAGCCTCTGGCCCTGGTATTTTTTTATCTCCACCCGCCCCAGGTCTTTGGCCTTCCGTAAAGTCGTTCGATTGTTATCATCGGCCGATGAAGAGCAACCGGAGACGGCCAGCATCACAACACCCAGAAGAATGGCCGCGGAATATCGGATATCCATAGTGCCCTCCGTCAGAAGCTATGATACAATAATTGCCCGCCATAGTCAATTGAAAACCCAAGGGGATAAGACCACAATGTTATATCGTTGACCCCAGGCTCTCGATCTTCATCAGCAGTTCGGACTGCCCCTCGGAAGTGTTGACATCAGCCACCGTGAACAGGGGGTCGATCTTCCTGACCGCCTACAGCATGGAGCCAACAGCAAACAGAAGCAAATTTTAGTTCTTATCCCTCCCCTCCCGGTCAATAACTTCTTCGGCCTTCTCCACCCGGAGGATTATTTTTCCGGACTGGACCTCCAGCCGCCCGGTAAGATTCATTTTCTTCCCCAGAAAATCGGACATCACTTTGGGCCGGCGGGGCTGGTTGGGGCCCGGCCTGGGCGGTGGAACCCCCTGAGGAGCCCAGGCAGTCACCTCGATCTCCCCCCCCTTATTTCCAGTCAGCACCAGCCTAAGATCCGTGAAATAATTGCCGCCAGCATTTTTCAGGACCCCTTCGGTTTCCAGCAGCCGATCCGAAAATTTGCCGGGATCTTTGGCAATCACTTCAACTTCAATCTTGAGAGACGTTCCCACCGGAACAACAGTTTTCTGGTGACAGCATGAAGCAGCGGATAGCACGAACAAGATGGCTACAAAGCCTGTGATTTTAGACATCATTTTCTCCCGATTAATGAAATTGAGATCCACTCCGAAAAACAGACGAACGAGGTTGGAATATCCAACCTCGTTCCGGCAGGGCCAATTAAAAAGACTTGGCTATGGCAAAGATGTTCTTCAGTTTGTCGTTGGTGTCCCGCAGGCGGGTGGAGAGGGTTTTTATGAAGACCGCCATCAGCTTGTAGGCCATCTCTTTGTCCTCGGCCATCAGCTTTTTGAAATCCCGCTTGTAGATGGCCAACAGCTTGACTTCGCCCTCGTGGGCGATAGCGGCCGCCGAACGGGGAAAGTCGTCGATCAGGGCCATCTCCCCGAAATAATCCCCCGGCCGCAGGATCTTCAGGGCCTCCTCCCCAACCCCCGGGACCATGGTGGATATCCGAACCTGACCCTGGTCGACGATATAGAAGGCGTCTCCTATCTCGCCCTCCTGGAAGACGGCCGTCTCTTTTTCATATGTTTTCTCATAGGCCAAAGTCAGGATCTTCTCCAGCTCCGGCTGGGTCAGATCGTTGAACAGGTAAACTTTTTTGAGCAGATCGGGGTTTTTATTGGATGCTCCCATGTTGCTGCCTTCCCGCCCGTCAGGGCAAATCATTCCATCTTCTGGATATCCAGCGCCCGGTTGACATCATCGTTGGAGATATACCCCAGATCGACCAGACACTCCCCCAATCGCTTGGCGGAATTGTCCATCTGGCTTCTTCTGGCCTGATTGATCTGCTCCAGCGAGACATGGCCCAGAGAAACCATTATTTCTCCGATCAATTTTTTCCGACCCATTTTCTTCAACTATCCTGCGTCAGTTCAACAATGGTCACCTGGTGGGGACCTGTTTGATGAGCCTGATCTTCTCCCCCACCACAATATCCTCGACCTTGGAATTGGTGATGACCGCAGCCGCGGTATTGTTCCTGGCCGATAACACCTGCAGCCGTCCGATTATAAGCTCGGGAAGAACATTTTTGCCGCCCCGGTCGGGATCGCTGGCCTTGGTTCCGGTGCGGTAAATCTCGAAAACGTCGCCCGGCATGATCCCGTTGGCCAGGCCCTTGTCGATATACACCGTCTTATACTCGGTGGCCGAAGTGTTGGTCTGTTTGAAAGCCACGATACATCCCTCGTTGGATTTTTGCACCGGCAGCGGGGACACATCCTTGGGGACTATTATCTGGACGTAAGGCCTGAAGGCCTCCTTGCGGGATATGCCGTCAAAGGTCTTTATCAGTTTGGCCCGGGAGGTTTTCTCCTCGATATCGGTTACCTCCAGAACGCCTACTATATTGATGATCCTGCCGAGGTTCTTTCCGTTCTGGGGATGCTTCACTTTCTGGCCCACCCGGTACAGGGCGTGCTTATCGCCCGGCTTGGCGCCGTCCCGCGAGCCCAGGTTGATATACACCGGATCGTTTGACATCAGAGCCTCGATGTCCTTGCGGTCGCTGCCGATGATATGGCCGGTGGGCTTGTCCAGTTCATCGCTGATGAAGCCGGCCTCGAAGGCCATCAGCTCCGATACCACCGGGGTCGGTCTTTTAACATATCCCATAGCCTGGGTTTTTCTTACCGAGACAGCCGGGGTCTCCTCCATGGGCTCCGGTTCATAGACCATCTCCTCGACCGGGACCTCGGCTTGCATCTCGGGTTGAGCGACTGCAGTGTCGGGCGCGGTCACCTGCTCCGAAAGGGTCTGGGGAGGGATCACCAGATCCTGGCCGGGATAGATCCAGTGGGGATCGGCGATGATCTCCTTGTTGGCCTCCCAGATCAGGGGCCAGGAGAAGGAATTTTGCATATATCTCCCGGCCAGCTCCCACAGGGTTTCGCCCTCCACAACTTTATGGACCACGTTGCCCTGTTGGGCGGAAATGATCCCCGCGCTGAAAAGAAATCCGGCTATAACCATCAACGCCAACAGTGACCTGTTCTTAAACATGCTCCGCTCCTTTTCCAAAAAAGTTTATTTTTTCTCGTTCTGGGATGTCGCCCGGACGTACTTCATGCGCAGATCGTACAGCAGCTCGTCCAGCAGCCTGGATTCATCCGAAGTAAGGTTTCCGGCGGTCTTTTTCTGCATTATCCCCAAGGTGTCGATATTGTGCTTGGCCAGCTCCAGGTTGGTTGTGGTCTTCTGATTTGTGGGGTCTGGCACCAGTCCCAAATTTACCATCGCCGATGTGCCCAGCATATAGAAAAGGGATTCTATGCTGGCCGGCGGCAACGGTTGTTTAATTTCATCAGCCATAATGCTTTACCTTTATACTATACTTATACTTTTACCATATTTTTACCCAAAAAGCAATATTTTTTTTAAAAAAACTTGCAACCCATGTGCGATTAGTAGTAGAATAACATAAACTTGCCAATAGGATACGGTTATATGAATAAAAATATCAACTGGATCGAGATCGACCGGCCAGCGTTGATCAGTAATGTCCGGGCCTTCCGAAAGCTGCTGGAACCGCAGGCCAAATTCATGCCGGTGATAAAATCCAACGCCTACGGCCACGGCTTGCCGGAAGTGGCGTCAATACTGGCCAGATCGAAACTGGTGGATTGGCTGGGCCTGAATTCTTTGGATGAGGCGGTGGCCTTAAGAAAACAGGGCATCAGGAAACCGTTGTTGCTGCTGGGCTATGTGCCCTTGGTCCGCCTGGGCGAAGCGGCCCGGGACGACATCCGGCTGACGGTATACAACAAAGAGACCGTCCTGGCCCTGGCTAAAATAAAAGTTCAAAAAAAGATCCGCCTCCATATAAAACTGGAGACCGGCACCAACCGCCAAGGAATTGACCTGCCTGAAGCCATAAACCTGGCGGCCCTGATAAAAAAATATCCCCATCTTTTCCTGGAGGGCTACTCCACCCACTTTGCCAACATCGAAGATACCACCGACCGCAGCTACCCGGACAGCCAAAAGGATAGATATCTCAAGATGATCGCCAGGCTGGAAAAGCTGGGGCATTCCGCCCCGGTGAACCATGTGGCCTGCACTGCTGCCGCCCTGATATTCCCCGATACCCACAAGAACCTGGCCCGGATCGGCATCGGTCTTTACGGGCTGTGGCCCTCCCGGGAGACCATGCTGGCCGTCCGGGACCGCGATCCCGGGTTCAGGCTGGAACCGGTGCTGTCATGGAAGACCCGGGTGGCCCAGGTCAAGACCGTTCCCTCCGGCTCCTTCGTCAGCTACGGCTGCACCTACCGCACCACCCGAAAGACCAGGCTGGCGGTCCTGCCGGTGGGTTATTACGACGGATATGACCGCAAGCTCTCCAACACCGCCCATGTGCTGATAAAGGGCAAAAGGGCGCCCATCAGGGGCCGGGTCTGCATGAACCTCTGCCTGGCCGACATCACCGATATCCCCGGCGTTAGGCTGGAGGATGAAGTGATACTGCTGGGCAGGCAGGGCAAGGAGCAAATCAGCGCCGAACAGCTGGCACAATGGATCGGCACCATCAATTACGAGGTGGTCACCAGGATCAACCCCCTGCTGCCCAGGATAATAGTGTAGAATATGAAAAAGTTAAATATCCGCGGCATAGATACTTTCTTTTCACCCTCCTTCGAGAAGGGCGTTTATATTTATTCACTGATCGTATCTTTCATCTATCTTGTATTCGAATTCTTTAATATAAGATTATTCACCGGAAATAATGTAATATCATATCTCCTTTATTTTTTCCCGCCAATAACCAGTATGGTTGTCTCCCTCGTACTTTTAATCAAGAGAAACAAAAACAAACATATGTTTGTCTGGCAGGTTTTAAGTTTGGCAATTTTTATTGCTGGGCATTTCTTCCCGTTTTATTACGATATTTCTAAACCTGATTTCCAAGTCTTGAATATTTTGTACTTATTGATTGGGTTGCTTATTCTATATTTGCCTTTTATTGCCGCACAGTTTTTATTATTGTTATGCTTTAAAAAAACAACCCTATTGAAAGAACCTGAGCATGTAGCTCCATTTATTGTGCATAGTAAGTATTTACGCCAGAAGTATTTTCTTTACATTATGCTCCCTATAATAGTTACTATTATGGCGGTAATTAGCCAGAATTACATAATGTTTTTTGTGTTTTTTCTTACGTTGTTCTTTGGTTTTTCTGACATGTACTATGATAGTGTGCGTAAAATTTACCTGACCGAAGAAGACTTGCTGTTTTATAGTGCCAACAAGGTTATTATCTTGCCATTCAAAGATATAAACCGGCTGAGCCTCCAAAAAGGTTTTATTAATGTTAAAAAAGTTCTAGGGTTAAACGGTTTTACAGATAAAGCACATAATTATTTCCGCTTTACAATAAATCAACAAATCTCGGGGTACAAAGAGCTGATACCCGCGATCATTAACAAGTGCGACCACCTTGACGCATCTTTCACTGCTAAACTGTTAAAAGATTTTCAGGAAGGCAATGCAAACCAAAAATAAAACCAAAACAAACCGTAAACCGCCCAACAGTAAACTAACCCGTAAACAGACCTTTGACGACCTGGTCTCCCTGTTTGCCCGCCTGCGGGCCCCGGGCGGCTGTCCCTGGGACCGGGCCCAGGATCACCGCACTCTAAAGCCGTACATCATCGAGGAGGCCTATGAGGTAGTGGAGGCCGTCGAAGAAAGGAATTCCAAAAAACTGCAGGAGGAATTGGGCGACCTGCTGGGGCAGGTGATCTTCCATGCCCAGATAGCAAAGGAGGATGGAAAATTCGGGATCGAAGAGGTGATTGCCGGCCAGCTGGAGAAGATGACCCGCCGCCATCCCCATATCTTCGCCAAGACCAAGGTAAAGGACGCCGCCGAAGTCCTGCTCAACTGGGAGGAGATAAAATACCGGGAGAAGAAGAAGGAACGGCCCTCGGCCCTGGACGGGGTGCCCAAGCACCTTCCGGCCCTGCTTAAAGCGCACCGGATCCAGGACAAGGCCGCCCGGCTGGGTTTCGACTGGGAGCATATCGACGGGGCCTTCGCCAAGCTGGAGGAGGAACTGCAGGAATTTTCCAAAGCCTACGCCGGGGGACGGAAGAAGGAGATCACCGACGAGCTGGGCGATATCTTTTTCACCCTGGTGAACCTTTCTCGCTTTCTTAATGTGGATCCCGAAGGAGCTTTGCGGGGCACCATCGACAAGTTCACCTCCCGTTTCCAGCATATCGAAAAGTCCCTTAAAAAGTCAAAAAAATCTTTCAAGGAGGTATCGCTGGGCGAGATGGAAGCGCTATGGCAGCAGTCCAAGAAAAGAAACCTCCGTAAAAAACCCCGAACCAAATGACCGCGTCAGTGCCAGAATGACCCAAGGGGCGATTCACGGATCGCCCCTGCTGAATTTCGGGCAAACGCGATATGTTCTCCACCACTTGATCGATAAAATCTGCGTGACTCTGCGTCCTTGTAGCATCATGTAAAATAAAAAGACCCGCATTTCTGCGGGTCTTTTTTGTTGGTCCGAGATTACTGGCTGATTACAGCTTCGACCTTGCGGTTGGCTGTTCTCAGGGCTGCGGTCCTGCCCCTGGGAGCAACCACTATGCCTTCGGTCATGATCTTGTCGGCGGGAATGCCGGCCTTAACGATCGCGGCCTTGATGGCGTCGGCTCTCTTGTCGGCCAGCTTCTGCTTGGTGGCGGTTCCGCTGGCCAAGTCAACATAAGCCTTGACGGTGATCTTGGCATTGGGATTCTCGTTGAGGGCGGCTACTATGTTGGCCACATCAACGGACTTGATGGTGTATCTGGTGGCAGAGGTCCAAACCACATTGACCGGCAGAGCGGCGCCGTTCTTGTACAATTTGAAGTCATTCATGGCGGTTCCGTTCTCGGCAATGCTGATGGCGGCCTTCTTGTTGATATAGCCGTCCACGGTGGTGGTGGCATTGTAGTTGCCGATCTGCAGTTTGGCGGTATAGGCGCCGGCTGCGGTCTTGGCGGTCTCGGCCTTCGGTCCGGCAAAGGCTACTGAGCCTTCGATAACGGCACCGGTCAGGGCGTCCTTGATCAGGCCCTTGGCGGTTCCCACCGGAATGGGCTTGAGCTCCAAGGTAAAGTCCTGCATGGCAGGTTTCTTCTTGTTCTTCTTGGTCAGCATGATGGAGGCCTGCTTGGCGATGTAGCCCTTGGCGTCGGCCTTGATCTCCACCGGGGCTTTGTCGATCAGCACGCCGCTGAGGGTGTAGGCACCGGTGGCCGGGTCGGTGTTGGCAGTGATGCCGCCGGCCATGACCATGGCGGCCAGGCCCTTGCCGGCCTTGTCAACCACTTTACCGGAGATGATGCCGGTGGGGGGAACCTTGGGACCGGTGGCCTTGGCAGGAGCATAGCTCAGGCCGGCAATGATCTGCCAATCCTGTTCTCTGGTCAGTGCGGGCAGAGTGCTGTCCTCGGTCTGTAAGTTGTAATCAAAAGCTGCGTCAATGTTCAAACCGAAGGGGAAAGAAACGCGCACGCCCGGGGTGATCCACAGCGGGTTATTCATCACGCCACGGCTGACAGTAGTGCCGCCAATCTGGGCATATTTGGTGGTGTCCATCACATACATGCCGGAAACCTCCAGGAAGGGCATGAACATGTCGTTGGCCTGATAGCTGAAGCCCAATCCGAACGGGATGCCCATGTTGGGATAGACATAATTGACGCCGGCGACTTCATACTTATCCAAATTGTAAGCCAAGCCTACGTTCAGGTCTAATTTAGCTGCGCCGAAATCGAAGCCGGGGATCAGCAGGGCATAAATCGCCCCGGTGTGCTTATAGACGCTGTCGCTGGCCATGGGATTCAAGGTGTCGGAAATGGTGGGAATATCATACCCGGCATAGACGCCCAGGCAGAAAGCATCGCTGGCTTTGTAGGAGAATTTCAAAGCAGCCCTGGTGTCTAAAAGTCCGTTGTTGTCGACATCTACTCCGCCCCAAGTGACTTTTTGCATCTGATATACCGGAGCCACGGATAATTCGAACATATCATTGATGGCGAAATTCAAACCAGGAACGATGAGATACTGGTTTACTTTGCTTGGGTCGCTGGCAGTGGAGTCCTTCATCCAGATGATGCCGTGCACGCCAACGCCAAAGGTCATCGGACCGTTGTTGTCGGCTGAGATAGTGCGCAGCAAGCCATTGCTGCCGTAAATTGACGGGGCTGCGGTAGCCATCCCGGCCACCATCATCAGAACCGCGAATACCGATACAATTCGCTTCATTTTGTTTGACCTCCTAATTGTGTTGGTTATTTGATTATCTTCTTTGGAATATACGGCACCACAACATGTAGTGCCGCTGGGTTGCCGTTAAACTAATTAATAATGAAGCAATAAAAATCCTTACGAGATAAGAATATCAATCCTTCACCTCCTTAAGTCAAAATATATTTAAATTAATTCCATCAAACCTGTATTCAAACTTAATGATAGCAATTTATTAGGCCCTTTGTCAAGTGATTTTTTAATTATAATTATTCATTAAAAGCCCCGCTTAACAAGCGGGGCTTTTAATAAGTTTGTTCGGATATCCTATTAGTCTATGACGTTGATCTCTATGCGGCGGTTCTGGGCTCTGCCGGCTCTGGTCTTGTTGCTGGCGATCGGCTTGTTCTCGCCATAGCCCTTGGCCACCAGCTTGTCAGCTGCAATGCCCTTGGCTTCCAGCCAGGTTTTCACTGCCTCGGCACGAGACTGGGACAGCTTCAAATTGACCCTGTTGGATCCCAATCCGTCGGTGTGCCCGGCGATCTCAACCTTGATCTCGGGGTTCTCGCTCAGGACCTTGTACAGGCCCTCCAGCTTGGCCTCGGCCTTGGGGGTGATAGCGGCCTTGCCGGACGGGAAGTAGATGTCGCCAAAGGTAAAGGTCTCTTTCTGCTTCACCAGGGCGATGTTCTGGGCTGCCGGTTTGCCATCCTTGGCAACCACGCTGAAAGTCTTATTCTTGAAGCCATCGGCGCTGACCACTGCCTGGTAGTTGCCCTGCTCCAGCTTGGCGGTATACTTGCCGGCGGCGTCGGTCTTGGCGATGACGGCCTTGGGGCCCTTGAAGTTGATCGTGGCACCAGCCATCGGGCTGCCGTCTTTATAGTTGGTGATCATGCCGGTGACTTCGCTGGCCGGAATTGGCTTGAGCTCCAGGGTGAAGTCCTGCATGGCAGGTTTCTTCTTGTTCTTCTTGGTCAGCATTATGGAAGCCTGCTTGGCGATGTAGCCCTTGGCGTCGGCCTTGATCTCCACCGGGGCTTTGTCGATCAGCACGCCGCTGAGGGTGTAGGCGCCGGTGGCCGGGTCGGTGTTGGCGGTGATACCGCCGGCCATGACCACAGCAGCCAGGCCCTTGCCGGCCTTGTCAACCACTTTACCGGAGATGATGCCGGTGGGGGGAACCTTGGGACCAAGGTTGCACTTGGTGTAGGCCAGGCCCATGAATACCTGCCAATCAAGACCCTTGCCCAGGCCTTTGCCGTTTAGCATATTGACGGTATGTGTAGTGTCATCGGTCTGGAAATTCATTTCGCCGCCCAGATCCATCTTGATGGATCCAAAGTCGAAACGCAGTCCGCCGGTCACCCAGAAAGGATTGTTCATGATGCCGCGTTTTACTGAATCAACCGGTGTAGCTGTAAAATCATAATATTGAAGGGTATCGAACCCGGCTTTCCCGGTTACTTCCAGGAACGGGGTTACCATTCCGGCATCGTAGGACATGCCCAAGCCGAACGGAATCCCGATATTCGGGTAAATTCTATTGACGCCATCACCGACATCATACTTGTCCAGGTTCATGGCCATGCCCAGATTCAGGTGGGCCTTAAAGTTGCCGGCGTTGTAGCCCGGGATCAGGGTGAAGTGGATCACTCCGGTCGGAGTGTAATTGGAGTCCTTTTCCCAAGCCTCATTGACCCAAGCATAATATCCACTGAATTTTTTATTCCAGCGGTAGTCGTATCCCAGGTAGGCGCCCATGTTGAAGCCCTCTCCCCGCAGGAAGGTGGCCTTCAGGCCGATCCTGGCGTCCTTGGTGCCGTTTTCCCACCCGGAAGTGTCCGGGGTGGTCATGGACCATTGATTGAAGGAGTAAGTCGGAGCGATCGACAGTTCCAGCATGTCGTTGAAGGCGATGTTGCCCATGGGAACCACATCGATGCTCATCCAAGATGAGTTGGTGTCAATATCGCCCATGGAGAAGAACCCACGAAAACCGATCCCAAAACTCATTGGGCCGCAGTTATCGGGAGCGATGGTCCTGACCAGTCCGTTGCTTCCGTACATGGAAGGGGTTGCCATAGCCATCCCGGCTACCATTATCAGAACTGTGAACACAAATGCAATTCGCTTCATTTTGTACTCCTCCTTAATAATATAGAGTTGGGTTAACTGATGTTTTCTATCTGTACCTGTAGTAACACTAAAATTCATGGAACAGGAAAATCATTAACTTATTTAATATTTCCTTTTCACACATCCAAGTTGTATAGTAGCAATTTATTAGGTTGTTTGTCAAGTGCTTTTTATTTTTGTCTCCCAACAGCTTGGTTCAAAAACCAGCCTAGATTATGATCCGGCAAAACTGCCAGAAAATAGCCTCATCTCAAGGTGGCGACACGGCACAAAAAATGGCGTCCCCAACCCCGATTCTATCGGGGTGCCGCATTCATCAGTTCAAGGTAGCGGCACGGTGCAAACAATGGCGTCCCCAACGGGATTTGAACCCGTGCCGCCACCTTGAAAGAGTGGTGACCTAACCGCTAGTCGATGGGGACATACTTAATAAGTGATTTTATTTTACATGGCTGTGTATATACAGCCGGCGGAACTGCTCGTTGTCCACTATCGCCCGGTTGATCAGAAAATAGGTCTCCAGGTTCTCGTTGGTGGACTGGATGCGGTCACACAGTATCTCGGCGATGGCCAGCAGCATCCGGGCGGAAAGCTGGGGCTCCTTCATCAGCAGCCTCTGGAACTCCTCCTTGGACAGGGCATACATCTCGCTATCAATGAGGGCGGTGGCCGTGGCGGTGCGGGGCTTGTCGGTGATCAGGGCCATCTCTCCGAAGAAAGAGCTCTCCCCCAGTTCGGCCAGCACCAGCTTGGAATCGTTGCGCTTGATGCTGATCTCCACCTCTCCGCTGGTGATCAGGTACATCTCGTTGCCAACGGTCCCTTCCTGGAATATCGCCGTATCCTTGGCAACCTTTCGCTTCTCCAGCTTGCTCTCCAGCGATTCCAGCTCGGCGGGCGAGAGATATTTGAACAGGACTACTTTTTTCAAAACATCCTGAGGCGCCATTTTACACCTCCATATAGAGATTATTAATGATCTTTAGTGGTGAGCCAGATGGGAATCGAACCCATGACTCCCGCCTTAAAAGGGCGGTGCTCTGCCGGCTGAGCTACTGGCTCCCGGGTTAAAACATCATGCTTTTAGCGTAATTTATTAATTTTACAATAAAAATCCCATCAGGTCAAGCAAATAAAGTGAATACCCTAAGCCCTGAAGATAGTAGCCTCGCGGTCAGGCCCCACCGACACGATGGAAATTTTGACCCCGGTGAGCTTTTCGATGGTCTGCAGGTATTTTTTAGCGTTGGCCGGCAGCTGGCCGTAGCTGCGGATCCCCCCGGTGGGCTTGTCCCAGCCCGGCAGGGTGATGTACTTGACCCGGCAGCAGGACAGCTCTTCGGTGGTCCAGGGATAACCCCCGCCCTTGATCCCGTAGGAGACGGCTATCTTGATCTGCTTCATTCCGTCCAGCACGTCCAGTTTGGTGACCGCCAGTTGGTCCGCCCCGTTCACCTGCACCGCCCGTTTGACCATCACCGCATCGAACCACCCGCAGCGCCGGGGACGTCCGGTGGTCCGGCCGAATTCATCGCCGGCCCTCCGCCTTATGAAGTCGGCCATTTTGGGGTCGAACTCGGCCGGGAATGGGCCGTTCCCCACCCTGGTGGTATAGGCCTTGGCCACCAACAGAACGCTGCCTACAGATCCCGGCCCGATCCCCAGTCCGGTGCAGGCTCCCCCGGAGATGGTGGAGGAAGAGGTGACAAAGGGATAGGTGCCGAAATCGATATCCAGAAAAGTGCCCTGGGCCCCTTCGAACAGCACCTTTTTGCCGGAGGCCATCAGCTGATTCAGCAGCAGGGAGACGTCGGCCATATAGGGCTTAAGCAGGGCGGGATATTTGCGGTATTCTTTTATGATGGCCTCATAGGATGCCGGCGAAACCTTATAATAATTTTTAAGCAGGAAATTCTTTTCCTTGAGATTCTCCCTGAGCTTCTGGGCGAAAACATCGAACTGCAGGAGGTCCCCCACCCTGATGCCCAGCCGGCCGACCTTGTCGATATAGCTGGGCCCGATGCCTCGTCCGGTGGTGCCGATGGCCCCGGCGCCTTGCGCCTCCCGGGCCTTGTCCAGCATTTTATGATAGGGCATGGTCAGGTTGGCCAGCGGGCTGATCTTCAGCCGGCCGTCAACTTTGATCCCCTGGGACCGGACCTGGGCGATCTCCTCCATCAGGCTCGGCGGATCCAGCACCACCCCGTTCCCGATGAAGCATGGCTTTTTGGGATGGACGATGCCCGACGGCAGCAGGTGCAGCACGAATTCCCGGCCATTCGCCTTGACGGTATGCCCGGCGTTTGCCCCGCCCTGGAACCTGGCCACCGCATCGGCCTGGCGGGCCAGCAGGTCGACGATCTTACCCTTGCCCTCGTCGCCCCATTGGGCCCCTATGACCACGGTGCTCTTCTTCATTTTATATTCCTTTATATGATGTTTCAAAAGCGATTCAGACCCGCAAGCAAATTGGACAGGAGTAATAGGATTCAATTGTGGTACCAAAGACCGTCATTCCTGCGCTTCATTGCATTTAGTGCGGACTCCGGCAGGAATCCAGAAAGCCAAAATACTGGATTCCGGGTCAAGCCCGGAATGACAATTAAAGAAACGGGTCTGTGTCGCACTACGTTAGCAATAAACAATGATCAGGCGGCCGCCTCCTGCTCGTCCTTCATTATGTAGCGCGGCTGTTGGTTGCCCACCACCACCTCCCGCCCGATGATGCATTTGGCGATGTTCTTGTTGGAGGGCAGCTGGTACATGATGTCCAGCATGGTCCCCTCCAGCACCGCGCGCAAGCCCCGGGCTCCGGTATTGCGCTTTAAGGCTTCTTCGGACACCGCCTCCAGGGCCTCGGGCAGGAACTCCAGTTCGACGCCCTCCAGGCTGAAATATATCTGATACTGTTTGACCAACGCATTCTTGGGCTTGGTCAGGATATCAATCATGGCGTCCTTGTCCAGGTCGTTCAGGGTGCAGATCACCGGCAGGCGACCGATCAGCTCCGGGATCAGGCCGAACTTCAGCAGGTCGTCCGGCTGGACCTTGGCCAGCACCTCGCCGATGGGCACCTTGCCCTTTTCCCGCAGCTCCGCCCCGAAGCCCAGGCTCTTGGTGCCGATCCGGGAGCTGATGATCTTCTCCAATCCGTCGAAGGTCCCGCCGCAGACGAACAGGATGTTCTTGGTGTTCACCGGCACCAGCGGCTGTTCGGGGTGCTTCCGGCCGCCCTGGGGCGGCACGTGGGCCAAGGTGCCCTCCAGGATCTTGAGCAGGGCCTGCTGGACCCCTTCGCCGGAAACGTCGCGGGTGATGGACGGCCCCTCTGACTTGCGGGTGATCTTGTCTATCTCGTCGATGTAGACGATGCCGATCTCGGTCTTCTTCAGGTCGTAGTTGGCGGACTGAAGCAGCCGCACCAGAATGTTCTCCACGTCCTCGCCCACGTACCCGGCCTCGGTCAGGGTGGTGGCGTCGGCGATGGCGAACGGCACCTTAAGCAGGCGGGCCATGGTCTGGGCCAGCATGGTCTTTCCGGTGCCGGTGGGCCCGATCACCAGGATGTTGCTCTTGTCCAGCTCCACCTCGGGATTGGTGCCGGCGCAGAGTATTCTCTTATAATGATTATAGACCGCCACCGCCAGGGTCTTCTTGGCCTGGTCCTGGCCGATGACGTACTCGTCCAGCACCGCCTTGATATCCACCGGGATGGGCAGCTCCTCCTTGGTGAGAAAGCCGTTTATCTTTTTCTCCTTGCTCAGGATATCGCTGCAGATAATGGCGCAATCACCGCAAATGGCGGCCTCCCGGCCGTCTATCAGATGAGCCACCTCGCTGGAGGCCCGTCCACAGAAGGAACAGCGGTTATGCTGGGAAGTAGTCTTGTCCAGAGCCATGAGATCACCTCGCAATTTATATTCCGATTTTTATTTCTTGCCGTTTGAATGATTGCCGCACTCGCCGCCCGCTCCCCGCAGTATCTCGATGGCGTGGGGCAGCACCGGCAGGATCACCTCCAAGTTCTCCCTGACCGCCTTGACGCTGCCGGGAAGGTTGATGATCAACGTCCGCCCCCGGATGCCGGCCGCCGCCCGGGAGATCATGGCCATCGGGGTCTTGGCCAGCCCTTTGGCTCGCATAGCTTCGGGGATCCCCGGCACCAGCCGGTCTATCACCTCCAGGGTGGCTTCGGGAGTGACGTCGCGGGGCGAGAAGCCGGTGCCCCCGCTGGTCAGCACCAGATCGCAGGAGATCTTGTCGGCATAATGCATCAGCTTCTCGGCGATCAGCACCCGCTCGTCGGGGATGATTTCGGCGGCCACGATCTCGGCATCCAGACCGGACAGCATCTCCCTGATGGCCGGCCCGGAAAGGTCCTCTCTTTGTCCGGCCGCGCCCTTATCGCTGATGGTTAATATGGCGATTCTGATAACCATTATTTTTTTCCGATGTATATGAGGTGCCTTGACGCTCCGACAGTGGTCGGTTCGGCGCTAGTCTGGAATAGAAGATTTAGCCAAAGTTCCCTGCGCTTTCCCACTAGCGTATTGTAAATTTCATCCTCAGCAGAAATACCAGGTTCGACACCTGCGACAACAATAGTTTTAAAACCAACAGCCTCGTGGAGAGGTGCCAATTCTGATACGTTTGCGAAGTAACCACGAAATTCCCCTTTTGGGGAATGCTCTGGATCACGTCCAAACTCCAATACCGATCTCACTTCGGATTCATGGTCAATCCACCCTGGCTCCTTTTTCATCACCTCGCCAAAAATACCATACCTGCTGATAAAAGTGGTAAAGATAAGGCTATCTTTTTTTAAGCGAGCAAACACATTCTTTAATGCAAGTATTCTATCATTCTCATAAATCAGGTGGTAAAGCGGCCCCATCATCAGAACGGCGTCATAATCATTTTTAGAAACCGGGCCAAGATCCCGAGCATCAGAAATAATAAATTTTACCTTATGTTCAAGTCCTTCGGATTGAAGAAGACTGCGGCATTTAACAAACATTTTTTCAGATATGTCCACAGCGGTAATGTCATAACCTTGCCTAGCAAGTTCAATAGTATAGCGCCCAGTGGCTGCTCCGATCTCCAAAATAGAGCCTTTGGGCGGCAAATATTTTTCCAAATAACGGCAGGTAAGATCAAATTCAAGCTGGTGCCGCTCCAAACGGAAATGCTCGGCATCAGGATCGTTATTGTAAAAAGCTGCAATGTCACTTATGTCATCGATCATTAATTTCCCCGCGCACAAATCTTCTATTGTTATTTTATCCCCAATCTTAGCGCCCCCGCCCTTTATCACCCTGGCAAACACCCCTTCCCTGGGCATCACGCAGTCGCCCACCTGCTGTTTAATGGCGCAACCGTTATGGCACTCCTTGCCGATCTGGGTTATCTCCAAAATTATCTCCGAAGCGATCTTCAGTTGCTGGCCGATCTTCAGATTTTTCAAGTCGATCCCCTTGATGGTCAGGTTCTCGGCGAAATCTCCGGGGTGCAGTTCGACCCCCTTGCCCCGCATCTTGTCCACGCTCTCCTCTGCTAAAAGACTGACCTGACGGTGCCAGTCTCCGGCATGGGCATCGCCGGTTATCCCGTGGTCCACTTTCAGAACAGCAGATCTAACGCTGATCTTTTTCTCTCCCTTGCGGGTGCTGATATTTATGGAAATTATTCTGCCCATATGCTTTCTATTCCCCTCTAATAAGAGGGGTTAGGGGTGTGTTCCTCCCCTCTTTCATAGAGGGGAACGAGGGACGTGTCCAGTTATGTACTGCTTGATCCCATTCAACACCGAATCGATATCATAAAAAATCTCTTCATCCTTAAAACGCAAGACTGTTATGCCCAGATCCTCAAGATACCCCTGTTTTTTATGATCCTTTTTAACGACCTCTTTAAACCTATGGGTATATCCGTCGACTTCAATTGCTAAATTCAGTTTGGGACAGAAGAAATCCGCAATATAATTGCCTATCGGCTTCTGCCGGTGAAAATCATAGCCCATTACCTTTTTACCTCTGAGATGCAACCATAATCTAATTTCTGCCTTTGTGCTGTTATTCCGCAGGTAGCGGGCTTTCTCTTTTAGTTTGGCATTGTAATATACTTTCATGGACACACCCCTAAATCCCCTCTAGCAAGAGGGGACTTTCAATCCCTCTGCCAATCGCCCGATTTCCCTCCCCGCTTCTCCAGCAGCTTGATATCCGAGATCACCATCCCCTTGTCCACCGCCTTGGCCATATCGTAGATGGTCAGGCAGGCCACCGCCGCCGCGGTCAGGGCCTCCATCTCCACCCCGGTGCGGTCGGCGCATTTTACGGTGGCGGTTATCGCTATCGCCGAAGATCTTTTATTTATCTTGAGGTCGACCTCAACCTGCGTCAGCCCCAACGGGTGGCACAGCGGTATCAGCTCATGGGTCCGCTTGGCTGCCTGGATCCCGGCGATCCTGGCCACGCTCAGCACATCGCCCTTGGCGATCTTGTTTTTTACGATCAGATCGAGAGTAGCCGGCTTCATCTTTACCCGCCCGGAGGCCACAGCCATCCGTTGGGTCTTTTCTTTTTTGGTGACATCCACCATCCGCGCCTGACCTTTGGAGTTGGTATGAGACAATTCTCCTGGCCTTTTTGTTTTTGCTTTTTTGTTTTTGCTTTTCAACATCTCATCCTCCCACCTCGGCCATATGTCGGGTATTGTCGCAAGCGCCCTGATCCATCTTATGGGCCCTGGGCTTCAATCTCATGGCCTCGTAGAACACCCGCCGCAGTTCATTGCCAGCGTGCCCGGCCCTGACCGGAAACTTGATGTTGACCTCATGTTTCGAAGCCAGGCAGGGCTTCAGGAAACCATCGGCCGTCAGGCGCAGGCGGTTGCAGCCGCGGCAGAAAGAATGCGATAGGGGGGAAATGAACCCCAGAGTGGCCGGGCTGTCGACTATCTGATATTCCTCGGTGATTGTGTTTTTCAAAGGGGGCAATGACACTATGGTAGTGGTAGATGATATCCGCTCTATCAGCTTCTTTGAATTCAGGTGCTTATCTTTCTCCCAAAATTTATTACCCACCGGCATGAATTCGATGAACCGAAGCTGTATCGGTTTGTCCATTGCATATTTGACGAAATCCTCCACCTCGTCATCATTATAGCCGGCTATCGCCACCACATTAAGTTTGACCTGTTCAAAGCCCGCCGTCAGGGCCTTCTCAAACCCCTCTTTGGCTTGCTGCCACTGGTCGCTGCCGGTCATCCGTTTGAAACGCTCCGGCCTTAACGTGTCCAGGCTGACGTTGACCCGCTTGATGCCGGCCTCCTTCAGTTCCGTGGCCATGGGCCCGAGTAAAACGCCGTTGGTGGTCAGGGCCAGGTCCTTGAGGCCCTCGATGGCCGCTAGCTTCCGCACCAGATCCGGAAAGCCCTTCCGCAACAGGGGCTCGCCGCCGGTCAATCTGACCTTGTTGATGCCCAGCTCCACCCCGGCCCTGACGATGGTCTCGATCTCCTCGAAGGTCAGTATGTCCTGGTGCTTTTTTAACGATACGCCGTCCGGGGGAATGCAGTAGCAGCAACGCAGGTTGCAGCGGTCGGTGACCGACACCCGAAGGTAGTTCACTTTTCTGCCGAATTGGTCTGATAGCATCTGTCTTAAAAAATTCCTGAATGTATTTATTGGTTGAAATTGATCTTAATGCTGACTATCTCCGAATGGCTTCCGGTCCGCACCGGCGGCCCCCAGGTGGCGGCCCCGCTGGAGATGTAGAAATGGGTGCCGCCCTTTTTCAGATAGCCCCAGCTTTTTTCGTAGACCCGGTTGGTGATGAAATTCAGCGGCCACAGCTGTCCGTGATGGGTGTGGCCCGATAGCTGAAGGTCAACATTATTAGATGAGGCATCTTGTAGATCGAATGGCTGGTGATCCAGCAGGATCACCGGTAATTTTGTATCAATTCCGGAGAGGATATCTTTCAGCGGCTTTCTGGGGCTCCCGTCGAACCGGGCCCCACTACGGTCCTTCCTTCCTGCCACCCACAGAGCATCGGCGATCAGTACCTTATCGTCCAGCAGCATCTTGATGCCGTGGGCCTCCAGATATTCCACGGCCTTCTTGACCCCGCCGATATATTCGTGGTTGCCGGTGATGCCGATCACCCCGTAGCGGGCTTTTATTTCCTTGAGCTTTTTGCCCATATCCCGCCGGATCACCGGCCCGATGTCCTCGTCCACGATATCGCCAGCCAAAATGACCAGGTCCGGCTCCGTAGCGTTGATCTTGTCCACCAGCCTTCCCAGCCGTCCGTTGCCGATGATGGTACCCAGGTGGATATCCGAGGCCATGGTTATATTCAACTGCTTGAACTGCCCGGCATTCTTGGAGATGTTCAGCTCCAGTTTCTTGACCCGGACATTGCAGGCATTGAAAAAGCCAGTAACAGTAATGATCAGTATCAGCCCCACCGTGCCGAAAAAGGTTCCCAATCTAAGAGACGATCCGAGTAAAATGGTTTGCAGTGCTTTTATCTTGAATAGATTGGCCAAGAGAAAGAATAGATCGGACAGCGCGGCTGCCAGAAATCCGTAGAGCATCACCACCAGCCAGAAGGAGCCGATCCAAACCAGCGCCTCGGTAAACACACTGCTGCCGGCCCTTTCCAAAAACCTCCCGGCTATGAACGACAGGGCAAAGGAGACGAAGACGATCGCATATACCAAGCGCCATTCCCTGCGGACACTATCCAATGACTGCCATCCCTTGACGAAGATATAGAAATTGACCAGGGCGTAGATCAGGATGGCCAGGGAGATGAATATGAAGATCGTGAAAGACCTCATGATGGTCTCAGCCGCCGGTTATCAGATGAATGGCCTGGACATCGTCGCCGTCATTGACGGCTGTTCTCTCGTAATCCTCGCCGGAAACGTATTTGTCGTTGACCCTGACGATGATGGCGTGGAATATGTAATTCTTCTCCTTTAACAGCAGGGCCACGTTCAGCCCCGGATGCCAGGGATGGTCCTGCCCGTTGACCTTCAGCATCTTTCCCCTTTGGCTTTCTTTATATTCAAAATGTTCTGCTTGTCCTGTTCGATGAAGGCTTTGATCCTGGGATCGGCCCCCAGCAGGATCTCCAGCACCTGGTTGGCCTCCAGGCAGGCGGCGATGCCCACCCGGGGCGCCATCAGGCCCATGCCCGGCCCGGCCTCGCTGATCTCGTCCCCGCAAACGTAAATATTCCCAACTTTCCTGGTCTTTAAAAGATTGTTATCGCCCCAGCCGGCCATGCCGTTGCCGATCACCAGCGGTTTCTCCGGCATCTGCTCCTGGACAGCCTCCACCAGCATTTGCTTCTGATCGGCCAAGTCGAATGCCTCCACGATAATATCGGCGGTTTTGAACAGCTGGGACACATTGGCCGGGGTGATTCGCACCTGATGGCATTCCACCATGGCAAAGGGATTGGCCTTTTGGATGATCTCTTTTAAAGCCTCCACCTTCGGTTTCCCGATGTGCTCCACAAAATACTGCTGGCGGTTCAGATTGGACGGTTCCACCACATCAAAGTCGGCGATGATCAAATGGCCGATGCCCGCCCGGGCCAGGGCCACGGCGGCGGTGGATCCCAGCCCGCCGCATCCAGCGATGCCCACCGTGGCGCCCTTCAGTTTTTCGTGGACGCCGGGGGTGTGCCGGGCCATAAGGAGATGCTCCAGCTCCTCGCGTTTGGGCATCTCGCCTTTTTTAATCAGCACCAGCCGGTCGCCGTCCTCCAGCTTGACATCCTGGCCGCAGGGAAAGCCGTTGCGGATGAACAGATCGGCGTTGTTCTTGTAAAGCCGCGCGGCATCGGAGACCGTTGATCCCAAGGCTATCTCCTGGGCTATTTCATTGACGAGGATTTTCATAATTTTTAAAGATCTATTACACTTAGCAACATTTATTTACTTTTCGACAAATGAATAATGCTATCCAATGAAAGTTCAACAACCTGTGCTGCAAATGCAGTAAAAATAATTTTCTTGTTGTAATTTTTAGGTAATTTGAACTTAAAGCACCCATTATTAAATGTTTGAATTGATTTTGTGGCAACAATTTTTCCAGTTGTTGATGATAAAGTCCAGGTGGTTCCTAAAGAACAGGGGACAACTTCTATTGATCCTAAAAAAATGGCAAAAATACCATCGGGGATTGTGTCCGTTGGTGCAGAAAATATATAATCTATCTTTCCTGAAATTGAATATTTTCTGGTTAAGAAATTATAACTAATTTTATTAATATTTACTTTGAGTGGACTCATTCCACCATCTCCGGCATCTAGCATATCACTTCCATGATACATATACCCAAGTTCATAAACAGGCTCTTGGCATAATGCTAGTTTTGCAGCAAGCAAGAGAATAAACACTAATACTGTTTTTTTCATGTTTTACTCTTTTGGTAATAATTTAACGATCCTATTACCCTTCACCACCCGGCCAATCACGTACGGTTTGAACGTTTTAAACTTTTTCAACATTTTTAATGTTTCGTTGGCATCCCGCTCGGCCACTATCAAAACAAATCCTATCCCCATGTTGAACGTCCGGTACATGTCGTCCTGCGGCACGTTGCCTTTCTTCTGGAGAAGATCAAATATCGGCAGGACCGGCCAGGATCCGAGAGATATCTCCACCCCGCATTTCTCCGGCAGCACCCGGGGAATGTTATCCAAAAACCCGCCGCCGGTAATGTGGGCCATGCCCTTTATCAGGCCCTTGTCCATCAGCGGAGAGACCGGCCCCAGGAAGGACGGATGGACCTTGAGCAAAGCATCACCCACGGGGGACTTTATTTCCGGAAGATAAGTATTGGTCTGGTATCTGCATTTTTCAAAGAGGATCTTGCGGGCCAGCGAATAGCCGTTGGTCTGCAGCCCATTGGTTGACAGGCCTATCACCACGTCGCCGGGTTTGATGTTCCTTCCGGTGATCAGCTTTTTCTTCTCCACCACGCCGACGATGAACCCCGCCAGGTCGTAATCGCCGATGGCGTACATGCCCGGCATCTCGGCGGTCTCCCCGCCGATCAGAGAACATCCGTTCTCCTTGCAGGCCTTGGCAAAACCCTTTACCACCTGCTCCATGACCCGGGGATCCAGCCGGCCGAAGGCGGCGTAATCCATGAAGAACAGCGGTCTGGCCCCCTGCACCAGGATATCGTTGATGCAGTGGTTGACCAGGTCCTGCCCCACCGTGTCGTGCTTGTTGGCCATCAGGGCAATTTTCAGCTTGGTGCCCACCCCGTCGCAGGAGGAGACCAGCACCGGCTCTCGGTAGCCCTTCAGCGAGCCGTCGAACAGGGCGCCGAACCCGCCGATGTCGGTCAGCACGTTCTTGGTGAAGGTGGAGCGGACCAGTTTTTTTATTCTTTGGACCGATTCGGCCCCGGCGTCAATGTTGACGCCCGCATCTTTGTAACGCATGTTTTTCCTTCGTGTCATTCCCGAAAAATCGGGAATCCAGATGGTTTATTGCTTTTTATAGACTTGGTCGTATTGTGCCGTAGCCTCCAAGGCCTGTAATGTTCCGATTTTCTTTAACGCCCAATATGCATGATATGATGGATTTTCCCAGTCACTATTTAATATTTTGATCAAGTGATCAACTGTTTTCGTATAAATAGGTTGCGCTTGACTTAAGATATCAATACAAAATATTTTTGTTTCAGGATTTCCATTGTCGATCGCTAGCAAATAATTGTCAATACATTTATCATCTAATTGCTGTATTAATGTTCTTTGCTTTCCTATCATTTCGGTAAATGGTGTTGCTGCCACACCGACAACAGAGTATCCTCTCAAACCAAAATAATCACCAGAGACATACATTGAAGCTAAAGCTTGAAAAGCCATAAGCGATTGACGTTGATTGCCATATTTGGCTTTTGGTATCAAGTTCTGCGATAGGTCCACTAGTTTTTGTGTATTCCATGTGTTATCGAGTTCCGCACGAGCCCTTCCCATGATACTATCATTTTCACTTAGCAGCCTTTTTTCAAGACAAGGCAACGAGGCGCATCCCACAATAGTTACCGCAACATAAAATGTGAACAGAAACATTATTAGTTTCATATTCATCTCCTGAGAACAGGATTTATTTTTCCGCCAGCACAACCAGGCCGTCCTGCGAGTCTTTATTTAGCTGAACTTCGTGCCGCACGATTTTGAATCCGTGTTGTTTTATCTCTTTTAAAATATCTTCCGGCTTCCCGATATACCTTCTGGCTACTCCGCCCCAAACCGTGCATCTTGTCTCGGCATCGAACATCTTGATAACTTCCGGGTCCTTGGGCTCGCCACACATGGTGCTTACATAAAACAATCCGCCGGGCTTTAAAACCCTGTATGCTTCCTTGAGAACCTCAGTCCTATCATTCCCTATTATGCAATGCAGGCAATGCCCGTCGATCGCGATGTCAAATGTTTCATCACCCCATAGCCCCAAATCACGAACATCCCCGACGTTAAATTCAGCTTTAATGCCGGCCTGTTGCGCTTTCTCTTTGGCCCATTCGATCGCGGTGGATGAGATATCTATCCCGCTGACCTGAAACCCTCTTTCGGCGAACAATAACGAAACATCTCCGGCCCCGCATCCGATTTCAAGCACCTTGCCCGATTTGGGGAGATCGCCGGAAGCGATCAGATCAAGTATTTCCTTCCGCCAGGCTTGCCAGGTCTGTTCATCATCCCAGCCAGGCGACCCCGATTCTTTTCTACGACGGTAAAGAGCATCGTGACCGGGGTAATCAGTTTTGAATTTGATCTTGACCTCACCCCTGCCCTCTCCAGATAAATCTGGCGAGGGAGGCAATAGTTCTCCGATTTGCTTTATAACTTCCCCAAACTGATGGATCACAACCCCATTGGAAAAGCGAATAATTTTGATATCATTCCGGCTTAATATCCACTCACGAAGTTTGTCGTAATCTTTTTGCGATTCGTGGACACCGCCGTCAATTTCAACGATCAGTCTCAGCTCGTTACAATAAAAATCAGCAATAAAACCATCTATGACCTGTTGGCGGCGGAATTTCAAACCGTGCATTTTACGACCCCTGACACCATTCCAAAAACAACGTTCAGCCAGGGTCATTTGACGGCGCATTTTCTTGGCCAATTCAAGCTTTGCGTCCTTTATCCGCCGCCCAGTGCTGACGCTAATATTTTTTACGCTTTTCATTTTATCCAGTTATCTCCCTCTCCAAATGCGTTTGGAGAGGGTCGGGGTGAGGTCAACTATTCCCTAAAGGGAGAGGTCACATCTTCTCCGGGGCGCTGACCCCCAGCAGGCTCAGCCCGTTGGCGAACACTATCCGGGCGGCATCGCACAGGTCCAGCCTGGCCTGGGTCAGCCCGGCATCGTCGGTCACCACCCGGTGCTGGTGGTAAAAAGTATGGAACACCCCGGCCAGGTCCTGCAGGTAGGTCGGCAGGCGGTGCGGCTCCCGGGCCAGGGCCGCCCCCAGCACCACCTCGGGAAACTCCAGCAGGGCCTTGATCAGGTTGATCTCCTCCTTCTCCTTCAGCAGGGCCAGGTCGCTCTTTACCCGGGCGATGCCCTTCTCCCGGGCATGGTCTATGATGCTGCAGATCCGGGCATGGGCGTACTGCACATAGAACACCGGGTTCTCGTCGGAGTGTTTGCGGGCCAGGTCCAGATCGAAATCGAACTGGCTCTCGCTGCGCCGCATCAGAAAGAAATACCGCATCACGTCCGGCCCCACCTCGTCCCGCAGTTCGTCCAGGGTGACTATCACCCCGCTGCGCTTGGAGAACTTCACCTCCCGGCCCTCTTCGATCAGCCGGACCATCTGCATCAGGATGAACTCCAGCGAATCGGGATCATGGCCCAGCGCCTGGGCGGCGCCCTTCATGCGGGGAATATCCCCGTGATGGTCGGCCCCCCAGACGTAGATCAGCCGCTGGAAGCCGCGCTGGAATTTATTCTGCATATAGGCAATGTCGGCGGCGAAATAGGTGTGCTCACCGGTGGACTTTATCACCACCCGGTCCTTCTCGTCCCCGAACTCACTGGCCTTGAAGAACTGCGCTCCGTCCTGATCGTAAAGATATCCCTTTTGGTTCAGTTGGTCCAGCGAGTTTTTGATGGCCCCGGATTCCACCAGACTGACCTCGGAGAACCATTCATCGAACTCCACCTTCAGGTCTTTTAACGACAGCTTCAGGTTATCCAGCATGCCATCCCGGGAGATCCTGGTGACCTCGGTCAGCAGCTCGTCGGATGAAAGGGCTTTTAGCCGATCCCCCTGTTCGGAATTCAGCTGGGCGGCAAAATCCTTAAGATACTCGCCCTGGTAGCCGCCCTCGGGAAACTCAAATGGCCGGTTCCATATCTGATTCAAACGGGCCAGCACCGAGCGGCCCAGCTTATCTATCTGGTTGCCGGCATCGTTGATGTAATACTCCCGGTGGACGTCGTAGCCCACGCACTGCAAAAGCCGGGCGATGGCATCGCCCACGAAAGCTCCCCGCCCGTGGCCCACGTGCAGCGGTCCGGTGGGGTTGACCGAGACGAATTCCACTTGGACCTTTTCCCCTTTGCCGTGGTCGCAACAGCCGAAGGAATTCTTCTTGTCCAGCAGGGTCACCAGTTCGCTGTACAGCCAGCCCGAAGCCAGCTTGAAATTGATAAAGCCCGGCCCGGCCACCTCTACATTTGACACCAGCTCCTGGTCAAGCTTCAGAGAAGCAGTGATCTTGTCGGCCAGCTTCCGGGGATTTTCCTTCAGGCTTTTGGACAGGTTCAGGGCAATATTGGTCGACCAATCGCCGTGGCCCTCCTGCTTGGGCTTCTCCAGCCCGATCTCGGAAGGATCGATCGTCAGTCCCAGGCTTTGCTCTATTGTCCGGGAAATATTTTTCCGCAGATAGTCTTTTATCATAAAATATCGCAACCTCTCCCTTCCCTTACGGGGAAGGGTCGGGGTTAGGTCATTGATCCTTTACCTCTTCGCTGGGAGCGTCGCCCCATAAGGCTTCCAGGTTGTAGTAATCACGCACCCGGGGCTGCATGATATGCACCACCACATCCACGTAATCCATCAGCAGCCAGGAGGCGGTCTTCTCGCCCTCGATATGCAGGGCCTTGATGCCCTTGGGCTGCAGTCCCTCTTCGATGGCCCGGCGGATGGCCCGGATCTGGATGTCGGTGGCGCCGGAGGCGATCACGAAGAAGTCGGTGGCGGTGGAAAGCCCCCTGACGTCCAGCACCGTCACATCGAAGGCCTTCCGGTTGAGGGTCAACTGGGCTATTTCCCTGGCCAGCTGTTGCCCGGGGCTGACCACCCGGATCTTGGCCGGGGCTTTCGTTTTGGGCGCCGCCGGTTTTTTCCGGGCCAGGCTCTTGGCCTTGGCGGTGCCGGGTTTGATCCTGGATCTTGCTGCGGGCCTCTTCTTCAAGACATCAGAAGCTGATGCCGAGGAAGCCTTTTTTCTTTTCTTTAAGATGATCTTTGCCAATTATTACTGTGACCTCCAATAATGATGTTGGTTCTATTTGGGGTATTATGTTTTTGCATTTGAGTTCCTTGGCTACCAGAATGGCGTTGCCTTGGCCGTCGTCGGCCCGGTCCACCACCACCGTCTCCGGGAAGCTGTCGTTCTCGGCGTTGGCAATGTCCACCACGTCGAAACCGCTGTCCCGCAGCTGCTGGGCCACCTCCTGGGCCAGCCCGCTTTTCTTGGTCCCGTTGAGCACCTCGATCCGGATCTGAGCCTTTCTCTGCTTGAGATCGGCCTGCCGGTTCTGCCGCCAGCGCATGTAGACCGAGCCGCCGATGACCGCCATGACGACTATCAGGAATATCACCGCCAGCGGAAGGTATCGGTTGCGGCCGGTCTTGGCCGGACGATTTTTCAGATCTGTTGCCATTTATTCAGTTTTATATCGTTTTTCAGTCATTGCGAGGAGTTCCCCGAAGTGAACGACGAAGCAATCTCCGCCGGACGATTTATAGTTCCAGTAACAGATCGTTGTATTTCGGATTGATGCTTTCGATCAACTCTTGCTTCTGTTTTCGTGGGCCGGCTTTGACCTGTTTCTCTCTTCTGATCGCATCTCTGGGATCGTTGAAAATCTCGAAATAGACAAGTTTCGTAATGTTATAACGCGCAGTAAAACTTCCGGGACGCATTTGTTTATGCTCCGCAATACGACGTCGGAGATTGTTCGTCACGCCAGAATACAATACCGAGTTCCATTTGTTTGACATTATATAGAAATAATACTCGCGTATCATGACCTAAAAGCCTAAAGAGGATTGCTTCGTTACACTCGCAATGACTAAAAGAAAAATGTTTTAGCCCTAACGCTGAAGGTATTCCTCACATACCGCCAGCTCTTCGGGAGTGTTGATCCCCAGCACCTCCCGGCTGTCGGAAACTATCTGGCCGGATATCTTCAGCCCCTGTTGTTTGAATATCCCGATCACGTCGGTCAGGTAATACTCTCCCTGTTTGTTGTTGGGCGTCAGCTGGCTCAGGGCTTTTACCAATTGTTGATTGTCAAAAGCGTATATGGCCGGGTTTATCTCCTTGACCGCCAGTTCCTCGGGAGAGGCATCCTTGGCTTCGACGATCTTGGATACCATTCCGTCTTTGTCTCTGATGATCCGGCCGTAGGAGCCCGGCTGTTCTATGATGGTGGTCAGCATGGTGCAGGCATTCTCTTCATCCCGATGCTTCTTCAACAAGGACCTTATGGTTTCCGGCTTGATCAGCGGTACATCGCCGTACAGCACCAGCAGGTCTCCGGTAAAATTTTCTATTATGGGCAGGGCCTGCATCACCGCATGGCCGGTGCCCTTCCGGGGCTGCTGCATCACGAATTCCACCCCAAGCCCGGACAGTGCGGCTTTTACTGTTTCGGCCTGATGGCCGATCACCACGATGGTTTTAGTGATCCCGGCCTTCTGGGCCGAGCGCACCACGTGGTCCACCAAAGGCTTTCCGCACAAGGGATGCAGGACCTTGGCCAGGTCGGACTTCATCCGGGTGCCCTGGCCCGCCGCCAGGACCAGGCAGATGCTACAGCAACTCATAGCTTGGTTTTTTTGGCGATGCGGTTCCTGTTGTCCACGCAGACGATCTTGGGCTGGTGCTTTTTGGCCTCGGCGTCCTCCTTGTAGCAGGAGGAGATAACGATCACCTTGTCGCCGGGCAGGCCCAGGCGGGCCGCCGCCCCGTTGAGGGTGATGGTGCCGGACCTTCTGGGAGCCTTGATGACATAGGTCTCAAAACGGTTTCCGTTGTTGATGTTCACCACCTGGACGATCTCGTTTGGCAGGATGTCGGCCGCCTCGATCAGCGCCTGGTCTATGGCGATGGAGCCCTCGTAGTGCAGGTTGGCCCCGGTCAGGGTGGCCCGATGGATCTTGGATTTACAGAGAATACGAAACATATTATCCTTTTGTTGATTTATTATTTACCAGTGGTCATTGCGAACCGACTTTTATCTGACTGATGAAGCAATCCCCTATTGCCTAGATTGCTTCGTCTGCTCTGCCTTGAAGTTTTCTCGCAATGACAGAATAAATTCATCCCATCATCAGGCAAGTACGATATTATCAATTAATCTTGCATTCGGAAACTTCACAGCTAAAGCGATCAAAGTATTTTTTTGAATTACCTTTACCGGCCTTAATGTCTCGTTATCCACTATCTCGATATAATCTATCTCCCCCAGCGGCGCATCACGGTATAACAATTTCGCTATTTCACGTTTCACGCTATCCGCTTTTCGCTTTCCGCTTTTTACCATACTTCCCGCCAATTGAAGAGACCTATACAGCGCCGGCGCCTCCGCCCTTTCTTCCATTGTCAGATACGCATTGCGCGAACTCATGGCCAGCCCGTCACGCTCCCGCACTATCGGTGCGCCAATTATTTTTACCGGCAGGTCCAGGTCCTTCGTCATTTGCCTTATCACCGCCAACTGCTGGGCGTCCTTCTGCCCGAAGACCGCCGCGTCCGGCTGAACTATGTTGAACAATTTAACCACCACCGTAGCCACGCCACGAAAATGACCGGGGCGCGAGGCCCCGCACAGCCCCTGGGTCAGGCCCTCCACGTTGATATAAGTGGAAAAATTTTTAGGATATATCTCTTCAGGACTTGGCGAAAATATCAGATCGGCCCCGGCTGTTTTGCATAATGCCGCATCTTTTTTCAGGTCGCGGGGATATTTCTTGTAATCTTCTTTTGGCCCGAACTGGGTGGGATTGACAAAAATCGAGACAACTACGAAGTCAGAATGTTTCTTCGCTAAACGTATCAGCGATAGATGCCCCTCATGCAAGGCCCCCATGGTGGGCACAAAACCTATTCGCCTACCCTGTTTTTCCTGCAGAGCGATGGCCTGCCGGAGTTGTTTTATAGTTTTACTTATTTTCATTTTTGAACCCCGAAGACGCTAAGTTCGCAAAATCGGTTTACTTTTCACTTTTTTTAATAATAAGTTGAATTTTATCTGGGCCAGACCTACCTATACTAAAATTATAAAGTCTTGATTGGGCAGGGCATTTTATTAATCGTGTAATCTTTCCTTCTTCATCATACTCTTTGAAATCTTTATCAAGCATCTTTTGGCTAAAATGAGCATCTGTTTTAATTTTACCGTTACGATAGTACTCAACGTATCTACCATTTAGCCCACCCAAACTGTCAAAATCAATCTGCTTTTGTATTTTCCCATTATCGTAGTACCATGTCCATAATCCTGCAAACTGAAAACCATTCATACTCCCAGTAGATTTAATGCCACCATTTTCATAATATGATATACTCTTTCCTTGTTCGTGTTCATTTATTTCTGTTTTTAAATGATTGATAATCCCATTGGAATGATAATATGTAAACATCCATAACGTATCGACAGGCGACAGAATTTCTTCTTCTATTCTTAAGTTATCGTAATAACAACGATATATTATCCTTCTACCATCTTTATAAATTCTCTCGTATTTAGGATTACCATTATTATCATAGGTCCAATGATATTCATATTTATCAACCACCTTGTTGGCAAATAACATTGTGCCTAAAGTATCATAACCAACCCAGTTAATAAAACTATTTGCATTTTCCGGTAAACCTATTAATTCTACATTACCATTTTCATAAAAACTTTTCCATTCATCTGTTATAAAACGATTTTTAAAATAGGTTTTGATTTTTATTTTCCCATTATGGTAATATTCACAATATTTGCCCTTTATTTTTTTATCAATAAAATACGATTCCTTTTCGCCGATAATAAAGCTACCACTGTCGGAAACTATATTATTTTTAGAATATTTCTTCCACTTCCCGAAAGGCAAGGTGCACCAAAAATAGTCTTTAAATAAAATAGTGTCGCCCTTAGGACTAAAGAGGATTTCATTTAACTTAATCTCATGGTGATATACTTCAACTTGTTTTTTCGCACCATCTGGATAACTCGTAATCGTCTTTTCCCAAATCA